>Ga0105047_10009653_pt1 | contig 15869 bp, 13 predicted proteins | sample MAT04_FD_78384 | JGI IMG/M metagenome (GOLD analysis project Ga0105047, IMG submission 78384) | Freshwater microbial communities from Lake Fryxell liftoff mats and glacier meltwater in Antarctica - MAT-04 (megahit assembly) | ecosystem: Environmental > Aquatic > Freshwater > Ice > Liftoff... | reverse complement strand
GCCCCGCGCTCGATGGCCTCCCGCGCCCACCCGAGGGCGTCGAGGTCGGTGTCGGTGCGCCCGCCGTGGGTCGTGACGATGAACCCGCTGGCGGCGGCATCCGAGCGGCGCACGTCGAGTGAGAGGACGAGCACCTGCGCGCCGAAGCGGTCGGCAATCTCGCCAAGCAGCGCGGGCCGGGCGATCGCGGCGCTGTTGACGCCGATCTTGTCTGCTCCGCTGCCGAGCAGCCGGGAGACATCGTCGGTGCTGCGCACGCCCCCGCCGACGGTGAGCGGGATGAACACCTGCTCCGCGGTGGCGCGCACGACCTCGTGCATCGTCTCGCGCCGGTCAATCGTCGCGGTGACGTCGAGGAAGCAGATTTCGTCCGCACCCTGCTCGTAATACCGGGCGGCGAGCTCGACCGGGTCGCCGGCGTCGCGGAGGTTCTTGAAGTTCACACCCTTGACGACGCGCCCGGCGGCGACGTCGAGGCACGGGATGACGCGCACCGCGAGGGACATCGTCAGATCCTCGCCGCGTGGATGGAGCTCACGAGGATCGCGCGGGCGCCGAGCCCGTAGAGCTCGTCCATGATGTGGTTGGTGTCGGTGCGGGCGACCATGGCCCGCACGGCGACCCAAGCGGGATCGCGCAGCGGGGAGACGGTAGGCGATTCCCGCCCCGGGGTGATCTGCGCGGCCGCCTCGACGAGCTCGATGGGCAGGTCGTAGTCCATCAGCACGTACTGGCGGGCGACAAGCACACCCTGCAGCCGGCGGTGCAGCGTGTCGATGCCCGGCATCGGGGTTCCGGAGCTGATCAGCACCGCGGTCGAGTCGAGGATGACGGGCCCGAAGATCTCGAGCCCCTGCGCGCGCAGCGTCGATCCGGTCGAGACGACGTCGGCGACGGCATCGGCGACGCCGAGCTTGACGGCCGATTCGACCGCGCCGTCGAGGCGGACGAGTTCGGCCGAGACCCCCTTGGCTGCGAGGAAGTCGCCGACGAGGCCGGGGTAGCTCGTGGCCACGCGGATGCCGGTGAGGTCGCCGATCTCGCGGAACCGCCCGGCGGGGCCGGCGAAGCGGAAGGTGGAGTCGCCGAAGTCGAGGCTCGCGATCTCCCTGGCCGGCGAGCCGGAGTCGAGCAGAAGGTCGCGGCCGGTGATGCCGACGTCGAGCGCGCCGGAGCCGACGTAGGTTGCGATGTCACGCGGGCGGAGGTAGAAGAACTCGACGTCGTTGCGCGCGTCAACGGCGTTCAGCGCGCGGGGGTCACGGCGTCCGACGTAGCCGGCCTCGACGAGCATGTCGGTCGCGGTCTCGGCGAGGGAGCCCTTGTTGGGCACTGCGATACGCAGCATGGGGAAAGACTCTTTACTCGCTGCGGGGGCAGCGCGGTCGGTGTGCAGGATTCAGGACGGAGTTCTCGCGGACATTGGCGGGGTCACAGGTGTCGGTAGACATCGGCGGTCGTCAGCCCCTTCGCAATCATGAGCACCTGCAGGTGATAGAGCAGCTGCGAGATCTCCTCGGCCGTCTCGTCGTCCGATTGGAACTCGGCGGCCATCCAGACCTCGGCAGCCTCCTCGACGATTTTCTTGCCAATCGCGTGGACGCCGGCGTCGAGCTGCGCGACGGTGCCGGAGCCGGCGGGCCGGGCCCTGGCCGTCTCGCCCAGCTCAAGGAAGAGTTCGTCGAACGTTTTCACGTGCTCAAGGTTACCGTGGCGCGGAGCCTGGCTCCGCGCCACGGCTGGATGGATCGGGTCAGCGGGCGCCGAGGAGGTCGATCACGAAGATGAGGGTGCGCCCGCTGAGTCGGTGGCCGCTGCCGGCCGGGCCGTAGGCGAGCGCAGGCGGAACGACAAGCTGGCGACGGCCGCCGACCTTCATGCCCGGGATGCCCTCCTGCCACCCGGCGATGAGCTGGGCGAGCGGAAAGTTGATCGACTGGCCGCGGCTCCACGACGAGTCGAACTCCTCGCCCGACGCGAAGTCGACGCCCAGGTAGTGCACGTCGACGGTCGCGCCGGAGGTCGCGGCGTCGCCCGTGCCCTCCTCGATGTCGATGATGACGAGCTCGGTCGGCTCGTCGCCGTCGTAGGGCTCGATTTCGGGTTTCGTTTTTTCAGTCATTGGTCCATCAAACCAGACCGCGCGGGCGGTGCCGCGTTCGCGGTGTGCGCTCAGTGCCGGTGGGATGCCGCCGACGCGCGCAGCGCCGCGATCTGCGAGGCGGGGTCGTCCGCCCCGAACACGGAGGATCCGGCGACGAAGGTGTCCGCCCCGGCCTCCGCGGCGACGAGGATGGTGTCCTCGTTGATGCCGCCGTCGACCTGCAGCCACACGTCGAGGCCGGCGTGGCCGATCGCGTTGCGCAGGCGCTCGAGCTTGGGCATGGTCGAATCCATGAACAGCTGTCCACCGAAGCCGGGTTCGACGGTCATGACGAGCACCTGGTCGAACTCGGCGAGCAGTTCGAGGTAGGGCTCGACGGGGGTGCCCGGCTTGAGCGCGATGCCGGCGCGTGCGCCGATGGACCGCAGCCGCCGCGCGAGGGAGACCGGGTCGGCGGTCGCCTCGGCGTGGAAGGTGACCGAGGCGGCACCGGCCTCGGCGTATCCGGGCGCCCACCGCTCCGGGTGCTCGATCATGAGGTGCACGTCGAGCGGGATCGGGGAGACCTGCTGCAGGCGCTCGACCATGCCGAGCCCGAAGGTGAGGTTCGGCACGAAGTGGTTGTCCATCACGTCGACGTGGGCGAAGTCGGCGGTCGAAATGCGCGCGAGATCGCGCTCGAGGTTCGCGAAATCGGCCGCGAGGATACTGGGATTGACGCGCATGTCCATGGGCAGAGCCTATTCGGCCCCGGTCCCCGCCTTCTGCAGGAGGCAGATGAACATGGCGTCGGTGCCGTGGCGGTGCGGCCACAGCTGCACGTGCCCGCCCGGCCCGCCACCGGGCTCGCCGCGGTCCGGCTCGCCCGTCACGAGCGGGTGAACAGTCACGGTCGCGAGCACCGCCGCGGTGTCGAGCCGCTCGACGACGCCCGCGCGTCGCCGCAGCACGCCCTCGACCACCCCGGTGGTCTCGGCGAGGTGCGGCGAGCACGTGACGTAGGCGAGTATTCCGCCGGGGCGCAGCGCGTCGATGCCGGATTCGAGCAGCGCGGCCTGCAGGAGCTGCAGCTCGGCAACGTCCTTGGGCTGTTTGCGCCACCGCGCCTCCGGGCGACGGCGGAGCGCTCCGAGGCCGGTGCACGGGGCGTCGATCAGGATGCGGTCGAACTGCCCAGGCAGGTTCTGGCCGATGCTCCTGCCGTCCTGCACGAGCACCTGCGGCGGGTTCGGAAGGGCAGAGAGTGCGGCGCGCACGAGCTCGGCGCGCACCGGCTGGATCTCGTTGGCCACCAGGGTGACCCCCGCCGCGGCGGCCTCCGCCGCAAGCAGCGCCGCCTTGCCGCCGGGGCCGGCGCACATGTCCAGCCAGCGCTCACCCGGCCTGGCCTCCCTGGCGCGGCTGAGAGCGAGAGCCGCGAGCTGGGATCCCTCGTCCTGCACGCGCGCGTTCCCGGTCTGAACCACAGGCCATCTCGCGGGATCGCCGCCCTCGCTCACGACGCCGAGCGGCGAGTAGACGGCGGGGCGCGACCTGGGCAGGTCGTCGGTGCTCGACAGCCCCGGCAGCGCGACGAGGCTCACCCGGGGTGCGAGGTTGTCGGCGTCGAGGAGGTCCTCGAGTTCGATCTCCCTCCCCTCGGCGGCGAGCGCGCGGCGGAAGGCGCGCACGATCCAGACGGGGTGGGAGTACTCGATGGCGAGCCTCTCGTCGTCGGATCTGGGGGCGTCCATCACTCGGGTGTGCCAGTCGGCCGGCTCGGTGCGGGTGATGGTGCGCAGCACGCCGTTCACGAAGCCGGTGGCGGACTGGGAGCCGACCTCCCGGGCGAGGGACACCGCCTCGTCGACCGCGGCGTGCGGCGCGACGCGCATCGACAGCAGCTGGTGTGTCGCGAGCCGCAGCACGTCGAGGATGGGCGCGTCGATCCGGTCGGTCGGGCGGCCCGCCGCGAGGGCGATGACCGCGTCGTAGTAGCCCTGCATGCGCAGGGTGCCGTAGGTGAGCTCGGTCGCGAGCCCGGCGTCGGCGCCGCTCAGCCCGGCGCGCTCGAGTCGCACCGGCAGCAGCAGGTTGGCGTAGGCATCCGATTCGCCGACGGCGCGGATCACGTCGAACGCGACGCGACGCGCCGGTTGCACGCGCGGGGACGGCGGCGAAGACGGGGGTTGGCGACCCGTCGGGTGCCGCTTCGGCTGGTGCCGGCTGGGCGGTCTGGCGTTGCGGCTCATTCGGCAATCATCCCCGCATCGGCGGCCCGCCCGCGCCACCAGTCCGACGCGGCCATTGCGTTCCTGCCGGCCGGCTGCACCCGCACGAGCTCGAGCGGCTCGCTCCCGGTGCCCACGAGCAGGCGCCGGCCGTCGAGGTGGAACCGTCCGGGTGCCTGGGGAGCCGCGTCCCTGGCGATCACCGTTTCGAGCAGCTTGAGCCTCGCACCGCCGACGATCGTGACTGCGCCGGGCTCGGGGGTGACGCCGCGGATGAGGTCGTGCACGGTGCTCGCATGCGCGGTCCAATCGACGCGCCCGTCATCGAGCGTGAGCTTCGGCGCGGTCGTCACGTCGCCCTCCTGCGGCTCGGCGCGGGCGTGGCCGCCGGCGATCGCGTCGATCACGCGCCCCAGCAGCTCCGCGCCACCGTCCGCGAGCGAGGAGAGCAGGTGGCCGGCGGTCTCGTTGCCGCCGACGGGCTGGGTGAACTGACCGAAGACGTCGCCGGCGTCGAGCTCCGGCACGAGTTGGAACACAGTCGCGCCGCTGAGGCGGTCGCCCGCGATGATGGCGCGCTGCACGGGGGCGGCACCTCGCCAGCGCGGCAGCAGGGAGAAGTGCAGGTTGATCCAGCCGAGCCGCGGCACAGAAAGCAGGGGATCCCTCAGGATTGCACCGTAGGCGACGATGACCCCGAGGTCGGGGCGCAGCGCAGTGATCCGCTCGGCCGCGTCGTCGCCCGGCCGATTGCTGGTGATCGTCGGCACGCCGAGCTCCGCTGCCGCGGCTCCGACGGCGGTCGGGGTGAGCACGCGTTTGCGGCCCTGCGGCGACGGGTGCCTCGTGAGCACCGCGGCGATCTCGTGCCGCGATGCGGCGATGCGTTTCAGGCTCGGGACGGCGGCGGCCGGGCTGCCGGCGAAAACGAGGCGGAGGTTGGTCACTTGGCTCTCTTCGGCTCTGGTGCGGTGCGGCACTCGGCGCTCACTCGATGAAGGGTTCGATATCGTCGAACCTCACTTTCAGTGTAGGCAGAGGGAGCGGGATGGACTTGCCAGGCATCCGCTTGCGCCTGGCCGTCGCGGCCCGGATGACTTCGGCGCGCAGCGTGCTCGCGACCTCGCCGCCGTGCGCGTAGTCGAATCGCACGATCGCGCGTACCCCGCCATCGACCTCGACGGGACCGAGCAGGTCGGTGCCCGCGATCCCTGTGACGCTCGCGATGGCCCTCTCGACGTTGCCGACGGCCCCGGTGATCGTCGCGATGCGCACCGCGGGAGGGAACCGCAGGCGCCTGCGGTCGACGAGCTCCGCAGCGGCATAAGCGTGGGGGCGCCAGGTCGACATCGTCTGGGCGAGCGCCCCGCCGACGCCGACCAGCACGACGGGCGCGCCCGACTTCGCGAGGGCGGCGGCGTTGGTCCACCAGCGCAGGCAGTCCTCGCCGACGCGCAGGCTCTCCCGTGCGAGCATCCGCTCACCGTCGAGCAGCAGAACGGCGTGGTATCCACCCTCGGCGATTGGCTCGGCGCCGCGGGTAGCGACGACCAGGGCGGGTGTGCCGGGTACGCGTAGCAGCGGTCGGTCGCCGTCGGCAACGATGACGCGCACCCCGGGGAATGCGCGGCCGAGGTCCTCGGCGGTGCGTACCGTTCCCTGCCCGACGAGTCGCACCCTGGCGCCGTCGCAGGTGCCGCACTGCCACGCCGCCGCCGGCTTGCCGCACCAGGTGCAGGCGGGAACGGCGCCTGCGGCCTTTGTCCCGAGCGGGCCGTCGCAGTGCCGGCACCTGGCCGACTCGCCGCACGAGTCACAGGCGAGGCGGGGCGCGAAACCGGGGCGGGCGACCTGCACGAGCACCGGGCCCGTCTCCAGCGCGGCCTTCGCCTCGCGCCACGCCGTCGTGGGGATGCGCGCGATCGCGGCGAACCGGTCGTGCGGCGCCTGCTGCGCGGTGGGAATGACCTTGGGCGAGTAGGTGCGCGCGGGCGCGAGGGCGCCGAGGTAGCCGATCTCGAGCAGACGCTCGACCTCGGTGCTGCGGGCGTGCCCGACGAACCAGAGCGAGCCGCCCTGCTGCTGCTGGCGCACGAGGGCGGCGTCACGTGTGTGCACGTAGGGGCTGAGCGGTTCGGTGTGCAGCGGGTCGCCGTCGTCCCAGACGGCGATGAGCCCCAGGTTGGCCGCGGGGGCGTAGACCACCGAGCGGTTGCCGACGATCGCGAGGGGGGGCTCCCCCAGGCAGGCGAGGTGGGAGCGATACCGGTCGGGATTCGGCTGGCGGGCGTCGAGGTGCACAATGCGGCTCGCGGGCAGCACCGCCTCAAGCGCCGCGACGAGCTGCTCCTGGTCGCGGTAGTCGGGCACCGAGAGGATCGCGCTGCCGCCGCGGGCCAGCGCGAGTGTGGCGGCCGAGGCCATGGTCGTCGCCCAGTGCCCGACGTGCCGGCCGTCGGGCAGCGCGACGAGCCGGGGCACGGCGTCGACCGCGAGGCGCTCGCCGGCGGCGATCGCCTCGCGGACCCGGTCGGCCGGGTAGTCCGTCGGCGAAACCTGCGTGACGGGCTCACACCCGGCGTCCCGCTCGCCGGCGACCCACGCCTTTTCGACTCTGACCTGGCGCTTGGGCACCGCCAGCCGCACCACGTCGCTGGCGCTGCCGGCAGCCCGGTCGGCGACCTTGCGCGCGAGCGCCCAGACCTCCTGGCTCAGCACGGGCACCTCCGAGACCACTGCCTCGAGCTCGCTGAGCACCCCCGTGTAGTCGATCTCGGTGACGACCTCGATGACGTACCCGTCAGCGATCCGCCCAGCCGACCGCAGCGGCACCCGCACCCGCACCCCCGGCACTACCGCGGTGGCCAGGGCGGCCGGAACGGCATAGTCGAAGAGTCGATCGAGCTGCGGCAGCGTCGAGTCGACCATCACCCGCGCGATCGGTGCGGGGGCGCTCATGTCTACAGCCCGGCGGCGCTGCGCAGGGGATCAACCCTGTCGAGCTTCTCCCAGGTGAAGTCGGGGAGCTCGCGACCGAAGTGGCCGTAGGTTGCGGTAGCGGAGTAGATCGGGCGCAGCAGGTCGAGGTCGCGGATGATCGCGGCGGGCCGGAGGTCGAACACCTCCCGGATCGCGCGGGTGATGACGGCGTCGTCGACGTGCGCCGTGCCGAAGGTCTCGACGTAGAGCCCGACCGGCGACGCCTTGCCGATCGCGTAGGCGACCTGCACCTCGAGCCGGTCAGCGAGTCCGGCGGCGACGGCATTCTTCGCGACCCACCGCATCGCGTAGGCGGCTGATCGGTCGACCTTCGAGGGGTCTTTTCCGCTGAATGCCCCGCCACCGTGCCGGCTGGCGCCGCCGTAGGTGTCGACGATGATCTTGCGGCCGGTGAGCCCGGCGTCTCCCTTCGGGCCGCCGATCTCGAACCGTCCGGTCGGGTTGATGAGAAGGGCCGCCGAGGAGAAGTCGAGCTCGGTCGTCTCGAGCACCGGGCGGATGACGAGGTCCTCGATCTCCTGCGCGAGCGTCGCGTCGGACACGTGCGGGGCGTGCTGGGCCGAGAGGACGACGGTCTCGATCGTGCGGGGCACGAGACCGTCGTAGCCGATCGTCACCTGGGTCTTGCCGTCGGGCCGCAGGTAGTCGACGAGGCCCTCCTTACGCACGGCGGCGAGCCGTTCGGCGAGGCGGTGCGCGAGCCAGATCGGCAGGGGCATGTACTCGGGCGTCTCGTGGGTCGCGAAGCCGAACATGATGCCCTGGTCGCCTGCGCCCTGGGCATTGAGGGCGTCGTCGTCGCCTCCGCGGGCCTCGAGCGCGCGGTCGACTCCCCTGGCGATCTCGGGCGACTGGGCGCCGATCGACACTGTGACGCCGCAGTTGCTGCCGTCGAAGCTCACGTCAGATGAGTTGTAGCCGATCGAGGTGATCGTGTCGCGAACGAGGGTGGGGATGTCGACATAGCCGGTCGTGGTGACCTCACCGGCGACATGCACGAGCCCGGTCGTCACGAGGGTCTCGACAGCGACTCGGCTGTGCGGGTCTTCGGCGAGCAGCGCGTCGAGAATGCCGTCGGAGATCTGGTCGCAGATCTTGTCTGGGTGGCCTTCAGTGACCGATTCGGAGGTGAACTGGCGCAGGCCGGCGGCGTGGGACAAAGTCATGGGTGCCTCGTGGGTGGGGTTTGGCGGCGGGACCGGATGCGGAGCACCCCGGCCGGCGCCGTCGTGCGGATCATGTGCGCGAACTCGGCCCCGGGCGGGCGGGAGGCCCGCGATTTCGCCAGCCTCAGGCCAGCAGGTCGAGTATGCGGTTGGCCACCGACAACTTGCTCCCGGTGGCCTCCATCACTATATCCCCGGCCAGATCGACGACCACGACGCGGTTGTCAGGAACCGAGAACCCCGTCTCCCACCCGACCCTGTTGAGGACGAGATAGTCGGCACCCTTGCGCCGCACCTTCGCCCGCCCGAGCGCGAGCAGGGCGGCGTCGTCGGGCTCGGTCTCGGCCGCGAACCCGACGATGACCTGGCCGGGCCCCCTCGCCGCAGTGAGCCCGGCGAGGATGTCCTGATTCTTCACGAGGTCGACCCGGAGCCGGTCGCCCTGGATCTCCTTCTTGATCTTCGCCTCCGCTGCCCGCTCGGGACGGTAGTCGGCGACCGCTGCGGCCATGACGACCAGGTCCGCGCGGGGCGCGGCCGCCGCCACGGCATCGGCGAGCTCCTCCGCGGACCCGACGAGGGTGACGGCGACGCCGGCCGGTGGCGGCACTTCGAGGTTCGCTCCGATCAGCTCGACGAAAGCCCCGCGGGCCGCGGCCGCCTGGGCGATCGCGACCCCCTGGCGGCCGCTTGAACGGTTGCCGATGTAGCGTACGGGGTCGATCGGCTCGCGGGTGCCTCCGGCGGTGACCAGCACGTGCCTTCCGGCAAGGTCGAGTCGCTCTGCTGCGGGCGCGACGGTGGCGAGCGCCGCCGCCACGAGCTCCTCGGGCTCGACCATTCGACCGACTCCGGCGTCCGACCCGGTGAGCTGGCCTGTGCCGGGGCCCACGATGTGCACGCCGCGGGAGCGCAGCGTGGCGATGTTCGCGACGGTCGCCGGATTCAGCCACATCTCGGTGTGCATGGCGGGCGCGAGCACGAGCGGAGCGGAGCTGGCGAGGATGGTGGTGCCGAGCAGGTCGTCGGCGAGGCCGGCGGAGAGTTTCGCAATCGTGTTGGCGGTGGCCGGGGCCACGACGATGAGGTCGGCCGCCTGGCCGACGGCGACGTGCCGCACCTCGGCGACACCCTCGTAGAGACCGGTGCTGACCTCGTTGCGGCTGATGGCCTCGAGGGTCGGCCTCCCGACGAACCTCAGCGCGGCCTCGGTGGCCACGACGTGCACGTCGTGCCCGAGCAGAACGAGCGAGCGGATCACGCCGACGGCCTTGTAGGCCGCGATTCCCCCGGTGACCCCCACCACGATGTTCAACACTCGCGGCGCGCCGCCGACGATGTCGGTCATCGCCGCACGGTCACTGTGGGAGGAGGCAATCTAGTCGGCGAGGGGCTTCGCGACGAGCTTGTCCTCGTTGATCTCGTGCAGCGCGACGGAGAGCGGCTTGTCCTCGATCGTCGAGTCGACGAGCGGGCCGACGTTGTCGAACAGGCTTCCCTCGTGCAGGTCGGCGTAGTAGTCATTGATCTGGCGGGCGCGCTTCGAGGCGAAGATAACGAGCGCATACTTCGAGTCGACCTTTGTCAGCAGTTCGTCGATCGGCGGATCGATGATGCCCTTTGCCTTGTCGGCCATGGTGGTGCTCCTTCTCGGATGATTCGTGGATGGCGGCTGGATCAGCCGAAGTCGTGGGATTCGCGCGGGCGCAATCTCATCAAGTCTACGACCTCCCCCGCCGCCTGGCTGACGTCGCCGTTCACGACGCGGAAGTCGAACTCGTCCTGGGCAGCCAGTTCCACCCGCGCCGTCGCCAGTCGGCGCTGCTGCTCGGCCGGCCCCTCCGTGCCGCGCCCGATGAGCCGCCGCACGAGTTCGTCCCATGTCGGCGGCAGCAGGAACACGAGGATCGCCTCCGGCATCGCGGCCTTGACCTGGCGTGCGCCCTGGATGTCGATCTCGAGCAGCACACTGTTGCCCCGCTCGAGCGCCTCGTCGACCGGTCGGCGCGGCGTTCCGTAGCGGAACGCGTTGTGCACCTTCGCCCATTCGAGCATGTCGCCGTGCTCAACGAGAGCGTCGAACCCGGCGTCGTCGACGAAGTAATAGTTGACTGACTCGACCTCGCCCGGCCGCGATGCCCTCGTGGTCGCCGACACGGAGAGGTGGACGTCGGGGTAGTTCTCCCTGATGAAGGTCGACACCGTCCCCTTGCCGACGGCGGTCGGGCCGGCGAGCACGACGAGCCGGGCAGGAGCCTGCCCGGCCCCTCGGGCCTCCCTCGTGGAGAGCCAGTCGCGGAGCCGGTGGCGTTGGCGGGCGCCGAGGCCGCCGACCCGCTTCGATTCGGCGATTTGCAGCTCCGACATGATCTTCGCGGCGCGGGTCGGCCCGAGTGTCGGAACGCTCGTGAGCAGTTCGCGTACCCGCAGGGTCGCCTCCGCCTCGGCGGCCGGGTCACCCCACGCCGTGTCGAGCACGTCGACCGCGCTCCTCTCGCGCGTGGCGACCGAGTGCTTCACCGCAGCGCGGGCGCGGCGGGCGGCGACGGCGGCTCGCGAGGCCGCGACACGGTCGACGGGCGGCGGCACCGACGGCGTCATGCGGCGACCTCGGCCGCGTGGGCGGCGATCGCGGCGCCGATCCCGCGCGGCCCCGCAGCGAGAATGCTGCGCGACGCGCTCACGAGGGTGTGGCTCGCCGCCGCGCCGTATCGCGCCTCAAGCTCGTAGAACCCGGCCCCCTGGTGCCCGAATCCCGGCGCGAGCACCGGCAGCGCCTGGCCTCGCCCGATCTCGTCGGTGTCGATTCCGTAGGCCGCGAAGTCGACGGTCGCGCCGAGCACGACTCCGGCGCTGCCGACGCGGTCGGATTCGTGCCCGTCTCGCCGATTCCAGTGCATCACGTCCGAGACGATACCGGCTGCAACGCGGACTCCGCTACGCGGACCCGATCCGATGATCGCGGTCTGGATCGCAGCGGCCTCGGGGTTCGAGGTGGCGGCGAGCACGAATACGCCCTTCCCGCTCCGCGCGGCGAGCTCCAGCGGTGCGGCGATCGATCCGACGCCCTGAAAGGCGCTGATCGTCATCGCGTCGGCCTCGAGCGGTGATCCGGGAGTCAGCCAGGCCTGCCCGTAGGCCTCGACGCTCGACCCGACGTCGCCGCGCTTCGCGTCGGCGATCACGAGCAGGCCGGCAGCCCTGGCGGCGCGCAGGATTTCCTCGAGCGCGGCGTAGCCCGCGGATCCATGCCGTTCGAAGAACGCCACCTGCGGCTTGACCACGCCGGCCACGCCCCGTGCGGCGTCGACGACGCGCAGGCCGAAGTCGCGGAGGCCGGCCGCATCGTCGCCGAGCCCCCACGCGTCGAGAAGATAGGGGTGAGGGTCGATTCCGACGCACAGGCGCCCGCGCGCCTCGATCACGGCCGTGAGCCTCGCGCCGAACTGCTCGGTCATCCTCGCGCCGCCCGCTCGACCTGGTACTCCTGCAACGACTTGACGTCGAAGCCGTTCTGGATCGCCTCGAACGACGCGACGGCGGCGCTCAGCTGCGCGATGGTCGTGAAGAGCGGCTTGTCTGCGGCAACGGCCGCCGCCCGGATCTCGTAGCCGTCGGCGCGGGCGCTGCGCCCGCTCGGGGTGTTGATGACGACGTCGACACGCTCCTGGTTGATGAGTTCGACGATGGACGGCTCCTCCTCCGGCGAGGCGCCGCCCTGCGAGTACTTGCGAACAACGGTCGCGTCGATTCCGTTGCGTCCGAGGATCTCCGCGGTGCCGATCGTCGCAAGAATCTCGAAGCCGAGCTGCTGCAGCCGAAGTACCGGCAGGATGATGGCGCGCTTGTCGCGGTCGGCCACCGACACGAACACTGCCCCGCCGGAGGGCAGGCCGCCGTAGGCCGCCTCCTGGCTTTTCGCGAACGCCTTGGGAAAGTTGGAGTCGATCCCCATGACCTCGCCGGTCGAGCGCATCTCGGGACCGAGCACCGAGTCGACGATGAGCCCGTCCCTCGTGCGGAACCGCTTGAATGGGAGCACCGCCTCCTTCACCGCGACGGGCGAGTGGATCGGAACGATCGCGCCGTCGTGCGCCGGAAGCAGCCCGCCCGCGACGAGGTCCCGGATGCTCTCCCCCACCATGACGCGGGCGGCGGCCTTCGCGAGCGGAATTCCGAGGGCCTTTGAGACGAAGGGCACGGTGCGCGAGGCGCGCGGGTTCGCCTCGAGCACGTAAAGCACGCCGGCGCCGATCGCGAACTGAACGTTGAGCAGCCCCTTCACGCCGATGCCCTGCGCGATCGCGAGGGTCGCCTCGACGACGCGCGCGATCTGGTCGCGCCCGAGCGTGACCGGCGGAAGGGTGCAGCTCGAGTCACCCGAGTGGATGCCGGCCTCCTCGATGTGCTCCATGACGCCGCCGACATACAGTTCGGTGCCGTCATAGATCGCGTCGATGTCGATCTCGACCGCGTCGTCGAGGAACCGGTCGACGAGCAGCGGGTGTGTCTTCCCGATGATCCCCTGGCCAGCCATGCGCTGGAAGTAGTCCTCGAGCGACGGGCTGTCGTAGACGATCTCCATCCCGCGTCCACCGAGCACATAGGAGGGGCGCACGAGAACGGGGTAGCCGATCTCCTCCGCGATCCCGACCGCGCCGCGCACCTCGATCGCGGTCCCGTTCCGCGGGGCGACGAGCCCGGCGGCGTCGAGGATTCCGGAGAACAGCCCGCGCTCCTCCGCGAGGTCGATCGCGTCGGGCGTCGTGCCGAGGATCCGCACGCCAGCCGCCTCGAGGCCGCGTGCGAGTCCGAGGGCCGTCTGACCGCCGAGCTGCACGATGACTCCGACGAGCTCGCCGCTCAGGCTCTCGGCGTGGATCACCTCGAGCACGTCCTCGAGAGTGAGCGGTTCGAAGTACAGGCGATCGGACGTGTCGTAATCGGTCGAGACGGTCTCGGGGTTGCAGTTGATCATGATCGTCTCGTACCCGGCGTCGGACAGGGTGAACGACGCGTGCACGCAGGAGTAGTCGAACTCGATGCCCTGCCCGATCCGGTTCGGGCCGGACCCGAGGATCACGACCTTGCGCCGGTCGCTCGGCACGACCTCGGTCTCGAGGTCATAGCTCGAGTAGTGATACGGGGTCAGCGCCGGGAACTCGCCGGCACAGGTGTCAACGGTCTTGAAGACGGGGCGCACGCCGGACGCCCACCGCGCCGCGCGCACCTCGGCCTCCTCCAGCCCACGCAGCTGCGCGATCTGTGCGTCGCTGAACCCATGGTCCTTCGCGTGCCGCAGGACGGCCTCGTCGAGCATCGCGGCGGCGGCGGTTTCGGCCGCGACCTCGTTGATGAGCACGATTTGGTCGACGAACCAGGGGTCGATGCCGGTCGCGGCGTGTACCTCGTCGATCGACGCGCCCGAGCGCAGCGCCTGCTGCACCGTGACGATGCGGCCGTCGGTCGGGATTGCGGCGGCGGCGAGCAGCTCGTCCTTCGACCGGGACTCCTCACCCCAGTGGAAGCTCGAGCCGCGCTTCTCGAGCGACCGCAGCGCCTTCTGCAGCGCCGTCGTGTAGTTGCGGCCGAACGCCATCGCCTCACCGACACTCTTCATGGTGGTGGTGAGGGTGGCGTCGGCCGCGGGGAACTTTTCGAACGCGAACCGGGGCACCTTGACGACGACGTAGTCGAGGGTCGGCTCGAACGAGGCGGGGGTCGCCTTGGTGATGTCGTTCTCGATCTCGTCGAGCCGGTACCCGATCGCGAGCTTCGCGGCGATCTTCGCGATCGGGAACCCGGTCGCCTTCGAGGCGAGGGCGCTCGAGCGGGACACGCGCGGGTTCATCTCGATGACGATGATGCGCCCGTCGGCGGGATCGACGGCGAACTGGATGTTGCATCCCCCCGTGTCGACGCCGACCGCGCGGATGATATCGATCGAGATGTCGCGCAGCCTCTGGTATTCGCGGTCCGTGAGGGTCAGCGCGGGGGCGACGGTGATCGAGTCGCCCGTGTGCACCCCGACCGGGTCCACATTCTCGATCGAGCAGACGACGACGGTGTTGTCGGCCGTGTCGCGCATGAGTTCGAGCTCGTATTCCTTCCAGCCCAGGATCGACTCCTCGAGCAGCACCTCGGTCGTCGGCGACTGGTGCAGGCCATCGGTGACCATGCGAACGAGTTCCTTGCGGGTGTGGGCGAAACCGGAGCCGAGCCCTCCCATGGTGAACGAGGGGCGAATGACGAGCGGGTAGCCGAGGTCCTCCGCGAAGCCGATTGCCTCCTCGACGGTGTGCGCGATGTGAGAGCGAGCGACGCCGGCGCCGCAGGCGATGACGAGCTCCTTGAAGATCAGGCGGTCCTCGCCCTTTTGGATCGCCTCGAAGTTCGCGCCAATCAGCTCCACGCCGTATTTGTCGAGGATCCCGTGCTCGTGCAGCTCGATCGCGGCGTTGAGCGCAGTCTGCCCACCGAGGGTGGGCAGAACCGCATCGGGACGCTCCTTGGCGATAATCGTCTCGATGACCTCCCACGTGATCGGCTCGACGTAGGTCGCGTCGGCGAAGTCGGGGTCGGTCATGATCGTCGCGGGGTTCGAGTTGATGAGGATGACGCGCACGCCCTCCTCGCGCAGCACCCGGCACGCCTGGGTTCCCGAGTAGTCGAACTCGGCCGCCTGGCCGATGACGATGGGCCCCGACCCGATGACCAGCACCGAGTTGATGTCGTCGCGTTTGGGCATTAGTGGTCGTCCTTGCTGTTGGCCTTGGTGGCGCGACTCGCGTGCGTGGCGAGCACCATGTCGCGGAACCGGTCGAAGAGGTAGTTGGCGTCGTGCGGGCCCGCTGCGGCCTCGGGGTGGTACTGCACCGAGAAGGCGGGGATTTCGAGGGCGTTGAGGCCCTCGACGACGTTGTCGTTGAGGTTGACGTGGCTCACCTCGACGAGGCCGAAGCCCGCCGGTGACGCGGTGGGCTCGCCGATGGGGGCGTCGACGGCGAATCCGTGGTTGTGCGAGGTGATCTCGACCCGCCCGGTCGCCGTGTCGATGACGGGCTGGTTGATGCCGCGGTGGCCGAACGGCAGCTTGTAGGTGCCGAACCCGAGCGCGCGGCCGAGCAGCTGGTTGCCGAAGCAGATGCCGAAGAACGGCACGCCGTCACGCAGGGCGCCCTGGAGCAGCGCCACGTGGGCGTCGGAGGCGCTCGGGTCCCCCGGCCCGTTCGAGAAGAACAGGGCGTTGGGGTCGAGGTCGCGCAGCTGCTCGGCCGTGACCGACTGCGGCAGTACGATTACCTCGAATCCGCGCGCCGCGAGGTAGCGCAGTGTGGACTCCTTGACGCCGAGGTCGAGCACGGCGACGAGGCCGATCCGCTCCCCCTC
>Ga0105047_10009652_pt1 | contig 15870 bp, 7 predicted proteins | sample MAT04_FD_78384 | JGI IMG/M metagenome (GOLD analysis project Ga0105047, IMG submission 78384) | Freshwater microbial communities from Lake Fryxell liftoff mats and glacier meltwater in Antarctica - MAT-04 (megahit assembly) | ecosystem: Environmental > Aquatic > Freshwater > Ice > Liftoff... | reverse complement strand
CTTTTTTTATCGGCAAGTTCTGTTCATCGAATGTAATTCATACTCCTCTAATCTAATCCAACACTGTTGTCAGTGATTATTTTTCAAATACTATGGTTCCGAAATTCCGTGTATCAACCCAATTTGAAGAAGTGCCCTTCCACATAATCACACCTTGCCTGCTGCCATTGTCGCTGTCGATATTCGAAATATCAAAACCCAAAAGACTCTTAAGCTGCGGGATGATTCCAATATTTTTAAAGGGAATTGCTATTTCAAGGTTGTATCCATTTTCAGTTCGAATCATTTTACTGATAACTCCATCAGTCCTGTTTTGAGCTTCAAAAACCGGTTGGTTTATCGGGAGTATGAATTGCCGGTCGTATTTATCATAGCTGGTTCCTTTGTTGCAGTTTCCATCGATGTATAATTCTATGGCGTCGTTTTCCCAGGCGATAGCTGAATTGCTAAAGATTTTTGAATCAGTTACCGATGCGCCAATGTATAAATTGGTACTATCCCATAACATTTTAAAGCTGAGTGTATTGTCATTTTGTCCGTCAATAACGCGGGTGGTGGAGGTTAAGTTTTCCCAGTCTTTTTCCGAAAAAATCCCATCAATTGTGATTTTCCTGGAAATATATTTCGATTCGTAGCAGTTTTCGGGTTGCAAAACTGTAATGCACCATTTATTGCTGATAGTTCGACTAACAGATTTGGCATAGAGGCATGTATTGCCAGGCTTAAGCGGGCTTGCAACTCCATTTTGGTCAATCGTTGCAATTGCCGGATTCTCCGACACCCATGAAAGTTTTTTGTAAGCAACGTTTTCGGGCTGTATTTTTGTTGTAAGAACCAATGGATTCCCGATTGTTATATTCTTTTCGCTGCCTTTAATCTCAATAGTTTTGATTTCAGCATCAGCGGAAGTTTTAAAAACAATGGAGTCGCTTTTAATCGAATAATTGCTACTTGCATCAATTGCTTTAATTTCTACTGAATATGATGTTTCGGGGATTAAAGATGTTAATGTTACTTTGTTGTTAAGTGTGGCTGCAACCAGCTGATGATTAACGAATACATGGTATCCTTGCACGCGATTGTTGTCAGTTGACGCATCCCATTGAATAACTGCCGATACGGGGCTGATTTCGGAAATTGTCAGTTTTTTCGGGGTAGTAGGAGCTTTGAAATCAGTTTTCTTAATCGGAGTTCCTGGCGCCGGGTATTTTTGTGAAGCATCGTCAAGTACCAAAACCCAATCGTTTCCAATACCTGACGAAGGAGGTGTAAACTCTCTTGATGCTGTTTTAGCAAAAGAATCAAAATAGATTGCTTTACCATTACGTGGATCGAACCACCAGGCTTTTATTTCTTTACCTTTAAGCTTTGCAAGGTTAACAGTGAATTTATTGCCAGATTCGCTATAAATAAATGCGTATGTCCCTTCGGTATCCCGAGTAGCAGAAATGTGTTGGTTGCCTTCTCCGGCAGAAGAACTGATTAATGAAGGATCAGGGATTCGCGAAAAGAAAGGTCTGGATTCGATGAGGTACCGGCCATATTGCATCTGAAATGCCCCCGGCATGTTCAACGACTCGTACCATGTCCGCAAAGGACGGTTGATCGGGGGTTTCTCTTTAGAATAGAATTGCCATATTGCATGACAGCCATATGTATGGCCAAGAGCACCTGCAAACAAGTCGTGGTATAAGTAGCGACGGCAATGATAGTCGGTTGATGTTCCATTTTTTGCAGGGTCGAAGCAAATAGGATGTTCCTCATATATTGGCTCACCGTCAATAACCGGCTTTACAGGAAGGCGGTTATAATCGGCGCTGATGCGGTTCCATGCATCGGTAATATAACAGTGTCCGTTCTGTTGCATATTAAAGTCGAGCCATGGTTCTTTATGAAACCATTGTGATGATGAACTGCCACCTGAGGGGTGAAGCGTAATGGTAACTTTGGAATAATCTTCGCTGCCGGATGTGCCTATAGCGATGCCTTTTGCCATTGAACTCCATATCTTTTCGTAACCACCCCAGTTACGGTCGCCCCCGAGGATCCAGATAATGTTCTTTTTGTCTTTAAACCTGTTTCCAAGAAATTTACCATACACAAATGCATTAGCTTCGGTGAATGTTGGCAAACTCCCCACAACCTTGTCGCCCCAGCTTGGCAGAACACCCATAACCAATCCGTAAGATGCTGCCAGATCGAGGATAAAATCAACATGTCTGAAATATGCTTCGTTCGGCTTTTCCGGATCGTTGTTCAGTAACGGATTATCACCATACACATTATGTGTGTTTAAGCCATCCAGTTCAGCAAGTATTACTGCTTGTATCACGGTGTACCCTTTTTCTGCACGATTACGCAGATAAGTATCAGCGTCTTCGCGCGAACTACGGTGAAATAATTCCCAAGCGGTTTCACCCAAATAAAAGAAGGGCTGGCCATCTTCATATTGTAAAAACCTGTTATTTGCTGACACTTTTACGCGACCGTGAATATTGGTTTGAGCATCCGAAAATGTATTCACTACCAGAATCAGGCTGAAAATTAAAACAGACCTTATCAGATTGTTATATATTCGATTCATAAACAGGTTTTTACAATTAATTTGAAGGATTAATGTTAAAAATGAATTGTAGTTGATTCGGTAATCTTAACCATTAAGTTTTTGAATTGCTTCAAAGAGTTCTATCTGTGATGACTCAATTTACGTAACTAGAGCACATCCTGATTTCTTTTTGAATGAATTGTTGTTTAAAAAATGGAAAATAGTTGTTTGAAACCATCAACTTTTATGAGGTATACACCTTGTTCAAAACTACCTGTAACTAACTTCAGCATGTTTTCACCCGGCTGCAGGCTAAGTTTTTCGGTATATTTTATCTTGCCGGCCATATCCAGAACAACTAATTGGGATTGTTTTGACGTTTTCGAGTAAAGTTCGATATTCAGCATATCGTTAGCGGGGTTAGGATATACTAACAGTTTATGAACAAGCTGTTCCGCAGGCTCAGTAAGACCTACCGGATCGATGTACCCGGTTTTGATTTTTACAACTATTGGATGATCCGGGACCTGAAGCATCAATGAGTCAGCAGCACTGAATGTTTCGCCTGCCGTTTCAGTTATCAGCGGTAAAAATGTACTGGCTTCTGTTATTTTTTCAGCAAACTTAATCTTTACCGAAGCAGTTGAATTGACGATTTCTTTTACTGCATTATAATCCCAGCTTGATTTTTCACGCCACAGGATCAGAAAAAATGTACCATCTCTTTTTTGCAATAATGTGTGCTTTATATCTGAAGTTTGCCCGAAAAGTTTGTAGTTCAACGTGCCGGTCTCAAAATCTGCTCCCTGGTCCTGTAGCAATAAAATCAAGTTCTTCAGACCTGTATATGCAGGCTTTGGCGACCAGTCACTCCTGCATATTCCAAAACGGGCTTCGCACCAGGAATCGTTGTTGTAGTAATCACCCAACATATGCACAAAGGTTTTTACTATCCCTCCGTTAAAAAATGTGAGATAAGTACGCAACATGTACTTCCCCTGAACCATTTCTGATACATTTGTAAACCAGATATGATCTTTGTCCGGCGCATTGGTAGTATAGTTGCCTGTTTCGGTTGCCCATACCGGCTTTGCATTTACAACTACATTAACTCTGTTCATATAAAATGGCAAACTTTGACCATCTTCGGTATTTCCTGGCCAACGAGCACCCTGGTAGGGATGTATGTTGTTAAAATCGCCATAGCAACTTTTAATCTGTGAGTAATTCCATGGATTGCTGTAGGATGGAGCTAATACCGGCAAGTTTGACCATTTACTGGTTTTAACGGAGTTGTAAAAATCTTTGGAGTATTGAATAATACTTTCCGGATGAGCCAGGCCTTTGTATGTAATTGGCCAGATATCAGTTTCATTAGGGCCTTCGAGTGCAACGATAGTTTTGTTTACATCATTGTATCCTTCCAGTAGGGCATTTATGCCTACTGACACATCTGAGCTTATACTCTTATAACTATCAGGATGTACAATGGCAACCATTTTTATGCCAGCATCGGCAAGTGATTCCTGTTTGGCTAAAAGCTCCGATTCTGATGTTAGGCCTTCTCTGTAATACCGTATTCCGGCACTTGTCAATTTGCTTTTTACAGAGTCGAATTGGGCATAGGGTGTGTCGAGGTATCCGAGTTTTACATTTATTCCAATGCTCTCAACAAATGAATCGGCCATTTTGGCTTTTTCCTGTGCATGCAGGCTGGGTGACCATAAAATCATCAGTGCAAGGAAGCATGACAGACTTGTTTTCTTATGTTTTATCATATCTCATAATGCTTATGACAGCATCTAATTAACATTAGTTTCGGCAATGAGTGCACTCCAAAATTTGCAGGGAAATTATCGTTTATTTATAATACAAATCTATTTCTTCAGCCTGTAAACGATCACGCTGCGCCCGGGTATATCTCCTTTAAAACCGGTTGTTCTTCCTATATTTTTTTTCTTCCAGATATCGCGGGTAGCGAGACTTTTTCCAAGTCCGAGGCTTTGCCATACAACATTTGCTTTAATAACCGGACCACCCCTGTTGAACAGGATTACTGCCCAGTCGCCATTGGCAAGTGGTTTTTTCCAAACCTCGAAGTTTCCTTCGTCGAGAGCTTTACTTCCTTGCTTACCGGCTGCATCCTGGTTGATAGCGATAGCTTCTTTATTAGTGAGGATATTTTTAATGGTGTCGCTCATGGTTCTGATATCGTTGCCAGCCATAAGGGGAGCGGCGAGCAGGCACCAGAAACTGAAATGTGCCTGGTATTCGGTTTCGTTCATTCCACCGTTACCTACTTCGAGCATATCAGGGTCGTTCCACTGTCCGGGACCGGCAAATTTTTCAAGGCCTTCCTGCTGGTCGAGAATAAGTGTCCAACCTGCACCTCCCCATTCGCGTTTGCATTCCCAGCAATCCTGAATATCGCCGGTTGTGCGCCACAAATGAGCTACGCCTTGTGCCCAGTACCAGGGATTGCTCGATCCCCATTCGCACATGCTGAAAATAATTGGTCTTCCGGTAGCTTTCAGTGCATTGCTCATTTTTGTATAAACCACTTTAGGATCAATTCCTTCGGAATTACACCAGTCGTATTTGAGGTAATCAACGCCCCAGGCTGCGTATTGCCTGGCATCTTTTTCTTCGTAATTATAGCTTCCAGGGCGGTTCTGACAGGTGGCTCTGCCGGCATCTGAATAAATCCCGAATTTCAGACCTTTGGAATGCACATAGTCGGCCAGCGCTTTAATTCCGGATGGGAACCTTTCTTTATCCGGCACAATGTTTCCATCGGCATCGCGCGATACCTGCCAGCAATCGTCGATAACCACATATTCGTAACCGGCATCTTTCATTCCCGAAGCTACAATAGCATCGGCCATTTCTTTAATTAGTTTTTCGCTCACATTACACGCGAATTTGTTCCAGCTGTTCCAGCCCATGGGTGGAGTCTGGGCTAATTTTTCGGTGCTTTGTCCAAAAACAAGAGCAGGGACGATGACCATCGCCAGGAGAAGATTTCTCAATTTGTTTTTCATTTCGTTGATGAGTTATAGTCTTAAAATTTAGCTTTTATTTCATTTCCGGTGTAATAAACTGTTCTATCGGGATTGGCGGTTAATTTTTCGCCGGTGCCTTTGTTTTCGCCTACAAGAATGATTTTAAAAGTCCGCTTCGAAATCATTCCCTCGAACGATCCCTTTCGTTTGCCGATGGTAAGAGTTTTTTCAGAATCTTTCCATTTGATAGTAATGGTTGCATAGCTGCCTTTTTCGTAATTATAATTATCGTTTTCATCTTCATACAACTCAAAATTACCATCAGCTCCACGGTAGATGCGTAATTCAATTGGGTCGGCCGGTTTTTCGGCAGCATATTGGAGAAACGGACCCATGGGCACAATGGAACCTGCTTTCACATAAAGAGGCATGATATCGATGGGCGACAGTTTTTGAACGGACTGACCACCTTTATAAAATTTGCCTGTCCAGAAATCGTACCACCCCTTTGATTGAGGCAAATACACCTTGCGGGATTTGGTTTTAGCAGGATCGTATTGGGCTGCAATTTTAATATTTTCGACCAGTTGCGAAGGTGTGATCCACAATAAATCAATAGCTGCCCCGCCAATAATTTCATTATATTTGAGCTTGACAGGGTATTTTTTGTTTGCCTGAAGTTTAATGCGCCCCATAAGGTAGATTGAGCCATGCTGGGTCCAATCGTTAACCAATTGCTTATTGTCAACCCAAAGTTTTGCTCCGTCATCGGCATAGGTTATAAACACATACTCTCCGTCTTCAGGAGCGGTAATAAATCCATTCCATTCAATACTAAAATTGTCATAGTCAACACCGGGTTGCGGGTTCGAGGTTCCCCAATTGAAACGAATTGCAGTATCAACGCGTGTAAGAATTTTTTGCTCAAAGTTCTTGCCATTGTAGTATGTGCCTTCCAATCCCGGTTTTCCATCAGGGGTTGTGAATACTTTTGCCGGGATTGGGTTGGATTGGTTTTTTACATCCGCAAAATCCTTGTTGTACATGCATTCGGTTACCGGTGCCACCAGGAACGAAGGTCCGAACATGTATTCATCTGCGATATTCTTAACATTTTTATCGTTCCGGAAATCGAAATTCAGACCGCGCATCATGGTGTACCCGTTATTGGTTACCATCCAGGCAGTGGAATAAATATATGGCATCAGCCGGTAGCGCAGGTTATCGAATTTAAGCTGCACATCGTAAGCCCAGTAGCCGGGTTCGCCAAACTGGTATATTTCGCGTGGCGTTGTTGAGCCATGAACCCTGAAAATCGGGCAGAAAACTCCAAACTGATACCAGCGGGTAAAAAGTTCCTGGTATTCTTTGTTCTTGCAGCCACCTGCAAAATCGGATACAAAAAAACCGCCTATATCAGTTGTCCAGTAAGGCAATCCGGTATAGGTCAGGTTCAGGCCTCCGGCAATCTGGTTTCTGAAAACTTTCCATGAAGCATTAATATCACCGCTCCAACTTGCAGCGGCATTCCTTTGTTGCCCGGCAAATGTTGAACGGGTGAGCATGAAAACACGCTGCTTTTCGCTTTCGCTTCTCTGTCCCTTGTAAACAGCTTCGGTGGTCATCAGTGAATAAGCATTCAGATATCGGGCTCCGGTTCCTAAATAATTGTTCATATGTCTTTTGATATCCGGGCTGGTGAGGTTGCCCATTTCGGGCTCTGTGGCATCCAGCCACCAGGCATCGAAACCCTTTTTATAAATGGAATCGCGCATTTGCTGCCAGTACATTTCCCTGGCCTTCGGATTAAAGGCATCATAATAAAATGATCTCCCGTAAACACCGGTGGTCGGGTACAGGAAACCTGCCTTATTCATCGCATTGTAATTATTGCTCGCCGAATCGAATTTGGCCCAAACCGAAATCATTATTTTGGTATTCCATTTTTCATGAAGTTCTTTGGTGAGTGCCGATGGGTCGGGATAACGAAGAGGATCGAAATAATGCGATCCCCATGGTTGCGGATTCCAGTAAAACCAATCCTGGACAATATTATCCAATGGCACGCGGCGTTTGCGCAGTTCTTTTACCACATCCAGTATTTCATTTTGTGTGCTGTAGTGCTCTTTGCATTGCCAGAAACCATACGCCCATTTCCCAAACAAAGGCGCATGTCCGGTCAGTTTCCTGTAGGAGGCTACCACTGAATCCAGTTGAGGTCCTGCTAAAAAATAGTAGTCAACCTGGTCGGCCACTTCGCACCACAACGAACCAGTGCGGAAATCCCCTTTGGCAGTCATTTTAGTCGAATCAGGATTGTCGCGGAATTCCATCTGGGAATAATTATCGAAATAAATGCCGTAGCCCTTATCGGAAATCAGAACCGGGTTTATATCGACCGTGTTGTCCTGAACCAGTGTAAGGTTATGACCCCGGTAATTCATTATGCCATCCTGGAACTGCCCCAGGCCGTAAAGTCCTTCATCAGTTTTCCAGTCGAAAAACGTTTCAGCATGCCAGGTTTTTTCGTCAAGCACAACAGCAGGAGTCATTTTTCGGGGCATAGCTGCTGATTCACTCAGCAACAGAGCATTCGAACCATCGAAATAGCTGATGGCAGAATTGGCTTTTTTTACCTTGATTTTCATTCTGCCAGTAGAAATCACAAGTTCATCACCGCTTTCGCTGAATGACCAGTTTCTGAAATTATTTTCCTGTTTGAGGATTGCCAGGCTGGGTCTTTCGGAAAAAGAAGCGGTGGGCGAAAACATAACCCGGGCAATGGCAGGCGAAATCATTTCGATTCGGAGTGTGCTGCTATTAACCATCATGGTTAAGCCTGTATCATCTTTTTGGAACTTGGTTATTGGCTGCTGACTGAATCCAATAAATGGCATAGAAGCCAACAATAAAGTAAGGATGGTTAAGAATCTCATAGTTCTTTTTAATATCAGTTTATGGGTTTTGAATTTATTCTATTTTAATGGCTTAAAAGGGCTTTCAACAATTCCGTTCTCGATAAATTCCATAAAGCCAAGCAGAGCTCCCCAATGGTAAAAGGGATCGCTGGCAGCGCCTTTTTCGGCACCAACGCCGGTAATGGCATTGTAATTTTCACACACATGTCGGGTTTCGGTCCAGTTTTTCATAAAAAGTTGCCTCGATTTTTCAACCAGTTCTTTACGTGGCGTGTCAAGCTCGTGCTTGCGCAAACCCAGGTAAACAAGGAAGTTTATGGGTGGCCATATCCGGCCTTGCCAGTAGTTTTGCGCTTTGAAACTGGTGTCATTTTTCGAAATGGAAGGAATCATCCATTCGCCATAAAACTCATTGGCATTGTAAAAATGCTCTTTCATCATCCGATCAATTTTCTTCTTATCCGGTGCATCTGTAAGCAGCGAATAGAAACTGGTAGGGGAGAGGCGCCCGGAGAATTCGCCGTGATCAGTAAGTTTATTGCGGTAAATGCCTGTTTTTTCATCCCAAAGCCTGTCGAGGTTTTTGGTGTACTTAGCTGCTCTTGCAGTAAGCTCCCTGCAATCGGCTGTTTTACCAAGTTCCTTTGCAATATCGGCCAGGGCATTGCAATCCATGATATAAAGGCTATTGAGGCCAACATCCCAAAGATGCGACAGGCCTTTAACCGTGTCGAACGGAATTTCAAAATACATAGGCGAATTGTCCATGCCTGATTCAAGCGAAGCGCCAACAATCCGGTTCACACCGCTTTTTTCAGTTTCCCAGTAGTTGCCGTTTGTGGGTTTGTATTTGTTGGATCCCCATACCAGCAGGCCGTTGATATCCCTTTTTTCGGACCACCAGCGGTTCCATGTGAGCAATTTATTGTAAACAGTTTCGAGAAACCACTTTTCGTGGTAGCGGCGGTATATTTCGCGTACACAAAATGCGCCTACAGGCGGCTCCGAACGGTCGTTGGTTTTCATAAACGCATCGGCCATATTGGGAACAAAGCCATCTTCGGTAATTTCGTTGGTTATGGCAATAGCGTTTGCATAAGCAAGGTCTTTATTGTACAAAGAACTCATGTAGGCCACAAAGTAATTGTCCCATTCAAACAGCACATAGCCACCATGCCAGTCATTCCAAGAGCGGCTTACCGGAGTGATTATTCGGTTTTTAGCCGGATCGAAAATGGTATTCCAGGCAATAGAGCTTTGCATCGCATCAAATTGCTCTTTCAAATCACCATATGCGTTCTTTTTAGCGGCAAGGATTTTACTTTCACGGTCAAGAATAGCCTGAATTTGTTCAAGGGAATAGGGTTTCCCTGTCGCCAATCCAACCGAAGAATTTAATGGATAGCAATTGTATGTTGAATTGATTTTTACATAAGGATCGTACACCGTTGTTTTTGTGGCATACAGGTTTGTGGTAGTATTTCCTGACGAAAATGTGATTAAATCGCCGGTTTTCGAAACGCTGCCAGGATACTGCCACGAAATGCCTGTTTCGGCAATGAGTATTGGCGTTCTGATTGCTTTCACCTCAACGGGAGTAACCATGATAACAAGGTTTTCATTATCAGTTGCTGATTGTATCCTGAATTTCATTCCTTCCCAGTCGATTGCTAAATCCGTGTATTCGCCCATATCGGAGTGTGCCCCGAACGTCATTCTCTGTTCGGCTTTATACATCAGCGGATTACGCATGATAAAGGCGTTTTTGTACTCCTTCATCGAAAGATTAATAGTAAAACCTTCGGGCAGATGTGTAAAAGCTAACTGGGAGAATGAATCCCAGGTATTCCAGCCTTTGGTATTTAATTGTTCAGGCTGAATGTTTTGATCTGATTGAGTTTGGCAGTAAACATTTGTAATGCCAATTAAAAAAATAATCAGAAGAGTATTCTTCATTTAAATTGGTTTTAAGTTTTCTTTTTACCTGCTTAAAATTCCTTTATGCAAGGTCTTCCCTCGTACCATGCAATCATATTGGCCACCAGGAAATTCCAGTTCTGAAATCCTTTGTTCAGCAAAGGTAAGCCAGTTTCGGGATCATAGTATTCGTGCATGGCTCCGCTTTTTTCAATGTCTTTTCCTAAAATGGCGATTGTTTTCTCCGCCAGCTCACGGGCTTCTTTTTCGTAACCATAATTCAGCAAACCTTTAAATACCATGTAATTGGAAATGATCCAGACCGGTCCTCTCCAGTTCGACGGATTCCCCGAAGCCCGTACATCATACATCTTTTCCATTTTTGAAAGAGAACGGATTCCAGCAAGGCAACTGAATGTGGAGGTATCAGTAATGTGTTGTACCATTCGGGCAGCCTGTTCCTTAGAGGCAATTCCATTCCACATAGGCATAAAACAAGCCCAGTATTCTATCCTCATAATCAAACAGTCGTAATCGCGGGGGTAGAAACTGTGTATTATAAAGGAGCCGCCCCAGGTAGGTTTTTCAGTAACTGGTAGCAAGTCTAAATCTACACTGTAAAAATTTCCATCCCTTGGATCCCAGCAATGCTTGTTCATGGCATCTTTAAGTTCCTTAGCCAGACCGAGATAATAAACGGATAAATCCTTAAATCCGAGACAGGTGGCGAGATAACTCATCGATTGCAGTTCCTTATACATCAGGCTGTTATAATATATGTTGCCACTGCTGTTTTCAGGACGGAAAAATACGGTCGGATCGTTGTCGATACCAACACCTATATCATTAAACCAGTGGTAAAGACCAGTTGCTTTATCGCGGTGATGGTTGTAACATTTGGTAATATGAGCCTGAAGTTTTTCAAAATCTTCGCGGATCCATTCGGCATTTCCATCCTGTAGTTGTGTGATAAATGCGGCATGTTCAGCATAAATTGGTTTTCCAGGATTATTCTTATAGATAAACTCGGGTTTGTCCGATCCAGCTTCGGTCATCATGCCGGGAAGCCAGCCATCCAGGCCTGCCAGTGAAAGAAAGTTGAGGAGGCACCCTTTACCGTGCTCCATAAGTTCAGCTTTGTCTTTTTCATTGCCTATGTCCGATACAATTTGCTGCATCGCAATATCGCAGAGCCACGAATCCCAGTCCCAAAGCTGTCCCTGGTAAGTATTGCTTCCAGGTATCAGATACGGATACTTTAGCTTTCCTCCCGGATTTCGCCATGTTGCTTTATAATCAGTGTAGAGGTATTTCTTAATGATTTTACAGTACTTGTCTGTATCAGTTTTTACCGGCTCTTTTGCTTGTACCGGGCTAAAGCAAAAACAAACTGCTATAATTAGGAATACTGTTTTTTTTATCATTTTGCGTTGAATATTTCTTTTTGAGATTTAATGAAGGATGATTTGATTGAAGTTAAAAGACCTTTTTTTTTCTTAATTCTTAATCACAATTAACCGACTAAATGACCTAAGCTACTGATTAACAATTTAGACCTCACCCCAACCCCACTCCGGGGGAGAGGGACTAAACTGCCCGGCATTCATAAGTTTCAGAATAATCATATAATCTTAATTGGTTAGTAATGATTATAAATGATTTTTCATATTTCCGGAGTAACCTCTAAAATAACTGCCATATAAGTCTTTGGGAATATTACATCAATGCCTTTATTAGTTGATTTTGCAGTTATTCCGAGATCGGTTGGGTACAGAACAGAAACCTTTTTACAGGTAACTGGCAAGGAAACTTTACCTGAGCCAGCCAATCTCCAGACTGAAATAAACTGTTTTTCAGCATGTTTTAAACCCAGGGCAACAGCCGATGTTTCGTCGGTTATGGAGGGCATGCCTAACGGGAAAAAAGGTGTTGATTGTGGGATGTACTTCCTGATTTGGTCTTTGTAAACTTCGATACCGGTAACTACCTGCCTGAGTGCGGCTGGTTGCAGATTATCCAGTTGCCCGCTTAAGTGGATACGGCAGAGCATGGCACTTACCATATTAAAGGAAGCTTCCGCTGCATCTGAAGTTTTGAGCGGATATGACCATACAGCCAGTTGCTCAGGTAAAACAGCAGCCATGCTTCCCACAAGGATCGAAGGATATTTTTTATAATTGGTTTGGTCAGATGAAGATTGAATCTGGTGATGGGAAAGCATCATATAATCGGTACGCATTCCTCCGCCACTACAATTTTCAATTACGAGATTTGGGTGCCTTTTATGAATCTCATCTACCCAGTTGATGTTGGCTCTTATATGCTGTAGCATTCCTTGTCCGGTACTTTCGGCCTTATAGTCGGTACCAAAAGGAGCGCTGCAATTGTAATCTTTTTTTAGGTACTGAACGCCGTATTGGGTTACAATACGATCCACAACACTATCGCAGTACTTTACTACTTCCGGATTCCTGAAATCAAGAAAATACCTGCCGCCTTCGATAACCCTTTTGCCATGCTGTTGAAAAAACCAGTTATCAGGTTTGCTTTTTAGCGGTGAATTAATTCCGGCAAGCTCAATTTCGAGCCACAAGCCAGGAAGCATTCCTCTTTTTTTGATGCTGTCCATTACCTCTGTGATGCCATTCGGGAACCTCGATTTTGTTGGTTGCCACGCACCGATTTCGTCCCACCAGCCTTTGTTCAGTTCACCATACCAGCCGGCATCAATCACAAAATATTCGCAACCCACTTTTGAAGCGACATTTATTAATGGCAGTTCTTTTGCCGTGGTGGGATTTCCATCCAGGCAATTCATATAATCGTTGAATATCACAGGGCAATATTTATCGGCAATATGTGGCTGTACCAGCGCTCTGCGACGGTATTTTGTAAGTTCAGTTACTGCATTGTCAAAGTTTCCTTTTATGCAGCCGATGGCAACAGGTGCCGAAGTATATTTTTCGCCTGGTTTTAAATTTTTCCATGCATCATGGTGTTTTTCTTCTGGTCCGCCAAGATAAAGGTAAGTGCTTTTTGCACCTGCCATTTCCCAATACCAGGGACCGCTATGTTCAATCTGCCAAAACCAGGTGGTGCCCATTTCGGTATCTTCAATAGCAGCCATTGGCAGGAAAGACCCGGTTGTCATCGATCCGGTGCTGCTTAAACTAACTTCACCAGCGTAAAACTCACCATTATAATACCATCCCAGGTCTTTGGCCTTTTCAGCTTTCCATTGCGCCTCCGAGCGCCATGTGTTTTGTGCGTAATGAACCAGCAATTTTTCATCGGGTTGTTTTTTGCCCTGCATGCCAATATTGTTTACCATGGCCGAGCTCACAAATTCAATTCCTGTTTCGGTGGAGCCAATGTTTTCGACTACCGTAAACCGCCTGATAACCGGAATGTCTTTGTAAAATTCGTAATGCGATTCAACCAGCAGATGTTGTAATGTATCTTTCTGGGTGATAATCATTTCCTGGCCGTTTTCGGTTTGTTGCTGAACAACTTTAATAAACACCAGGCTATTCCCGGGTGAACCGCCGGTAGGATTTTGATCAATGCGGTTGGCTCCGGTGCATTGCAGAGCCACTTCAAGGCCTGAAAGTAAAGCTGGTTTTGTTTTGTTGATGGATTCATTTTTATCCGGAAGCATATATGTTTGCCGCAAGTGGCCTTCGAAAAATGTAAAATACAAATCGAGTCCGGCATACTTTATATGAAATGGTTCCTGGTTTTCGCCCTGAGCAAATATCATCTCAGAACTCAATAAAAGAGCTGAAAAGCATATTGTCAGAATAAGGAGTTTGAGGTTTATAGCGCAGGGGCGAGAATTATTCATGTCTTACTTTGATGGGGTTATACTTTTATTATCTCAAAATGCTTTTAAAGTCTCTTTTCATTTATGGTTTAGTTTCCTGCCCCTTGGACCGGAGAGAAATATTTCCCGCGATACTTCGCTGCTCTGCGGCAAGGTCATTCATTTTTTTATTTGATGGTTAAAGATTTCTTAAGCCTGATATCCGCAGAGGAGCTACCGATATGAATAGTAAATGTGCCTGGTTCCAGGGTCCATTTTTTTGTTTTAGGGCTGAAATAGGAGAAGGCAGACGATGAGAGAAGTATTTTTACGGACTGCTGTTCGCCCTGTTTTAAGGAAATTCTTGCAAATCCTTTCAACTCTTTCAGCGGGCGATCAATTTCTGATTTATCGTCCTGAACATAAACCTGAACTACTTCATCAGCTTTATAGTTACCGGTGTTTTTAATCGTGCAGCTAACCATATAGGAATTATTCCCTGCCGGCTCAATCATTATGTTACTATACTGAAATTTGGTATAAGAAAGTCCATGCCCAAACGGAAACTGAACCGGCAGATTTTTGTGTTCAAAATACCGGTAGCCCACATAAATTCCCTCACTGTAAATTACCTTTCCGGCAGTGGGAGGATAACTTGCATAGGAGGGTGAATCCTGTGGCTTGATTATAAATGTTACCGGCAACTTACCAGAAGGGGAAATATCGCCGGTGAGTATTTCGGCCAGAGCCTGACCGCCTTCCTGCCCGGGATACCATGCCTGTATAATGGCCGGAACCTTATTGATCCAGGATGACATATTGAGCCCGATTCCTCCGAATAAAGTAACTATTGTGTTGGGATTAGCTTCAGCGATATCGTTGATGAGATTGTCCTGGCCGGGAGGAAGCAGAAGTTCGGGATTATCCCAGCCTTCGGATTCAAATTCGGGCGATAAACCGCCGAAAAATAAAACTACATCTGCATCCTTTGCCGCTTTCACGGCACGTTCGTGTGCGTTGCGATCCCGCAGCATTTCCCATTCGAAACGGATTCCGGCAGCTCCGGTATTTTCGAAAAATTCAATGGCAATTTCCGTTGGTTTGTCCTTTTCAAGAGCAATATCCGTAATCTTGGTGCGTAAACTCTGTATGCTCCAGTTGTCGATCACTTGTTTGCCGTTGATGTACAATTTCGATCCGTCGTCGCTTGACAGGGCAAGCCGGTAAATACCTGTTTGCGGAGCAACAATAAACCCGCTCCAGCGTACCGAAAATGAATCGACTGTTACTTCAGGTAAATGGAATGGGTTTTTATTCCAATTGAAATTGATGGTTGAATCAATTCCTTTGTAAAAAGGGGTGCCTTTAAAATTCAGATTTGTGTAGTATTCTGCTGTTAATCCGTGTTGTGTTGCACCTTTGTAGGGTATAAAATTCGCTGAGCCAATTATTTTTCCGTGAAAATCTGTGGATAAACCTGGTTCGTAAACAATTACGGCTGAGTCGCCAACCCTGTCCTTTAATCCCTGAAGCGGTGTAATGAATGAATAAGGCGAAATGCCTGAACTGCCTCCGCCACATACATTTGAAAATATTGCATTGGGACCGATTACAGCTATTTTGCGAACCTTTTTCAGCGAAAGCGGAAGTGTATTGTTGGAATTTTTAAGAAGAACAATTCCTTCT
>Ga0105047_10009651_pt1 | contig 15871 bp, 13 predicted proteins | sample MAT04_FD_78384 | JGI IMG/M metagenome (GOLD analysis project Ga0105047, IMG submission 78384) | Freshwater microbial communities from Lake Fryxell liftoff mats and glacier meltwater in Antarctica - MAT-04 (megahit assembly) | ecosystem: Environmental > Aquatic > Freshwater > Ice > Liftoff... | reverse complement strand
TCAAGGGGATAGGCCTTACAATCGTCCGCAGGGAGATCGGCCCTACAACGACCGTCCTCAAGGGGATCGCCCCTACAATCGTCCGCAGGGAGACCGGCCTTACAACGACCGTCCTCAAGGGGATAGGCCTTACAATCGTCCGCAGGGAGATCGGCCCTACAACGACCGTCCTCAAGGGGATCGCCCCTACAATCGTCCTCAGGGAGATCGGCCTTATCGAGATCGACCTCAAGGCGAACGGCCGCCTAACCGCCCGCCCGACGCGCGACCGCCCCAGCGGAAGCGTGAAGACGACCGGTACCCGCCCGCCCCGGGCGGAGACCTTCCGGAGTAAGTCGCTCGCCTACGGCCGGACGGCCTAGAGCTTCCGGCCGTGCATGCGGGACAGATCGAACGAGGCCGTCTCGGCGATGGCCATCACCGCCATCACGCCGGCCTGAACGGGGTCGGTGATGACCAGGTTAGCCTCGCGCACCACGCTGCCCACCATGTTCAGCGAGATCACGGGAATGCCGGTGCGTTCGCGTAACTCTCGCACGGCCAGGGAGATCTCACCGCCCATGATGCTGCCGGCCAGGACCAAAATGGCCGCACGCGGTAGGCGTCCCACGGCCCGCACGGCGTCGGCCAGCTTGCGCTCGCCGACGAGTGGAATCGTGTCTACGCTAATCCGCTCGCCGCGGATGTTGTGACGGTCGGCTTCCGAAACGGCCCCCGCCACCACCTGCGCCACCTGCGCCCCGCCTCCGATCACGATCACGCGCTTGCCGAAGACGGCCCCGACGGCCTCGTGGATCAGGACTTGCTGAATCCCCGCCACCTGCGCCACCTCCTCGCGCAAACCCTCCACATCGCGGCAATCGGCAATGTCCAGATGGGTCTCCGTAGCGTCGGCCCCGTTGAATAGGTGCACGCCTTCGATGTTTCCGCCATGGGCGGCCACCAACGCGGTGAGATCGCGGAGGAGTCCCGGCCGATCACGCGAGATAACGGACAAGCAAATGATGGATTCGGCCACGGTCGAATTGTGGCACGACCCAGCAAAAGGGGGTGGTCCAAGCTGGACCACCCCCGACCGCGGGCAAAGCCATCCTGCTTGGCTTAAAAGTAACCGTTACTTGTGGCTTTCGCCGCGTCCAAGTAGTTGGCAATAAAGGTCTTCAAGGCGTCTTTGGTTGCGCCATCATAGTCGGGGATCACTCGGTAGAAGACGCCGTCAATGTCCTTCCCGCCCCGGAACTGTTCGAGGAACATGCCCATCTTCAGGCGCTGCGTATTGCCGTAGAACTGGCCGGGACCGCGGTACCAAAAGGCGGCGAGCTTGTTCCGACCGCCGGGGCCGCTCATCGTGATGATGGTTACCGGCACCGTCCCGCGCGTTTTTGTCTCCACGGTGTCCGGGTCAAATTGTTCAAGGGTCCATCCTTGCGCGGTGAAGCAGACTCGCGGGTCGTGGAAGCTATCTTTGCTCGTGCTGGCGACAAGCACCATGTCATAGACCCGGGAGCCCTTCGAGTACCGCCGGGCGACAATCCCGAATGGATCCAGGACTTTGTAGGTCGATTCGTCCATTCGGTAACTCACGGTCGGGTCAGTGTAGCTCCGGACAAATCCGTACTCGCCAACTCGCTCGGGGGCCAGGGCGATGAGTTCCTTTTCGGTCTTGGTGGCGTATTCCACCTTCGGCGACAGGAGCAGAAATGCCCCCATTGCGATCATGACGCCCGCAAAGGCATAGGTTCGGGTCATCAATCCTTTCATCAGTCCTTCCATCCGAGTAGCCTCGCAATTTTGAAGAGGATAAAGAAGCAGACGAGCAGGGTGATGTAGCCACTGTAATCGTGGAACTGCATCCCGGCTTCGCTTCCGTACAGGTCGCCCACCACGCCGATCAACGCGATACGGAGTCCGTTGATGGCTAAGCACAAGGGCAGAATCATCAGCGCCATGATCGCGTTACCCCAGATATTGAGCTTGGCGATCATCATGAAGAACGTAGTGAAGGCGGTGACGGCGAGAATGAGCTTCAGGCCGCTGCAGGGCACACCGACGTCCAACACAAAGTTGTTCAGGTGGATGACCGTACTCCCATCCTGCAGGGGGTTGAACCCGGTTGCCTGGAGCATGTAGAACGCGACCTGGCTCGAAATTATCTGCAGGGGGTTCGTGTAGTTGTCGATGGCCCCGGTCCACACTGGCAACATGAACAACAGGTACATCGCCGGCAGCATGACCGCGAACATCCACCGCCAGCCCGCCACAAACCACACGCCAAGCAAGATCGCGGCGATCAGCGCCACGCTCATCAGCTGCATGATTTCGGTTTGGTAGGCCGCCTTTACGACGAACAACAACGGGACGAGGAAGACCAGCGCGATCCATCCCGGTTGGACCTTGATCTTACTGAGGCGCGGCCACCACTTGTAGATGGCGTAGCCACTGATGAACGGGACCAGAAATCCGTGCGAGTAGTAGCCGTCATCGGCGAGCCAAAGTCGAGGGAGTCGAACCAGCAAGCTGTAGAACGTGGCAATGATACCAATCGCTACGAGCAGTCCGGGAACAAAGGCCTTTGACTTGACAACGCGTTGAACAATCTCCATCGGCTTGGGGGCCGCAGAGGTCGAGGCGGGAGCAGCGGGAACCGGGGTCGCCGTACTCACGCGGCGGGCTCCAAATAGTTGAGACGTGCCATGGGTCGTGGATGAAAGGAAGGCAAGATCCGTACCATCGAACGTCCTTGCCGAGGTTTCGGTTCCCGCCGGGCTCGGAACGCGCCATTCCGCTCGTTAATCTACCTTGGAGTTCCCCGTCTACCTGTGGTATATCGGTGGCGGGATGAAGATTGCGGTGGTGGGGACGGGTTACGTCGGTCTGGTGACCGGCGTCGTTTTGGCAGAGCTCGGTAATGACGTGATCTGCGTAGACAATGACCCGGGCAAAGTCGCTCGGCTCTCGCAGGGGATACCAACAATTTACGAACCGGGCATTGACGAGATGCTGAAACGCGGGATTGCGGAAGGGCACCTGGTTTTTAGCCATGACGCTGCGGAGGCGACGCGACAGTCCGAAATCGTGTTCATCGCGGTGGGGACGCCGCCCGGCGAAGATGGCTCGCCTGATTTAACGGCTGTGAAAGCGGTGGCCAATGCCATCGCTCCGGCCATTGATAAGTACACCGTCGTCGTCAACAAGTCGACGGTACCCGTGGGATCCGGCGACCTCGTCGAGTCGATTATTCGAAGCCACCACATCGCCGAGCACCTATTCGACGTGGTGAGTAACCCCGAGTTCTTGCGCGAAGGCAGCGCGATTTTCGATACGTTGAACCCGGATCGGATCGTGATCGGCGCGAAGCGCAAGGAGGCCGCGCACCGATTGGTGGAGCTGTACGCCCCGCTCGAGCGGCCGATGCACATCACCGATCTGAACAGCGCGGAACTGATCAAGTACGCCAGCAACAGTTTCTTGGCGATGAAGATCAGCTTCATCAACGCGATTTCTCGCCTGTGCGAGACTTGCGGCGCTAACGTCGGCGACGTGGCCAAGGGCATCGGCAGCGATGCTCGGATTGGCTCTCAGTTCCTCCAGGCCGGCCTGGGTTGGGGCGGAAGCTGCTTCCCGAAGGATGTTCAGGGACTGGTGGCCACGGCCGACCGACTGGGCTATGATTTCCGGCTTTTGAAAGAGACGATTGAGATCAACGATACGCAGACGCTGCACTTTCTTAACCGCTTGGATAAGCGCCTCGGGGGATTCGCCGACAAGCGCATCGCGTTGCTGGGGTTGGCGTTTAAGCCCAACACCGACGACATCCGCGACGCGAAGTCGCTGATCATTATTGAGGAGATCCTGCGGCGAGGCGGCACGATCCAAGCCTACGATCCGATCGCCGCCGAGAATGTGCGGGCCCTCTATCCGCAAATCCAGTACGTCGATACGCTCTACGACGTGGGCAAGGATGCGGACGCCGCCATCCTGGTTACGGAATGGAACGAATTCAAGCAACTCGATTTCAGCCGGCTGGGCGCGCCTATGCGCCAGCGGATTTTGTTCGACGGTCGGCGCATCTATCGCCGCGAAGCGATCGAGCGCGCGGGCTTCGAATACGCCACAATCGGCGCCTAGTGCCTCGGCCCGCGCCTTGTCCCTTAAATGGGACAACCTTGGTTGCAAGTTCCGCTTGGGGCATGCGGCCAAGGTATCCTGCGGTCTGCACTCGGGATTCTTTGCCCCAATATTTACTTGGCTCCGATGCAATTCTGAGCCTGGGATTCCGATACCAAAAGAGAGAGCAAGCGCCGACTCCCGACTCGGCCAAGGAAAACGCGACGCGATGAAGACTGCACTTATCACTGGCATTACCGGTCAGGACGGCGCTTATTTGGCCGACCTGTTGCTTCAAAAAGGCTACGCCGTCCACGGCATCAAGCGACGTTCGTCGTTGTTTAACACGGCGCGTATAGACCATCTGTACCACGACAGCCACGAGTCCGGGCTCCCGTTCCAGCTCCATTACGGCGACCTGACCGACAGCACCTCGTTAATTCGGGTGATACAGGAAGTCCAGCCCGACGAGGTGTATAACCTCGGCGCGCAGAGCCACGTGAAAGTCTCGTTCGAAGCCCCCGAGTACACGGCCGATACTGACGGCGTGGGCACGTTGCGGATGCTGGAAGCGCTGCGTATCTTGGGTATGGAAAAGCGGGTGCGGTTCTATCAGGCCAGCACCAGCGAGCTCTACGGCTTAGTTCAAGAGATTCCCCAAAAGGAGACCACTCCGTTCTATCCGCGCAGTCCCTACGCGGTGGCCAAGATGTACGCCTACTGGATCGTGGTGAACTACCGCGAGGCTTACGGCATGCACGCCAGCAACGGCATTCTCTTCAACCACGAATCGCCCCTGCGCGGCGAGACCTTCGTGACCCGGAAGATCACCCGCGCGGCGGCCCGCATCAGCGTTGGCCTGCAAAGCAAGCTCTTCCTCGGCAACATCGACAGTCTGCGCGACTGGGGACACGCCCGGGACTACGTTGAGGCGATGTGGCTGATGGTTCAGCAAGACGCGCCGGACGACTACGTGGTGGCCACCGGCGAGCAGCACAGCGTGCGAGAGTGCACCGAACTGGCCTTCCGCAACGCTGGCATTGAGCTAGATTGGCAAGGGCAAGACGTTCATGAGGTGGGGATCAACCGCGCGAATGGCGAGGTTGTCGTCGCCATCGACCCTCAGTACTACCGACCGACCGAAGTGGACACCTTGCTGGGAGACCCCACCAAGTGCAAGCAGAAGCTGGGCTGGGAACCGAAAACCACCTTTGAAGGGTTGGTCTCAGAGATGGTGGCGGCAGATCTGGACTCGGCAAAGCGAGATGCGCTGGTCCGCCGCGAGGGATTCGAGGTCTATCAGAGTGTCGAAGAAGGACGTTAAGGTATTCGTCGCGGGGCACCGCGGCCTTGTGGGGAGTGCCATCGTACGCCGTCTGGAAGCAGGCGGCTATGGCACCATTTTGCTGCGGACCCGTCAAGAGTTGGACTTGCAGAACCAGGAAGCGGTCTACCGTTTTCTGCGCGAAGAGCGACCCGACTGGGTGGTGCTGGCGGCGGCGAAAGTGGGCGGAATTCACGCCAACTCGACCTATCCCGCGGACTTCATCGGCGAGAACCTCATTATCGAGAGCAATGTCATCTGGGGCGCGCACCTGGCCAACGTGCCGAACTTCCTATTCTTGGGCAGTAGCTGCATCTATCCCCGCGAGACGAAGCAACCGATCCCCGAAGACGCTCTCCTGACCTCGCCCCCCGAGCCCACCAATGCCCCCTACGCCATCGCTAAGATCGCGGGGCTGTACCTGTGCGACTCCATTCGTCGGCAGTACAGTCGGAACTATTTCACCGCGATGCCCCCCAACGTTTACGGTACCGGCGATAACTTTGACCTGAAGACTAGCCACGTGCTTCCCGCGCTCATCCGCAAGTTCCATGAAGCTCGCGAGGCCGGCAATACACCCGTCACGTGCTGGGGCACCGGCAACCCGCGCCGAGAGTTTTTGTACAGCGATGACGTCGCCGACGCCCTGGTTTTCCTGATGGAACAGGAGTCCGTGACAGGGCACATCAACATCGGCACGGGCACCTCGGTGAGTATCCGTGAGTTGGCGGAGACCGTCCAGCGCGCGGTGGGCCATACGGGCGAGATTGTCTGGGACACCAGCATGCCCGACGGTTTCCCCGAGAAGACGATGGACGTCAACAAGCTCTATAACCTGGGCTGGCGACCGAAGTTACCCTTGGAAGCCGGGGTGCAGCAAGCGTATGCCTGGTTCCGGGACCAAGTCGCCGTCCGCGCTTAGGGAGACCCGATAGGGCCGAAGATCGCCATGAGGTACTCCGTTGTCATCAGCAATTATAACGGCGCGGACTATATCGCCTATGCGATAGGAAGCGTCTTGGCATCCCTCCGGGACGACCTGGAAGTTGTCGTGGTTGACGATGGCTCAACCGATACCTCCAGAGAGGTTATCCGTCGCTTCACGGACTCACGAGTCAAACCAGTTTTTCAAGATAACCGTGGACAAGCCGGGGCCTTTAATCACGGGATCGCCGAGTCCCGCGGAAAGTTCATTTGTCTGCTGGACGGCGACGACTTCTTTTTTCCCGACAAGATTGATCTGGTTGATGAGGCAATTCTTGATCTCGGCCTCGAGGACGAGCCGTTCATCATTCGGCATCCGCTGGTACGCGTAGGGGCCGTCGGCGCACAACGAACTTGGGCTGGCACCGAAGGCTTTAGTTATTTTGATCGGCGGCTGGTTAGCCCCCGTCCGGGCGATCGGTTGCACTTGAGTTCGCCGGATCACGTCCTTCGTTACCTCAAAATCCACGGTTACCCCGAGTTTATCGGGGGCAACAGTACGGTGTTGAGTCGATCTACGGCGGATCTGATCTTTCCCCTTCCTGAACACTTATCAAAGTTCTACGGCGACCTGTTCCCCGTTCTGGCGGCTCCCATTGTTGGTCAGGCATACTTCCTCGGATCGGCGTATGCGGCATACCGCTTTCACACATCCAACCATTCATCGATCCGAAAGTGTTATTACTCGGAAGACTTTTTGGCGGGGGTGGCGAATTACCTCAATGGTATCCTCAAAAAGGTAGGCCAGCCGGAATGCGTTGATCCGATGCGGGCGCGGATTGGTGCCCGATACCTTTGCCAAAGGGGGGAGTCTGCTTCAGCCGTTCGTTACGCCGTAGGGCGGCTCCAAGACGACCTGAACTTGACGAACTCGGGGGTGCTGGCGAAGACCATCGCTTTAGCGACGGCCTCGGCGCTTCGGTGGGTCTCTCCGCTGGGCAAGGCCCCAAGGAGTTGAGTGGGCAAGGGGCAGTGAGCCAACATACCTTTGGTGGCTGTCAGCCCCCATTGGACCTTACATCTTCGGGACTTTCGTGAGGATAGTGTTCTTTGGGGCGGGGATCGAACCGGTACGAACGGACCAGCGCAGTGCGAATCCCTACGTTGACTTACTATTAGCGAGCGTTAAGGACCGAAGCCAAATCTCAGGGGCCGAGTCCACTCAACTACACCGAGGTGGCTTGCTGGACATCGCCCACTTTCACTGGCCCGAGTTTGATCTCTCGCGGCGACGTTTCCCTATGGCCTTGGTGCGTACGTTTCAGATCCTCGCGACCGCCCGTGCCTTGCGCCAGCGCGGGGCGGCGATTGTCTGGACGGTCCATAACCTCCGCCCTCACGAACGGCTCCACCCTCGACTCGAGTCTTGGTTTTACCGCCACTGGCTCGGTCTGGTGGATGGGGCACTTGCCCTCTCGGGCACCGCGCGAGACCTGGCGCAGGAGCGCTACCCCAGCCTCGCGCAGATTCCCTTTGAGGTCACCCCCCATGGCCACTATCGCCCGACCCTTTCGAACACGGTGGACAGAGCGGCGGTCCGAGACGGACTCGGCTACGCGGTGGCGGACCACGTCATCGGTTTCATCGGCCAAATTCGCCCTTACAAGCAAGTGCCTGAGCTGATTGAATTGTTTCGGCAAATCGAAGACCCGGACGTGCGGCTTCTCATCGCCGGCAACGCGGGCCATGAGGACCTTGCGGAGCAAGTTCGGCGCGCCGCCGAAGGCGACCGGCGTATCCGCTTGGAGCTGCGCTTTCTCACAGAGATTGAGCTCCAGGAATTCACGGCCGCAAGCGACCTCATTGCCCTTCCCTACCGCGATATCCTCAACAGCGGCTCCGCGATTTACGCGCTTTCGTGCGATCGCCCGGTGCTGGCTCCTCGGGTGGGTTCCCTCAGTGAACTGCAAGCCCTGGTTGGTTCCCCCGCCGTCACTCTGTTCGAGCCCCCGTTGACACCGCAGACCCTGCGCGCCGCCGTGCCACTGGAGCCGCTTGCGGCACCGTTCGATCTGCACGCGCTCGACTGGGACGTGATCGCCGCTCAGACCGAGCGGCTGTACACGGCGGCCATCGCCCACCGCGCGCGGCGATAACAATTAGAAAAGCCCCCGCACCAACTCTGTTGGTCGGGGGCTTGGTAGCGCTGCGTACTTCGGAGACTTACTGCAGGATCGCAACACCCGGTCGGGCGAGTGGCGGGGTTATGCCCACCGGGGCAATGACGATATTGTTGCGATCGCCCGTGACGGTGCCGATGTAGTCGGATTTGGTATCAATCGCGAACGGCATCGCCGCGGTGACGGTGAACTGATTCCCAACGACGCGGACCGCGTAGCGTCCGGTATTCCCCGGATTCTGGAACACCATGAACGGGTTCGTGGTGTTGGTGCCGAACTTACAGCTGGTAAACGTCAGCGTCGCGGTTCCGTCGGAGCTACTCACGGCCGGCCAGCGCTCGGTCTGGAAGTCGCACTGCAGGAACTCCATCCGACCAATATTGATGTTGTTCTGGGAAATCGGCGAGCCCCAGTAAGTGGCCTTGAGGACGGTCCGAATGAACTTGATGTTATCGATCGATACCGGGTCCTGGGGGCGCACACCAATGTCGGATCCCCACTCAAAGTAGACTCTGTTGACGGCCGAATTCTGCACCGTAACGCGCTGCACGTTGGGTCGGAAGGCGATCCAGGGCGCGGTAACGGCCCGAAGGGTTACGTCCTTGGCCCCCATGCCCCAGTGCGTATTACCCAGCGAAATCATGTTCGCCGTGCAGTATTCGATGCGGATACGTCGCTCATCACTACCGTGTAGGTCAATCGTGCCACGGTCTCGCTGAACGTGAACGCTCGTGACGCGCATCACGGCAACGTCGGTAGATCCGCCGCAGATCATGACGGTATGGCGGTTGCCGATGCCTTCGCAGTAGCGTATGGCCACGTAGCGGCTTTGGTTGACCTGGATGCCGTAGCCTTCACCGTAGGTCGTGCCATCGAGAGCGTTAACGACGCACCGCTCAATAGTCGCTCGGCTAGATTTTTCAACGACAATCCCGTTTGTTTTGAATCCAAGGGCCGTAAGGTAGCGGTAGGTGATGCCGCGAACCAGATAGGCAATGACCATACCATCTACGTTCTTGCCCGTCCCATTGGCGTCCATCTTGATCGATTCGACCCGGATGTTCTCCGACATCTGCCCGTCAATGTTCTGAATCGTGGCCTGGTTATCGAACTCACGGCTAACGGCATCCGCCAGTGTCAGCCGACGGCGTGTGGTGTCAAACGATCGGCCTTGGACCAGCTCGTACCGGATACGCTGGCTACCCCGTAAAATCGTTGCATCGGTCAACAGGTAGTTTCCCCGCGCCACGCTGGCCCCGACCGTGGTGAGTTCCACGTAGCGGGCCCGATCGGCTACGTTGTTGAGCGGAACCACTGGACGATTCGACAGGTTAATGTTCGCCCCTACCACGATCATGTGCCCCATATTGGTGATGGGCACGAGCGTGGTTACCGCGGTACCTTGCTTGCTACCCCGGAGGGCAAAGTTGCGTGTTCCGGCGGGGATGGTGATCGAGTTGGATAAGTAAATCGTTCGCGCCGGTAAGACATAGCTCGTTTTTCGGGATTGGATCGCGGCGCGGATCGCTAGATTGATCGCCCCGCTTTCGTCCGTCTGAGCCTGTACCGACGTCAACGCACCGAGGAGCGCAAGCCCCATGGAGGTGGAAGACAGGATTAGGTGACGCAGTCGCATAGTTTGAATTTTCCGTACCTCGACTTAGACAACTGCTCGTATCTTTAAGAGGACCACCTATCGGATGATGCTAAGGCATCCGCAAGGGATCAACGGGATGGAAGTCTCCCGCACCGAATACTTGGTCCTGCGTCATCATTTGCACCAGAGGGACGTCCTTTATCCAGGCCGCCCAGAGGCTGAATGAGCTTGGTGGCCCGAGGATTGCATCGCACCGGGACAAGCATTCCAAATCAATCGCAGCGTCTCCTTTCATACGTCGGACGGAAAGCGACGCTATCGCGGGCATACCTGCGCATTCATCGGAAAACACCGCAATTGACCACTCTCCTTGTGGCAGGACCGTTACGGCTTGCTCAATCCACTGCGCATAGACTTCGTTCGGAAACGCGTAACGCCCGCCCTGATAAGTTCGGTAGTCACCCAGACGCTGATGCACGCCCAAGACGCGCTGCCCCGCGAACTCGCCCATGGCCGCATCGGCTTGGTGAATCACGCTGGCGTTCGGCGCAAGGACCCGCCGAATTTCTTGCCGATGCCGTAGCACCAACTCAGTGGCTCGGAAGAAGTAGTCGGTCGCGACGACGGTCCGGGCACCACTGACCAGCCGCCGCCAGTGCGCATCGTCCAGCGACTGGTGGCAGATACCTCGCGCCGCGTTCTGCTGCCGCTGAAGCGCCAGAAATCCCGGTCGGAGGCTGTTGATGTGAGCGAAGGGCCCGAACCGCCCGCTGGGGCAACGCCTCAACCACCGGCGGCGACGCTGCCAGCGAGCGGCCTCGGCCGGATCCACCGCCACAAAAGGGCTATCGAATCGGGGATACCAGGCATCGTAGGGTGAGAACCCGGCGTCCTGGATGACAAATCCGTGCTGGAGCGCGCTGGACAGAAAGTGCGCCGACAACCAAAGCGAGTTGCCCAATCGCCAATCGCGATAGGGCAACACCACCGTCGCTAGCGGCCGACTCATTTGTCGCGCCCCTGCCGGGTTCCACACACGCCAACAGTCTGGCGCACTCGCCGAGAATCTGGGTGCTTTATCTCATCCCCTCGCAAAATCGCGGGAACTCGCACCAAAAAGCCGAGGCACGTCTCGAGCTGGAGAAACAGAGCTAGGCGTGAAGTCAGTCCTACCTTAAAAGCTGCCCGTCCCTATGCAGGCCTGCATAATGCATGAAAAGCGACCGCGGAGGCAAGAGCGGCCAATCTGGTCATTTGGAATACCCGGATCACCGAGGGGACAAATGCGCTGGTTCATTCCCAGGGCGTTTGGCAAACGTCCGCGCGGACGTGAGGCACGATCTTGATGCTAAGAGTAGACTCGTATCCATGAATCGAATCGAGATCGGGACATCTGGCATTGTCGCATCGGAGGTCGCCATCGGCTGCATGAGAATCGGGGGCATGGAGCCTGCGACACTCGACGCCCTGATCTCAACTTCTCTTGACCTCGGAATCGATTTCTTCGACCACGCCGACATCTATGGTGGTGGCAAATGCGAGGAAGTGTTTGCCGCCAGCGCCAAGCGTCTCGGCATCCCTCGCGACAAGATCCTGATTCAAAGCAAGTGCGGAATCCGGCAGGGGTTCTTCGACTTTTCCAAAGAACACATCCTGGCTTCGGTCGACAAGATTCTGGCGAGACTTGAGACCGACTATCTGGACTTCCTGCTCCTGCACCGGCCGGACACACTCGTCGAGCCCGAACAAGTCGCCATCGCGTTTGACACTCTGGTCAGCACAGGCAAGGTTCGGCACTTCGGCGTCAGCAACCAGACCCCGAACCAGATCGAGTTGCTGCAGGCTTCCCTGCCCATGCGGCTTCACGCCAACCAGCTCCAGATGAGCGTGATGAACACCGGCATGATCGACCAGGGAATCACCGCCAACATGAAGCACGATAACTCCGTGGACCGCGATGGCGGAATCCTGGACTACTGCCGGCTCAAGAAGATCACGATCCAGCCGTGGTCTCCGTTCCAGTACGGCTTCTTCGAGGGCGTCTTTGTGGACAACCCAAAGTTCCCCAAGCTGACCGAGGTAATGACCGCCCTCGCCGCCGAGTACGGCGTGACGACGACCGGTCTGGCGATCGCATGGCTACAACGGCATCCGGCCCGCATGCAGACGATCCTCGGCACCACGAGCCCGGACCGGGTCCGACAGGTTGCTGATGCCTGCCAGGTCACCATCTCAAGACCGCACTGGTACGAGATCTACCGCGCCGCCGGCAACATCCTTCCCTAGCGAAAAGGATGCCTCGCAGCGCGGGGTGGTTTAGGGGCACCATGGCCAGAGCAATAGCACCGCTGGTCGCGGTCGACTCATTCGTCGCGCCCCGGCCGGGTTCTACGTACGCCAATAGTCTGGCGCACTCGCGGAGAATCTGGGCGCTTCATCGAATCCCCTCGCAAGATCACGGGAACTCTTACCGTAAACTGAAACCCGATGGACCTGAAGGCCGCGCTGAAGGAGCAATACCACGCGGGACTGGCCATGCTGGCAGAGTGCGTGACGAAGTGCCCGGATGACCTGTGGATCAGCGGCGAGCATCCCCGCTACGTCTGGCGAATCGCCCTGCACGCCGCGTTTTTCACTCAGGTTTATTTGGGGCAAGATGAAGCGGCCTACGTGCCCTGGCCCCTGCGCCCGCGATCCCTTCACGAGGCAATGTGGCAAGATCCCGCCACCGTTGAACCGTACGAGCTTCCCGATGGAGCGGAGGCATACACGCAACGCGAGATGCTGGATTACATCGCCTACCTGGACGATCTCGTCGCCACCACGGTTGACGCACTCGACCTTGAGACTGACGCAAGTGGCTTCCGTTGGTACCCCAGCATGGGCAAACTCTCGCACGAGTTGATGAACCTGCGGCACATTCAGGGGCACGTGGGCCAACTGTCCGAACTCCTGTTGGCCCACGGCATCGAAACTGACTGGATTGCGAAGGGCACCCCAGAAGACTGGGCCGACTACCAGCGCGAGAACCCTTAGGCCTTGCCGTAGAGCTCGTGGACGGCCGTGATCAGGCCCATGTTGGCGTCGAGTTGCATCACCTCAAAGTCGCCCTCGTGCGCGTGACGCCGCGCGTCATCGGCCGATCCCCAAGAGATAAAGCACCCGTGGGCGCCGCCGGCACTCAGGCTCTTCCCTTCGTTAACCGTGGCCCCGATCAGGAATCGCAACCACGTTTCGGCCCCGGTTTTCCAGCCCACCTTGGCCATGATGCAGACCGCCCAGGCCAAGCCCCACGCGCACCATTGGCCAGCGCCTAGGGTGGACCAGTGCGCCACCGATTTCTCTATCACTGGCCCGTCTTCGCTGCCCAGGGACTCGAACGGATAGATACCGGCGAGGTGGCTGTGATGGCGATGACTCTCGGGCAAGTCCAGACCCTCCCAGAGGGCAATTCGGAATCGATCGGGCGCTTCCGGATCATCCCACACGCTGCGCGGAACCGGTGCAAGGCTGTAGCGGGGGAGTCTCTTAGCGGTGTCGGCCCACTGCGGGTCTTCGAGCTGGCCCATGGCCGCCGCCGCCGCCGGCAAGTGCTGACAAAGCATGTGGACGGCCGCCAGTTGGAACGATGCGTTCCGCCCCCACGTCCCGATCGCGCCCTCGCCAAACTCGGGACTCACGGTGATGGGCAACGAAAGTGCGTCGCCGGAGTCCTCCATCATGGCCCGGAATCCCTCGAAGGCTCCCACCAGCAGCGGCCACGCAATCGTTTCTAGGACCCAGCGATCCTGACTGCCTTGGTAGTCCAGCCACGCCATCAATGCAATCCACGCGGTGGAGGCGTGGTCTATGGTGCCTTGCCAATAGGACCCGATCGGGTGGCACTGGTCGTCCACGGCGTGCGGCAACATGGCCGCGGTCTCGCGGCCAAAGAAGAATTCGCCGTTGCGCTGCAGTTGCGGTCGCCACGCCTCAACCATTTGCCACAGGGGGCGGAGATGATCGTGCAGCCCCAGGTGGAGGCACGGCCAGTAGATCATTTGGAGGTTGATATTGAAGTGGTAGTCGTTACTCCACAACGGAATTCGATGCTCCTCCATCCACGGCCCTTGCAGGGTCGCCGCCACTCCCCCGGGGTGAGTTAAGCAGCCTAGCTTCCAGATGGCGTAGGTATACGCTTCGCGGAGATCCGCCGGAACATCCTTGACCATCTTGACCCGTGCCCAGTACGGCTGCCACCACGTTCCGGGGTCGTCCGAGGGCACTCGGACTCTCAACCGATCAAGCCCCGCCTCGGCAGATGCCGGATCAAACTCGCCCAGTTCGGTGCCAATGAGGTAGATTTGTCCCTCCCATCCCCCCACCACCGAGAGGGCCGAATCGGCGGGCAATCGCTGAATGAAACCTTGCGCCCGGCCGGACTGCCACTCCTCGGGGGCTTCCACGCCCTTGGCCTCGAGTTCCTTGCCGGTCCACTTCCACGATGGCAACAGCTGGATGGCGCACCGCGCCTGCAGGGCCGGCGTCATTTCGACTTCCAACCGGTTCCGCTCCATCGACATGACAATCCGGACCGTTGACTCATCCGACAAGAAGACCACGAGCTCGCCGGTCTCCAGGTTCAACTGGGCCGACTTGGGTGACGCGCCGTCGAACGAGAGGATGAACCGTCCGCCGCCGATTTGGTACGGGCGGCCGTCTTCCGCAAACGCCGCTCGCACCGCTAACTCTTGGCCACCGAGAAGCTTGGACTTGAGGTCCTGGTAGGGCATCGGCGTTGCGAATTCTCGGGCGCCTCGGCGATCCCAAAACCCGTTTTGCGCGATGGTGAGGTGCAGGTCTTGATCGCCCCACACCAAAGCCCCCATGCGACCGTTAGCCAAGTGAACGCCCGTGTGGACTCGGGGCAAAGGAAAGGTGAATTCAACAAACATGACCAAAATAGGGCCGCCTCGGCCCCCGAGAAAACAAGGTTACCCCGGCCCTGTTACCAGCGGGGACAGCCCCAATATCCGCGACCAGTTGAGGGCGCGAGCTCGGCGCTCCGAACTTATGGGCTAGTCTGACCTTAGATGATGCCCCCGAGGGCTAGATGAATCCGGCTCGTCACGTCTGGGCAGATGAGGTGCGGCTCAGAAGATGCGCGCCAACGTTCGCGGCGCGCGAGACATAGCAAAGCCTATTTTTCATCAGCTGTTTATCTTCTTATAGAAGATAACATGCTCTTATCGGGGGAAATGGGACCACGCTCGTCGAGTGAGAAGTTTACACTGAGGATGTTTGCCAGGACATCCGCTTACCTTACAGTGTATCCTACAGGGCAGGGTTCCCTCGTCTCGGTCAACCGTCCGGGTGACGGCTTAACTCTATCATGAAAGGCGGTTACGCATTCGTACGAGGGATTCTAGTGTGTTGGGCTCTGATTTTGTTCGGCCAATGGCGCTTTCAGCGGCAAGATGAACATCTAATTGAGCAGACCCTAGTACGACGCGGAACCGTGGAGGCAGCGTTCTTTGAACGAGAAGTTCATTCGACGGTAGCGCTTACCGATATCTTATAGATGCGGGCGGGACAATCGCCTGAATGGACAGAGCTAGGGGTGTTCTCCCGTGTAGATGGTGACGGATACAAAGGGTTGCCAAAGCTGAAATTCCGTTAGCAACAGCTGGTCGTCAACTGCCGCCGGGCGCGAATCTATAAATTCTATAACTCATTTCAAGCCTTGGATGGTGCCCCGGT
>Ga0105047_10009650_pt1 | contig 15871 bp, 13 predicted proteins | sample MAT04_FD_78384 | JGI IMG/M metagenome (GOLD analysis project Ga0105047, IMG submission 78384) | Freshwater microbial communities from Lake Fryxell liftoff mats and glacier meltwater in Antarctica - MAT-04 (megahit assembly) | ecosystem: Environmental > Aquatic > Freshwater > Ice > Liftoff... | reverse complement strand
GTTGTGCTGTGCTGCGGCAGTGCCGTTCTGTGATTTGCTGCTAGTCGGTTGCCGTCGCCGTTGCCGTTGCCGCTGCAACTCGAACCCCGGTGCTCAACCGTGCGCTGCCGGACCGCATGCCCCGGCATGTCGGCACGGTCTGTGCTCATTCCCTTCTTCGCGCTTATCCAGTCGGCCCCACGAGTTCTCCGGCACGGGGCTCGATATTCTCGAACCAATGTCATGTCCACGAGGCCTCCCGGCATTTCAGGTGCGGTTCTGGCCCAGCACCCGGGGCAGGGTTCCCGCACGATCACCGCAGAAACCACAACGGCACCCGACGGCCATGAGCGGTCGGGCCGGGTGATGCTTGAAGTTTCGGACATGACGGGAACGCAGTGATGAGTGCCGACTGGCACACGAAGGACGTGAACGATGTCGCACGAGAGTTGGGCACCGACACCGGGAACGGGCTGACGTCGGCGGAAGCCGCCACTCGACTGACGACGCATGGGCCGAATGCCCTTCCTGTCGCAGCCAGCCGCTCCCTCGTCTCGATTCTCGTTCATCAGTTCAAGAGCCTGATCGTGCTGCTGCTGTTCGTGGCCAGCGCGATCGCGTTGGTGATGGGCGACGTGACCGAGTGCATCGCGATCCTGGTGGTGATCGTCCTCAATGCCGTGATCGGATTCGCCACGGAGTGGAAGGCGGCGCGTGCACTCGATTCCCTCCGCGATCAGGAGGTGCCGGTCGCCCGGGTTCGCCGTGATGGCAATGAGATTCAGCTGGCTGCGCGTGATCTCGTACCCGGCGACCTCGTCCTGTTGAACGCCGGTGATCGCGTGCCGGCAGATGCCCGTGTCCTCGAGTCCGTGGAACTGCGTGTCGATGAGGCCTCCCTGACCGGCGAGTCGCTCGCCGTCGCGAAGTCTCAGACCGCCGTTGCCGATGCCAGCGCTGCGCTTGGTGACCGCGACAGCATGGTGCACATGGGGACCACGGTGATGGCGGGTCGCGCCGCGGCCATCGTCACGTCGACCGGTGCGGAGACTGAACTCGGTCACATCGGCACGATGATCGGCGCTGTCGACGATCGAGGAACTCCGCTGGAAGCGAAACTGGCGCAGCTGAGCCGGGCGATGCTGTACCTGGTGATGGGCCTCTGTGCGGTGATCGTGCTGGCGGGGTGGCTTCGCGGGAACGAAATCCTCCGTATGCTGGAGGTCGGCGTTTCCCTGGCCATCGCCGCCGTTCCCGAGGGACTGCTCGCTGTCACGACGATGACGCTGGCGGTCGGCATGCAGCGGATGGCGCGAATGCGCGCGCTGGTGCGCAACCTGCCCGCCGTCGAGGCGCTGGGGTCGACGACGGTGATCTGTACCGACAAGACCGGGACGCTGACGCGGAACGAAATGACGGTGCGCGTGCTGCTCGCCGGTGAGCAACGGGTCGACGTGACCGGAAGTGGATATCTGCCCAAGGGCGAGCTCCGTACAGGCGATCGGATCGTCGACAGCGCGTCATTCCCGGTGGCCGACGACCCGGTGGCGATCGCACTCCGCATCGGCGCGCTCTGCAATGACGCGGAGGTCACGCGCACCGGGGTCGAGGTAAAAGTGCTCGGTGATCCGACCGAGGTGGCACTGCTCGTCCTGGCCGAAAAAGCCGGACTCGAACACCACGCGCTCGAGCTCGCATTTCCGCGCATCGGCGAGGAGCCGTTCGACAGTCGGACGAAGCGCATGCTCACGGTGCACCGTACGGCAGACGGATCGCGCATTGCCTTCGCCAAAGGCGCACCGTCGGCGATCCTCGATGCGAGCGCCTGGGTGCTCGACGAGCGTGGCCGTTCCCTGATGACTGACGCGGCGCGAACCTCCTGGCGCGAACGGAACGATGCACTGGCCAGTCAGGCGCTGCGCGTTCTGGGACTGGCGATCCGCCCCCTGACGGACGCCGACGGCGACGCGGCTGGTGAGCTCGCGCACGAGATGACGTTCGTGGGACTGACTGGCATGATCGATCCACTCAGCGATGGCGTGAAGGAGACGATCGACACCTGCCGCAGTGCCGGCATCCGCGTGGTGATGATCACCGGCGATCAGCTGGAGACGGCCAGGGAGATCGCGCACCAGCTCGGCCTCGATGTCGGGCCCGATGGAACGGTGATGCGCGTGGTGCATGCGCAGGAGCTGACGGATCTGGATGCAGCGGCGTGGCAGGACATCGTGAAGGACACCGCGGTGTTTGCACGCGTCACGCCGGAGCACAAGCTGAAGATCGTGGGTGCCTTGCAGCAGCAGGGCGAGGTGGTCGCAATGACCGGTGACGGTGTCAACGATGCGCCCGCACTCAAGACCGCCGACATCGGCATTGCGATGGGCATTCGCGGCACCGACGTTGCGAAGGACGCTGCCGACATCGTGATCACGGACGACAATTTTTCGACGATCGTCGGCGCTGTCGAGCAGGGGCGGGTGATCGTCAGCAACATCCTGCGGTTCATTCACTATCTCTTCGCCTGCAACTTTGCCGAGATCCTGACGGTGTTCACGGCGATCATGGTGGGCTGGCCGCTGCCGGTCGCGGTGTTGCAGATTCTGTGGCTGAACATGGTCACCGATCTCTTTCCCGCGCTGGCGCTGGCCATGGAGCCGGCCGCAGGCGATGTCATGCAGCGTCCGCCGCGCGATCCTCGCATGCCGCTGATGACGCCGTCGTTCGCCTGGCTGATTGCGTGGCAAGGCGTGTTGCTGGCCGCTTGCACGCTGGTGGCGTTTCGCATCGGATTGCGATGGTATGGCGAGACAGGCGTGGGACTGGACCACAGCATGACCATCGCGTTCATGACGCTGTCGATGGTGCAGATCGCGCACACCCTGAACGCCCGCTCGCGCACGAAATCGCTGTTCAGCAGCGGGCTGTTCTCCAATCTCTGGTTGCTGGCGGCGATCGTCGTCAGCGTGTTCGTGCAGCTGATGGCGGTCGAGATCGACTTTCTGCGACAGGTGTTGCACACCGTGTCGCTCTCGTGGCAGGATTGGCAGCTGATCCTGGCCTGCACGCTGATGCCGCTGGTCGTGGTCGAACTCGTGAAGCTGGTCGGCAACCGGGCGCATCGAGGATCGTCGGCCAGCTGAACTTCAGGCGCGTATTCTTCCAGGACAGCCGCGAGTTCGGCGTCACGCACGCCATCCCGGCTCACCAGGACGGTGGTCAGTATTGCAGACTGCGCTGCGATGCCCCATCGTCAGGTTGGCCGCCGCGCTCGACGGACCGCCGAACGCAGCGGCAACGTTGGCCAGATGGTAGCTACATATCAATATCACGAGGTTCGTCGCGTGTCCCGCAGCGTAACGGTGGGCGCACGCGATGACGATTTCGGTGTCGAAGGGTTGGCGACGCGTGAAGGGCAACGACGACAGGCAGCGACCGAGAACTTCCGCCTGTGCGTGTCGTCACACGCTGTGCGCGGCACGATTCCACGGCATCCCGCTTCGACCGCCTGGCGCTCCGACCTCCGCCATGCGCAAGAGGCGACAGAGGCTGTTGTTTCGACCCTCCCGATGCCGCAGCCGCCTGTCGCGGCGCCAGGTCGGGAGCATGACTCGTAATGCAGTCCCATCCGCTCAAGGAGGTTCAGCATGGCATGGGGTACACAACGGAACTGGCGCTGGTGCAGCAAGTGCAGCGGGCTGTGGTTCGGCGGTAATGGCGTGGGCAAGTGTCCGGCAGGTGGCGGGCACACCAAGGTCGGCAGCGGGAACTACAGCCTCGTGCATCAGGCGACGAGTGCGCCAGGTCAATCCAACTGGCGCTGGTGCAGCAAGTGTCAGGGGCTCTGGTTCGGCGGCAACCCAGCGGGCAAGTGCCCCGGTGGCGGTGTCCATACCAAGGTCGGCAGCGGCACCTACACGCTCGCACATCAGTCCGGTGCCGGACAGTCGAATTGGCGGTGGTGCAGCAAATGCCAGGGGCTGGCGTTCGGCGGCAACGCGGCCCGCCCATGTCCCGCTGGCGGGGTGCACACCAAGGTGGGCAGCGGAGACTACCGGCTTCCGATCGTCACGACGCGGCTGCGGGTGCACGTCAAGATTCTCACGAACCCGAACGTCTCGCTCGACACCATGCTGCACAACATGCGCGAGGTGTACGCAACGGCGAACATCGACGTCGAGTGGGCCACGACCGAGTCGCTCAACCTGCCGGCGCTCAATGACGTGGACGTCGGTACCTGCAACATGGGCGTGGTGACGCCCGAGCAGGCGCTGCTGTTCGGCAATCGCAATTTCGTGGGGGCCAACGATGTCGTGGTCTACATGGTGCGGAGCACGGTGCCGCCGTTCAACGGCTGCGCCGCACATCCAGCGGGTCGGCCGGGTGCGGTGGTGGCTCAGGGCGCGTCGCAGTGGACCTTCGCGCACGAACTTGGGCATGTCCTCGGTATACATCACGTGAACAACAACAACAGGTTGATGACGGGGAACGGCACCGCGAACATCACCAATCCGCCCCCCGACCTGGTGGCGTCGGAAGTCGCAACCATGATCGCGAGCGCGCTCACCGTCAACGTCTAGGAGGGATCATGGCAGTCACATTCGAGCAGGTGAAGGCGGCGCTCGATCCTGAGGAGCCGGCATACAACAAGGCCGCGGCCGCGCTCGGCGTCGAGGCCCTGCCGCACCTCGCGCGGCTGGTCGCTGGCGACCAGATGATGCTGGCCTCGAAGGCCGCATATCTCGCGGGGCTGATCGGGACCTCGGCGGCCGTGGACGTCGTGCAGCGTGCGGCGCGCAGCACGCACGCCAGCGTCCGTGTGGCGGCGGCCGCAGCGGCCGGCAAGCTGTCGAGCGCCGATGCAGGTGATGTGCTGATCAACCTGATCGACGACGGTGACCTCGGCGTACAGAAAGTCGCATTGCGCGCCATACCCGCCGGGGCGGCGTCGGACGCGCTGCGCGCGCGGGTGCAGAGTCTCAGTGCAGCAAAAGGGAAAGTCTCGAACCAGGACCTGGCTATCGAGACGATGGCCCGAATCGGAGGATTGTCGGATACGACGAACGCCGCGCCCAGCCCGAAGTCGCCGAAGAAGGCCGTGAAGAAGGCCGTGAAGAAGGCCGCGATGAAGACGGTGAGGAGACGCAAGCCGGGCTGAGCATCACGATACGGCAGCGGCGTGGCGTGCCGGTCCATCTGACCGGTATGCCACGCCGCTGCGGTGTTCGTGCGCTTCTCGATCAAGGGGTCAGAGTCCTTGATCGGCGACCCCTTGATCGGACCCCTTGGACCCGTAGATGCTAACGACGGCGATGGCGAGCGGGATGATCAATTGAACGGCGAACACGGTGGCTCCGGTGTGAGTGGCGCAGGGAGAGTGCCGCTCACACGCCGCCGACGCGTCGCGAATCAGGAAAACCCTGTTGAATTTCTGCAGTTGAGACCTTTCGAGCCCTTGCCGCCGCCGGAATTCGCTCGGCGTCACGCCGGTGGGGCGCTTGAACACCGGCTCAGGCGATAGTTTTTCGGAGTCATGCCGACCACGATGCTCCGCCGCACCGCTCCCAGCCGGCCGCGCCGCTGGCGACACTCAGGTCTCGCGCTGCTTTTCGCGGGGTGTGCCAGCCGCCCGCCGATGCCGGCGACGACGAATCCGCACGCGGCAGAACCCATCGGCACCGTGCGCGCGATGTACGACGGCCGCCTGTCGCCAGCGCTGGCCGCGACGACCTTCCGCAACATCGACCGGCTTTTTCCCTCGCGCGTAATCGCACGCGGACCGACCGTCACGCCACTTCCCGTCGCCCGCACACCGCTCGGCGCCGTGACCTGCACCTCGCACGACACGACCTACACGCTCGACGAGTACATGCAGCGCAACCGCGTCAGCGGCCTGCTCGTGCTGAAGGATGGGGCCATCGTCATGGAGCGGTACGCACTCGGCGCGACGAATGACACTCGCTGGATGTCGATGTCGATCGCGAAGTCGATCACCTCGACGCTCGTAGGTCTCGCCATTCGAGATGGCGCGATCCGCAGCCTCGACGACACCGTCACGCGCTACGTGCCATCGCTCCGCGGCAGCGCCTACGATGGCGTGACGGTACGGCAGGTGCTGACGATGGGCTCCGGTGTGCGGTGGAACGAGACCTACACCGATTCGTCGTCCGATCGCCGGCACCTGCTCGAGGCGCAGATCGCACAGCAGCCGGGAAAGGCGATGGCGCTGATGGCCGCGCTCCCCCGTGCCGCGCCGGCCGGCTCGCGCTTCAACTACAGCACCGGGGAGACGCTGGTGGCGAGCGAAGTGGTGCGCGGCGCGACCGGCATGTCCGCGTCGCAGTACCTGAGCGACAAGCTGTGGCAGCCACTCGGCATGGACCAGAGCGCCACCTGGTGGCTCGACTCGCCCGACGGCCACGAGATCGGCGGCAGCGGCATCATGGCCACGCTCCGTGACTACGCGCGATTCGGTGAGTTCATCCGCCGCGACGGCATGATCGGCGATCGTCGCCTTCTCCCTGACGGCTGGGTGAGCGAGGCCGGCTCACCGAAGCGTTACGGCAGCACCATCGAAGAGTACGGTTACATGTGGTGGCCCGTGGCAGCACCAGAGGGGAGCATCCTGTACGGTGCGTTCGCCGCTCAGGGTATTTTTGGCCAGTACCTCCACATCAATCGCGCCCAACGGATCGTGATCGCGCAGTGGAGCGCCCAGACCCACCCCACGCAGGGCGACCTCGTCGACCCCACGACCTGCTTCGCCGCCATCTCTGCCGCATTGCAGACTCGCTGAACGTTCCGATCGAGGCCTGAGGACGTCCGTGAGTGCGGTAATGTGGGCCGAAACTGATCATTCAAAGGAATAGCTGTCCGAGCCGGCACGCAGGCCTCGACTACGCCACGCCCTCCAATGCCGCGATGTCCGCCACCTTCCCGTCGAAGAGATGCACTTCACGGTCCGCATGCTGCGAGTATCGTGAGTCGTGCGTCACCGTGCAGATGGTCGAGCCGTTCGCATTCAGTTCCCGCCGCAGATCCATCACCGCCTCACCGTTCTTCGAGTCGAGGTTGCCGGTCGGCTCGTCAGCAAGCAGGATGGCAGGGTCACCGGCCACCGCACGCGCCACGGCGACGCGCTGCTGGATGCGTCCACCGGATCGTGGGCCGCAGACATTTTTGTCACGAAGCGGCGACTGAGGGTTGCCTGCTTGTTGGACACTCCGTGGGTTTCAGTCGAAGCTCGACGCGCCTCGTTCAGGCGACGACGGGGAGATGGACATCCAGACACGTCCCCTTCCGAACCGCCTACGCGATCGCCACGTCGACTCGCCGCCATGCGCCGCCGTCACCGTGTGCGGCACCGTTGCGATGCCGATGTCTCCCGCCACGATCCTCATCCGTCGTCGAGCCGAATGGCGTCAATGCGTGCGGCAGGACGCCGGCGGGACCTCCGGCAGGATCGACAGGTCGGGCTATGGGCCGGTCACCGAACCATGGGTGGCGGCTTGCAACGTAAAGCGGAACGTCGATCCCACACCGAGTTCAGTGTCCACGATGACCTCGCCACCGTGCGCGTCCACGAAGGTCTTCACGATGGCAAGACCGAGCCCTGACGAGCCTTCCCTCTCGCTGTCCCGTTCTCCCTTCTCGAAAACGTGCTGACGGCGGTCAGCCGCGATACCGGCTCCGTCGTCGCGCACGAACAGCTCGGTCACACCTGTGTCGTGGCAGTGCGATGCACCGATCGTCACGGTACCGTGCGGCGTGTGCTCGATCGCATTGGCAATGAGGTTCTGCAGGATGCGCCGCAACAGACTGGCGTCCGCAGACACCTCGCAGTCCTCCGGCACCTCGTTCACGAGAGCGGTGCTGCCGGTCCCCGCCACGGGGTCAAGGTCGTGAATGAGCGACTCCACCAGTGGCCACAGGTCGAAGGTGCGACGTTCGAGCTTCACCCCCGACTCCGTGACGAGGTTGGCGTTCTCCTCGATCACCGTGTTCACCATGACTTTCAGATGCTGCACGTTGCGACTGAGCGCTGTCCACATGCGTGCCGCTTGCGGCGTGGCAGCATTCGCGTCGAAGAGCAGCAGCTCGAGCACCTCTGCCGCCATCGCAATCGCATTCAGCGGCGTCCGCAGGTCATGCGCGACGAAGGCCAGGTAGTCTTCACGGCGGCTTCGGACTTCAAGTGCCTGCTGCCTGGCGTAGGACTGCACCGCAGCCCCGATCGCACCGTCGAGCAGGCGGTTGAGCACGTAAAACGGCTCGCCCTGCATGCTCAGCGAGTGACGCTCTGCGAGATCGTGAATGCACTCGCGAAAAATGTTGTATTCCGCGACCACTTCCTCGATGTCGAAGGTGTCGGTGAGCCGCTGCAGGCCATGTGCCGGCGCGCTCCCGACAGCAATCGCATCGGCAATCGTGTCGTCCGACCCTGAACGCAGCGCCGCTGACAGCTCGGCGAGCAGCACCGGGATGTGGTCGTTGAGGGTCGGCGTGTCCAGATCTTTTGCCGAGGGTAGTTCGCGGACAGCCGCGCGCCAGCGAGCCAGCAGATTCTGCTGCTCCTGTTCGACCAACTGTGCCAGCGCCGTCATCACTATGGTACGCATGCCCATCGGCTCCGGCGGGGGGGGTGTGACCTGTGCCGAATCGTAAACGGGTACGCAGCATTGCCGCACGGTCGACCCACCTGACAGTCGCCCCTCGACTCGGGGCGCTTGACCAAGGTCATGCCCACGGGATCTCACCGTGCGAGGGCAACGCTAGCGTCGAAGCGATGCCGCGAGAATCACCCCGTTGAGACCCACGAGCAGCGCGGCCGGCAGGATGAGCCACGCGCCATCACGCTGCCGCGCACGGATCGCCATCGCGGCGAGCATCAGGAGCACCAGTCCACCGGCAGCGAGGCGCAGCGCCGGTGGCCACCAGAGGCCCACGAGGAGTCCGCCGGCGCCCAGCAGCTCGAGTGCACCGGTGAGAATCCGCAGGTGATCGAGGCCAAAGCGAGTGAACTCGCGCCGCATGTCAGGTCCGACGAAGCAGCTGACCCCCGAGGCCGTGAACAGCACGCTCGACACGAGGGCGAACACCGTCACGAGGTCCACCTAGGCCGTGCCTGACGCCAGCTGCGCGATGAGGAGCGAGAGCCCGAGGAACAGGAACGACGGGACGTACCTGGAGAGCGCGTGCCGTGCGCGGAAATGGAAGACCTGCGCAGCAAACATGAAGGCCGCCATCAGCAGTGCCGGCACCACCACTGGGACCGGCCAGAAGATTGCCGCGAGCAGCAGCGTGGACAGCATGATCTTCGACGATCCCACCATGCCGCGGACCGTGTCGTTCAGTCGGTATTCGCCGAACTCGCGCCCGACCTGCGAGAGGCGAAAGGTCCAGACGTAGAGCACCGATCCGGCAACGACGGCTTGGGCGGTGACGAGCAATGGCGTTGGCATGGGGGGCTCCGGGAAGAGGGCTCTGCTCCGGACGGAACGCGTCGCGACCCGGAATGGGTCCGCCTGCGGAGCGCCGGTACTCCCTCGATGATTCCGGCAGGCCTCCGTCGGAACCGTCGCGATGGTCGCCGGGACAGTGGTCGAGCCCGTGGTCCAGGCGCTGGCTCGCGGGTGGCGAACTGTGAATTGCAGCGCGGAATCGCGTCGGCCTCTGCTCGCCTTCGGCCGGGTGGTATCCGATGCGACGTCAGCGCCCCTTACACCGTGTCGAGCGCGCGCGCGGCGTCCCGCCGGCGGAGTGCGCCGACGCCGGCGATGCAGGCCGACAGCCACATCGCCCCCGCCGCGAATGCGCCGATCACGTCGGTGGCGTAGTGCACGCCGAGGCAGAGGCGTGACGCGCCGATCAGCAGGACCACGATCATCGCACCAGTGATCAGCCCCACGCGCGCCGACGCGCGCCAGCCACGCGCTCGCGCGCTCAGCAGCAACAGGAATGCGAGCATCCCGTAGGCGACGGTGGCGCCCATCGTATGGCCACTCGGGAAGCTCCACGAGGCGTCGTGCAGGAATGCCCTGGCCCCGGTCGGCCGCGTGCGGTGAAAAGCCGCCTTCAGGAGGTAATTCAGCAGGCCACCACCGGCAAGCGTCGCCAGCCATGCACCGGCCAGCCACCGGCGCCTCCGGGTGAGGAGCACTGCGGCCACCAGGACGCCAATCCCGGTGATCGTGATCGGCGCCCCGAGAGCGCTCGCGACCTGGCAGGCGTGCCTGTCTGTCGGCGCGAGGCGTGCCGCCACGGCGTTCGCGACGATGGCATCCACGCGCGCGAGGTCGTCGCGCTCGAGCACATCGTCGGCGACCTTGGCGAAGGCGCCGAGGGCGAGCAGGCTCACGGCGAGGCCAAGCGTGAGGTGCAGCCCGAACACGCCGGCCGGTGTCAGGCGTCGCGCGAGGAATGCCCACGTGCGCGGGTGGCGGGCACTGAGGCGCCGCACTGCCTCCACGCGCTCCAGCCGACCCCAGGCGGCGACGACCAGCCGGACGAGCGCGCCACCGCGCAGCGCCCGCCAGCCCCACGCGAGAAGTGCAACGAGCGCAGCCAGCGCCACGAACGCGGCGAACCCTCGCGAGAGCACGGGTGACCACGCACCGGCGACGAGGGTGGCGTGGATCGCGCACCGTCGCCGCTCCACCGGTTCGATCCTCATGCCGGAAGATGCGTGGGCGCGCAGGGTCGAGAAGGGCGCCCGCGTCTACGGCGCGATCAGTGCTGCTCGTCTCTGTGATCGCGCGACGCGCTCAGCGCCAGGCGCGCCGAGCGGAACCACTGGGCCGGCGAGCGACGTCGCCAACCGACCCAGCGACGATGATTCAGGCGCTCTGGCTCCGACGCCGGCGTGCGACTGCCGCCAGGCCAAAGAGGCCGCTGGCCAGCAACACCACACTGGACGGCTCCGGCACGACGCCCGGCTGCGGATTGCCGGGCTGCGGATTGCCCGGGTCGGGTGCCGCGAATCCACCACAGTTCTGACCGCTCCCACCCTGCAGAATTTCGCCTCGGCGGTTTGCGCCGACGCCGCAGTAAAAGGGCGCAGCGATGCCCGGCCTCCCGATCAACTCGCCATAAAAGCGAATGTTCGCGCTCCAGAAGTAGGTCGGATCGAAGATCGCATCGGTCGTGAATGCCATTTCGAGGGCACCGGTTGCGCCCTCGGCGTCACAGGTCCGTACGGCCGTATTGGCGATGAGGTTGGCAAAGTCTGTTGTCGTCACCTCACCTGCCGTGCATCCGCCCAGGCCGTCGCGCACGCTGTTCGGATTACGATATCGACCTGGGGCAATGAAACGGAGGATGCTTTCGCCGGAATTGTAAAGTTCGGCCGTGCCCTGCCACTGCCCCGGCGTACCTGCGACCGATCCGCTCGCGGTCGTCGTCGTCGTCGCGGCGATCGTCCGCTCGAAGGGCATGCCGGTGAAGTAGTCACCCGGCCCACAGGGCCGCCCCGGCAGACAGCCCGGCGTCAAGAAACTGATGTCGTTCAGCACGGTGATGGCGTTGCTCGCCGCGATCGTGGTACCGCCGGGGCCCGCGACATCAGCGCCCTGCAGGCTCCGCACACGAACCACGCCGGTCGTGCCGTTCCGAACACCGATGCCGTTCAGGCGGGCGGCTGTGGTCAGTCCCAACTCGAAGCAGGCGGCCGCCCCAGGCGTGGTGCGGCAGATGAGGTACGTGCCAAGTGACGTGGTGGTGGCTTGCGCACCGACGCCGGACGTGACGACGGTCAGCAGCGCCGGGATGGCCCAGCGCGCGAGTCGAGCAGAAAACATGTGCAACCTCGAGGGAGAACGGACGTCAGGACACCGAGCGCGCGCCGAATACGCACGTCGCGCCCTCCAGCATGGACTGGCACGAAGCGGACCGCCGAACTCGAGAGTACGATTCAATGTGACATGACGTCGTTTCGGGGCGTCTGAGAGACGTTCGAGGGCGTGCCGTCACCCGTTCGGGTGATTCGTAACTTATTGCTACATATCGCATCGTCGCACCTGTGCGACAGGTAGTGCAGACTCACGTCGTCACCCGTTCGGGTGTCAGTCCCCGGTGTCTTGTGTCCGTCCCACACGTGCCTGTCCGTCGTTCGCGCGCGCCGATGCTGCCGCCCGTGCGACTCGTGCTCGCTGCGCTGTTCTGCTTCGCCTCTGCCGCTGCCTGCGTCGCGGTGGTCCGTGATGTCCCCCGACTCGGCCTCACCTTTCTGCGCAGCGGCTCACAGGTGCGTCCCGTCCTGGCCACGCCGCTCGTCGCGGCCGGGCTGCAGCGCGGCGATTCCATCATTCGCGTCGAAGCACCGTCGGCTGGCCTCGCCATCACGCTGCAGCATACCGATCTGCTCGAGGAACCGGACTATCTCGTCGCGTGGGCAGACCAGGACGCGTTCTTCGCGCGACAGGATACGCTGCAGCGCATCGCGCGCCTGCCGAGCGTGACGGTGCTGGCGGCGCGTGGCACGGCGACGGCAATCCGGGCGGAGGTGTCGCCGGGACCTGCCGCGATCGCGGCGCTCAGCTGGTCATTCTGGTTGCAACTCGTCGTGGGCGCGGTCGGACTGCTGGTGGGTGCCTGGATCTGGGCGCTTCGCCCCACTGACTGGAGCGCGCGGTTCTACGCGCTCACCGGGCTCGGATTCCTGCTCGCCGTGTATGCGTCGGCAACGTACGGCACTCGCGAACTCGCGCTGCCCGCGACGGCGTTCCGCACCCTGAGCGCGCTCAATCATCTGGGCGGCATGCTCTTCGCTGGAGCGCTGTGCGCGTTCCTGGCGGTGTATCCGCGGCAGTTGATCCGACCCGCGCGCGCCGCAATGCTGGTACTGCTGTTCCTGCTCTGGTGGTGCGCCAACGAGTTGCGTTGGACGCCGGATCAACGGTGGAGCAGTGGCGCCCTCCCGGTGGCATTGCTGATCGCGCTTGGCGCCGGCGCAGGGCAGTGGCGAGCGACACGCGGCGATCCTGCCGATCGCGCCGTGATACGCTGGATCGGCGCGACCGTCCTCACCTCGTGCACCGCGATCGTCGCGGTGACGACGCTCCCGCTGCTCGTCGCGGGCGCACCCGTCGTCGCACAGGGCATCGCTTTTCTGCTGATCCTGCCCATGTATCTGGGCATGGCGGTCGGGCTGCGGCAGAATCGCCTGTTCGCGCTCGACGAGTGGGCGATCCGCCTCCTGTTCTGGGCACTGACTCTCTCGGGCGTCATTCTCATCGATCTCTGGCTGATCGGGACACTGGGCAGCGACGGCGGCGGTGCGCTGTGGCTGGCTGCGTTGCTGGTGCTGAGCACGACACCACTGCGCCGATGGGTCTGGGGCCGGTTCCTTCGACGCGCCGACGTGACGCCCACACAGCTCTTTCGCGGCGTGCTGAACGTCGCGGCCGCGCCCACCGATACCGAGCGCGATCGTCGATGGCGCGACGTCCTGCAGGAGTGGTTCCGGCCGCTGCATGCCGCTGCCGACGGCAGCAACGAGGCGGCGGCATCGGCGACGCAGGCGCGGCTCATGGCGCAGGGGCGTGAACTCACCGTGCCGGCGACGGCGGCATCTCCGGCGCTGCGACTGTCGTACGCGAGCGGTGGCGCACGGCTCTTCACCGCGGATGATGTCCGCCTGGTGGATACCGCGCGGACGCTGCTGGACATGACCCAGGAAAGTCGCACCGCTTATGACACTGGTGTGCGACGCGAGCGCGTGCGGATCGCGCGCGACCTGCATGACACCGTGAGTTCACCACTGCTCGCGGGCCTGTCACCGCGCGTCTCCGCCGAGCCCGAGGATGCCTCGCTGGCATTGATCCGCAGCGAGATCCGGCGGGCGGTGGATGGGATGCGCAGCGTCGTGGCCGACCCCGATCAGTCCGCGACGACACTCGTCGAGCTGCTCGCCGATCTGCGGTTTGTCACCGTGGAACGCCTGACGTCGGCTGGTCTCACGGCCGACTGGCCCATTGCGGCACTGGATGACGACGTCGAGCTCCCGGCCGCCGCACGTCACGCCTTGTCTGCATTCGTGCAGGAGGCGATCACGAATGTGATCCGGCATGCGGGTGCGACGCACGTGATCGTCCGCGTCGATTTCGCGGGGAATCAATTCACCCTGCTGATCGCGGACGACGGTCGCGGGTTCGAACCGGCCAGCGTGACCTATGGCGATGGGCTTTCGAATCTGCAGGCGCGGGCGACCGTGCTTGGCGGCATCACTCGCGTCGTGCCCCGCGCGGAGCCGCTCGGCGGCACGGCAGTGCACCTGAGTGCCACGTTCCCCGCTACCGTCACAATCGCATGACCGACCCGACGATGCCGCGCGAGATCCTCATCGTGGAGGACGATCCGGCCATGGAAGCGCTGGCGGTCATGGCGGTCGGCGTGTTCATCGGCGCGCGCGTCCGGACGGCACGCACGCTGCAGAGCGCGCGCGAATGTCTCGCGCGAACCACGATCGATCTCGCACTGATCGACCTCGGACTTCCCGATGGCTCAGGCATCGACCTGCTGCGCGAGATCACCGTGGGACATGACCGCGATTCGTCGCCGACGGTGTGTGTGGTGCACACCGTCTTTGATTCCGACGAAATGCTGTTTGCTGCGCTGATGGCCGGCGCACATGGCTACCTGCTCAAGGGCGAACCCGCGACCATCATGGCGGCAAGGCTCAGTGCCGCCATGCGGGGTGAACCGGCAATTTCCCCGGCGATCGCACGTCGTGTGCTGGCGCGATTTCGTGGGTCGGCGACTGATGTGCGACCGAGCCACCTCACGGCGGCCGGCGCCTCGGACCACCACGCCGGCCTGACACCGCGCGAGCTGCAGGTGCTACGCCTGATCGCGCAGGGGATGACGCTCAGTGAAGTGGCGGGTGCTTTGGGTGTCTCCATCAACACCATCAAGACGCAGGTCAAACGTGTGTATGAACGGCTCGGTGTCGGCTCACGCGTGGCAGCCGCGTCGGAGGCCCGGCGGCGGGGACTGCTCGGCGACTTGACGTAGTCGGGGGATCAACCGCCATCGGCACGACGACTCGCTCGGCCACATCATGCCCCGATGCCGCCAGCGGTAGCGTCGAGCAGATGCCACTCGCAGAGCCGATCAGCACGACCACGCGCGCGCTGCTCGGTGCGCTTGGTGGCGTCGATTTTTCCTGTGAGCCCATTCAACACGGAGAGGAAAAGTTCGCCGGTGGCCGACACCGCGACTCTGTTGTTGACGGTGCCCTCGGTCGTCAGTCGCGTCGACTGTCCGGCGCCTGCAGGCACCGACCAGAGGTCCTCGAGCCTGCTCTCCTCATCGGAGACGAGATAGATGGCGCTGCCATCCAGCGACCACGTTGCTTCTCGATCAAAACCGGACCACGCGGTGAGTTGCTTCGGCTCCCCGCCATCGACGCTCACCGTCCAGATATCCGGGTTACCGGAGCGGTCGGAGCCGAAGGCGAGGGTCTTCCCATCCGGCGACCACGCCACCCGCTGGATCGTCGAAGACCCCGCCACCAGCTGCCAAGGACTGCCGGCAGGCGATGGAGCGGCGTGGACATTCGGCAACTTCTGGTAAGCATTGCGCACGCGGCACTACACGCAGTCGCCGAGGCAGACGGCTGATCGGAACGACGCGAACTCAGCACCCATCACTGTAGATTCCACCCCATGATCAGCGACACCACTCCCGAGGCCGCAGCCCTCGTAGCACGTGCGATCCGGCGGCAGTCACCGGCGCAACGCGTAGAAGCCGCGCTCGCGCTCAGCGAAGCCATGCGCGCAATCAGCCTCGCCACCTTGCGCGCACGGTTCCCGGAGCGTTCGACGCTGGAACTGGTCGCGAGCATCGCCGGTGAGGCGATGATCCCGTCAGCCCGTTCAGGCCCGCGCGCGTCGGCGTG
>Ga0105047_10009649_pt1 | contig 15872 bp, 15 predicted proteins | sample MAT04_FD_78384 | JGI IMG/M metagenome (GOLD analysis project Ga0105047, IMG submission 78384) | Freshwater microbial communities from Lake Fryxell liftoff mats and glacier meltwater in Antarctica - MAT-04 (megahit assembly) | ecosystem: Environmental > Aquatic > Freshwater > Ice > Liftoff... | reverse complement strand
TCCTTCTAATCCTTCACGATAATATGTAACAATTTGGTTTTGAACACCATCGTGTTTTGTATAAAAATAATATTTCCCCGATCTGTAAGGAACTCCCATTTTAGGATAATTCACCAATTCGGCAAGGCGTTCTTTCAACTGTTCGCGATAAGGAATTTGAGCCAGGTAATCACCTGTTATGTCATTTTCGGCCGTTACCCAATTTCGCACAGCAGAATCTTCATTTGCTTCTGCCTCTAGCCAACGATAAGGATCGCTCACAGTTGTTCCGAAATAAGTGGACGACGAATCCGTAATAAGGGTAGCCGGATAGGTTACCTTTCCCGGACCTTTCACTACTTCCTCCGGCTCGCTTTTAGTTTTACAGGAGATCATTGTGAAACATGCTGTTGCGATTAATAAATAGTATTTCATTTATGTAATATTTGAAGTAAAATTACGGGTTGCATACACAATCAGCAAGGAGGAATGATGGTTTTAACATTTTTTAAAGAAATTGACACTCGACAATTTTGTCCGAATGAAGAGTCTTCCAAGCGTTAAATAATTAATAATGGAGATATGAGAATGTATCTACAAGGCAAAAAATTTCGCTCCTGTTAATAATTTTTGCTATTAAAATAAAACGAATTTTAATATGAAAGTTTTATTTAATTGTAATGCCAATTTACAATAATGTATAATTGGAATTAGTCCACAACCAGAAATGTAATTTTACGTTTTTAACCATATTTTGATAATTCTTATTTCTCATAAGAAATTGCGCCAAAGCCCACCCTTTTGTTTTCCCTCGTCCGATGTCCCTTGTCATGATTGGAGTTTCCCGTTTCCCTATACCCCTTTCAGGTTTTCAGCGCCATCCACCTCATCATATCATTCTTTGTAATTATGCCCATCAACTTATTATCCTGCACAACCGGCAAGCTGCTTATCCAATTGTCCTGCATAATTTTTAAAGCATCTTCAATTGCGGTGTCGGGCGTGATGGTGCGTATTTCTTTGCGCATTAATTTTTTAACGGGAATGCAATCTGTGTTATGCTGTGTTTCGTAAAATTCTTTTAAATGTCCGGAAGTTATTACACCCATTAATTTTCCTTTTCTGTCCTCAATAATAACATGATTTACGGAATTCCACAACATGATATTTTTTACCAATGCAATTGGATCTTCGGGATAAACAGTTAATACATCGGAGCTCATGAGTTGTTTAACAATGGTCATATTACTTATCTGGTGTTGCACTGCCTTTTTAATATCAATTGCATCCCAGTTACAAACGGGAGTGTTTATTTGTTGATAGGCATGCATACTCTCGGTGATAACTTTAACCGCATCGCTCACATTTATTTCTTTTTTTAAGTTGCGAAAGTTATTTACTTGCCACTGTGCACCAGTATTTGTTTTTAATCTTTTCTCTATGATGCCGAGATAAATATATATTTCTTCCTCCGGAATTCCCGAAAATTTTAGTCCTTCAAATGCAAGTGGCAATAATTCATTCAGAATAAGTTCCTTTGCGGAGATTTCCTTATCTCTCCAAATAAAAACACTTTCAATTCCGGAACGTGCAGCCTTGAAAAAGTTGGATTTTACATCTTTGAAATCAAAATCTTCCCATATTTTTTTTGTGTTTTCGGGTCTAGCCTTCATTAAGCCGATCCAAAATGCCATATTCGCAATTTCATCATGAATGGTTGGGCCTGCCGGTACATATCTGTTCTCTATCCGCAAATGCGGTTTATTATCTGTAATGCCATAACACATTCGATTCCATCTATAAATAGTTCCGTTGTGCAGTCGCAAAGCTTTTAATTCCGGGATCTTATTATTTTTAATATCTTCCAGCGAATTTTCATTTATTTCTGCAGGCATTAAAACCTGGAATCGTGTGATATCCTCTTTATATATTTCTGTAATGGAATTATATATCCAATCTTTTCCAAAAGTTACACGCGGGCGTTGCTCGCGTATTTCATCAATGCTGTGTCGCGTATCTATACTTTGTTGAAATAAAGCAATTCGTATCTCACTCCATAATTCTTTTCCCATTAATAAAGGTGAGTTGGAGGCAACCGCTAAAACCGGAGCCGAAATTGCCAATGCCCAATTATATGCCGGTACAAATTCATCCGAGTTTATTTGAAGATGAGATTGAAAACTCGTGTTGCATGCTTCAAACATGATGCTGTCGTGCCGGATATGAATTTCATCCACACCCTTTAAATACAAATCAAATTTTCGTCCGCGTAAATTGCGCAATTTTTTGCTTAAATGATGATAACGATCGAGGGGAGTTAAATAATCAAGTGTTATTTCATTTCTCGAAATGGTAGGTAATATTCCGGCTAAAACTAATTTTGAATTTAATTTTTCTGCAGATTTTTGTGCGCGGTTAAATTTTTCACAAAGATCTTTCTCTATTGCCAAAAAACAACCTGCCTTTAATTCCATCGGCTGTAAATTAATCTCTAAATTGTATTTTGCCAATTCCGTAGTAAAAACCGGGTCATTGATATCTGCCAATATTTCCAGGGCATTGTTGGCGGGTTTCCATTCTTCATTTACAATGCAGATCTCCTGCTCCGCGCCAATTCGTTCAATATCCCCTTCAAAGGAACGATTATTAACCATTTGCTCCAACGCATCTATGTCGTTTAGCAATGCATTTACAAATTGTATGTACTTGCTCCTGGTCTCCCTGATCTTAGTTTTGCCTTCGTCCATTTTTATGGTCTTATCTCTCAAATGTAAAATTAAACTATCCAATTTATAATGACATTAATCACATATTTTAGAAATAGTTGTGATAAATTTTCTAAAATTGCAGTAATTAAGAGGTGTATGGAACAACCGGAAGAACAATTGTTGGCAAAAATTCAAATTGAAACACGTTGGAAACAAAAGTTAAGAGATGAATTTGCGGCTCCATATTTTGAGCAAATCAAAGAATTTTTACAGGCAGAAAAACAAATAGGGACCGTTTACCCTCCTGGTAAGTGGATATTCAATGCATACAATTTGACTCCTTTCGATAAAGTAAAAGTGGTAATCCTGGGTCAGGATCCCTATCATGGTCCTGGACAGGCTCATGGATTATGTTTTAGTGTTCAAAGGGAAATAAAACCTCCTCCCTCTTTGGTGAATATTTTTAAGGAAATGAAAAATGATTTAGGCATTACAGCGCCTGCACACGGGTGTTTGGAAGCCTGGGCAAAACAAGGTGTATTCTTATTAAATGCTTTTCTTACGGTAGAAAAAGATAAACCGGCAAGCCACCAAAAAATAGGCTGGCAAAATTTTACTGATGCAACTATTAAGCATTTAAGCGATGATAGCGCACATTTGGTGTTTATTTTATGGGGAGCTTTTGCTCAACAAAAAATCAGTTTAATCGACAGCAATAAACATTTGATTATTAAATCGCCGCATCCTTCACCGTTTAGTGCTGATAAAGGTTTTTACGGATCGAAACCTTTTTCAGCGGCAAATAATTGGCTTGCCCATCATGGCATTGAAAAAATAAATTGGGAGCTTACATTATGAACAAAGTAATAGCATCTGCAACTTTCTGCATTTTTTTGGTATTCCTGGTAAGTAAAGGATGTGCGCAAAAAATTAGTGTTGATTCGCTTATCAATATTATAAAAATTACGCCGGATGATACCAATAAAGTAATTGCATTCAGAGCTGTTTGCGGATTAACTGCTAATACTGATCCACGCAAAAGTATGGAGTATGGCTGGGGAGGTGTTGCTTTAGCAAAAAGAATTAATTGGGATAAAGGTGTTGCTGGTTGTTATTTAAATTTAAGTAATGCTTATAGCAATTTAGGGAAATATGATACCGCAATTCTATTACTAGATTCAGCGCTCATTTATTCAAAGAAAGTAGGCGAAGATAAACGGACTGCCTTAGTCTATATTAATCGTGCGTCATCTTATATTTATTTGAGCAAGTTAGATAAAGCGATGAAAGATGCTTTAGCAGCCTTACCTTATGCCGAAAGTTCCGGTGATTTAGATCGCTTGGCAAGAGTTTATATGACAATAGGAAACATTTATTTTTATCAAAAAGATTGGATTAATGCGCAAGAATTTTACCAAAAATGTATTCCATTATTTAAGCAAATTGGTTTAAATAATATGGTTGGAACGGCAACTATGAATTTGGCAATTACCTATAAAAATATAAACTTGTTAGATTCTGCTGCTATTCTTACACGCAAATCTATTGAAATTTTTACGGTAATTAACGACAATAAAAATTTAATTCTTGCTCACGGAAATTTAGGAAAGGTTTTATCTATTAATAAAAGTTATACTGAAGCTGAATCGGAATTCAAGCAGGCAATTAGTCTTGCAGAATCTATTCAAGATGAGCAACAGGTCATTGCTAATAAGCAGTCACTGGCTGAAATTTATTATTTACAAAAACAATACACCATAGCTGAATCGATTTTACTTCCAATTTTTGATTCTGCTGTAGCATTAAATTTTTACAACGAACAAGTTGAAATTGCGGAAACCTTGTCAACCATGTTTGCCGAAGCTGGTAAATATGATCTTGCATTCAAGTATTTACAAAAATATAATATTGCTAACGACACTTTAAGTAAACGAAAACAAAATGATGCGCTGATGGCTTTGCAAGAGCAATATACAGCCGAACAACGCGAGAAGGAAATTGCATTGTTAAACACGACTACAGCCTTGCAAGAAAAAGAAATTCAAAGCAAAAATTTGCTCAATATACTATTGGGCCTCGTTTTTGGAGTTGCGTTAGTAATTGGATTTATTATATGGAACCGATATCGACTCAAGCAGCAACTTAAAGAGGTTCAGTTGCGTAATAAAATCGCATCCGATTTGCATGATGACGTTGGAGCAACATTGAGTAGTATAAAAATGTATAGTGAAATTATTAAACGTGATGAGGTTGCAGTGCAGGCTAACACTCAACTGTTGCTTAAAAAAATAATTGAAAACTCAACAGAATCGATAGATAATATGAGCGATATTGTGTGGATGGTAAAACCCGGAAATGATAAATTTCAAAATTTAACACAGCGTATTATTGAGTATGCCAATGGTATGTGCAATAGTGCAGGGTTAACTTTGCATGCACATATTCAACCTGAATTAGGTGATATTGTTTTGCCAATGGAATTGAGGAGAGATGTATATTTGATCATTAAGGAATCAATAAATAATGCTGCCAAGTATGGACAGGGTAACAACTTAACCTTAAATATTTCAAAAGTTGGCTCTAATATAATTGCAGAAGTTATTGATGATGGAGTAGGATTTTCAATGGAAAATGCCAGAATTGGTAATGGTCTTTCAAATATGCGGGCAAGAGCGGTTAAACACAAAGGCAAACTCGATATTATTTCCGCTCCCGGTAAAGGATGCACCATTAAATCAATAATCCCTATCCCCTGATTGTTGTATTTCGCAAACCATAATTAAATGTAACTTGGGATGTTTTTATAATAGGTATGATATAAAAGTTACTATTTTTTAAGATAACAAACACTTGTGTGAAAATTAATTTATATTATTTATACCTAACTGACCGAACAGCTGCAAGTACCATCACACTAAATAATACTTTGCAAAAGGTTACCAGGTTTATAAACCTAAATGATGAATGTTACTTTTATGCATTTGACGGGGACTAATATAATTCAGCATTTTGGAAAAGTGATGGCACCCCAGATGGAACTGAAATTTTAGACACTGACAAGGAAATTCAGGCTATGTTTACCTCAAGATCTATTTATAATAAAAATGGATCCTTATATTTTTATGGTAATGCAGAAGGATTTACAAAATATGGTTTATGTAAAAGTGACGGTATAACATCCGGCACTTCCCTGATTTATGAACTGGAGGGTTTAGGATCTGTTCCTCAAATTTCAAATTTTAACAGCGAAGTGGAAAGACCTGAATTTTACTGCCGGGTTTTAGTTAAAGTTTCGGAATTTAGTATGCAAAATCATATAATGTAGAGCGGTTGAACATCAGGATCTACTATTGTTTATCCGGGTGCTTCCCCGTTCAGAACCACGGCATTTTTAGAAGGGGATATCTGTTTTTTCGGATTAGATACCACGGCGGAAGAAAACTGGGGTTTATTTAAACTTGAACCTATGTTATTGGAAAATATTGCTGATCAAAATATCGCGGAAACATTGTCTCTATATCCAAATCCGACATCTGATCTAATATCTATAGGCCTGCCTGTCAATATGAAAAATGGAATTTGTGAAATTTATGACATAAATGGAAAAAAGGTATTAAAACAAGATCAATTTTCAGGGGATGAATTAACTGTAAATACACAGAATCTTAATGATGGAATATATGTCATTCAACTCCGATCGGAGAAAAATTTTTATTCGGGAAGTTTTGTTGTATCTCAGAAATAAATTGTAAATATTAATAAATAGAAAAAGGGCTTCTGAACAAGAGGCCTTTTTTATTTTGGTAAATTATATTAAAGATCTGGTTGTGGAGTTATACGAAGATAAGATTTGATCTTTTTATATCCTTTAGGAAATTTTTTATCCGCATCTTCATCCGACACTGCAGGAACAATAATGCAATCTTCTCCGTTTTTCCAATTTGCCGGAGTAGCCACACTGTATTTTGAAGTTAATTGGAGCGAATCAATTACGCGTAATAATTCTGAAAAATTTCTGCCGGTTGATGCAGGATAAGTTAATGTCAGTTTTATTTTTTTATCCGGCCCGATCACAAATACCGAACGAACTGTGAGTTTTTCACTTGCATTCGGATGTATCATATCATACAAGAGTGCAATCTTTCTATCTTCATCCGCAATCATCGGAAAATTTACAATAGTATTTTGTGTTTCATTAATGTCGTGCACCCATTTTTTGTGTGAATCGAGGGGGGCCACACTTATTGCAAGCACTTTACTCCTCTTTTATCAAATTCACTTTTTATGGAACTCATATATCCCAGTTCGGTTGTGCAAACAGGAGTGAAGTCGGCAGGTGTGAAAATAATATGCCCCAGTTGTCGCCAAGCCATTCGTGAAAATGAAGTATACCTTCCGTTGTTTCTGCTGTGAAATCGGGTGCAATGTCGCCTAATCGTAAAACCATTGTTAATTTTTTTTGAAGATTAACTAATAAAAATTGTTAGGTCGCTAAAGTAAACAATATTTGGTAAACCGGCTTATCTGAACTTTAAATTTGAGCAAACAATCGCCCCATATGTGAAAAAAAATCCACAACTAATGGATAATTTATTATTGATCATTTTAGAAAAACCTTTTAAATAGCCTGTAAATTACTTGTGGAATATAGATTGTAATACAAACCAAAAAAACATTCAATTCACCTAAATTTAATTTATGAAAAAGCTATTTTTCGCTGGAATAATTATTTTTATTTCAGTTATAAATTTAAAAGCATCAAATGATGTTGAATTCCTGAACAATAAAATTGACTTTGCAAAAGATGAGGATGGTGATGGAGTAAAAGATAAAAATGATGAATGCCCGGGCACGCCAGGTGGAGTGGTGGTTGATAACAAAGGATGCCCAGTTGATAACGATCTTGATGGTGTTGCCGATTTTCTAGATAAATGTCCTTCAGTAATGGGAACAGTTGCATTAAACGGTTGTCCCGATAAGGATAATGATGCGGTTGCAGATATTGATGATAGTTGCCCTGAAGTACCCGGTCTTGCAAGATTTATGGGCTGTCCGGATAGTGATGGAGATGGAATTGAAGATGCAAAGGATAAATGCCCTAATGCAAAAGGACTAGATCTTTTTAAAGGTTGTCCCGATACGGATGGCGATGGTGTGGAAGATGCAACAGATAAATGTCCGGATTCAAAAAAAGGAATTAAAGTAGATGCTACAGGTTGCATCGCCGATTCAGATAGAGATGGTATAGCCGATTCAGAAGATAAATGCCCCGATACACCTAAAGGAATAAAAGTAGATGCAAAGGGTTGTGCCGCCGACACTGATGGTGATGGTATTATTGACACGGAAGATAAATGCCCAACTACAAAAGCAGAAGGAACTACAAATGGTTGCCCTGTTGTTAAACCGGATGTTAAAAAACGTCTCGATTTTGCTGCAAGAGGGATTTTATTCGAATCTGGAAAAGCGACTTTAAAAACAAGTTCTTATGATATGTTAGATGAGGTGATAAGTATTTTAAAAGAATATCCTGATTATAATTTGCAAATTGGCGGACATACCGATAATGAAGGAAGCGATGAAACCAATTTCCAATTATCACAGGCTAGGGTGGATGCAGTTAAAGCATATCTGCTCAGTAAAGGCGCCTCAGGAAACAGAATGACTGCAACTGGTTTTGGTGAGTCAAAACCAATTGCAACTAATGAAACCTCAGCAGGTAAATCGGAAAACCGCAGAGTGGAACTTGAAATGTATCTAAAATAACTAAATCCTTATGTTGCATTTACCAATATTATAAAATTAATTCATTATTATTTTTTGTTAAAGCAGTTTGAGTTGAAAGCCAAACTGCTTTTTCATGTAATTTCGCTCCTAAAAAACTAATAATGTGTTAAATAGGAATTTGTGTAAAAATAATGGCTTAAATTTGTGACAACCACAAAATTATCTGTTGACCCATATCGATATTACATAATGCAGTATTAAAACCGCTATCACGCAAAGGTTTATAAACCTTATTTTGTTCTTAGGTAATTCTGACAATTCATTCTCGCAAAAATTTATTATGGAGGAATTTGGTTCTAGGCAAGGATTGGCTAGTTCTGAAATATATACTTTGTTTCAGGATGATATTGGTTATTTGTGGATGGGCACGCTTATGGGTTTGTAAATTCGATGGCTTGAATTTTACCAATTATAATGGAAGTAAGGATATTCGATTTGGTAAAGTTTATGCTATGACACAGGATGCCGATCAATGTATTTGGATCGGTGCTGAAAATGGACTTTTTTATTATTGTGCAAATGAAATTAAATAAATAAAATTCGATAAGACCTTTCCTGATACATGGATATATTCTGTGCATTGTTCAGATGGAAGTTTCCCTTTGGATAGGCATGGCGAGTGGTCCTGTTTTTTTGGATAAAACACTTGTTGATAATGTTAAGAATGGAGAGGTATTAAAGTATCAACTATTTTGCGAATGGAATAATTTTGCAAATCCGGGTGATCAGGCTTTAAAGCTCACGAATTTTAATTCTGATATTTATTTCGGAACAAGAGGCTCACTTATCAAATATAATGGCAAAAAATATCACCGACAATGGTATTGGATTCGACACGGATCATCATAAAAAGGGCAAGGGACTCGAAAATTTGAAAAGGAGTGCATCTGAGCATAGGGCAACGCTGGTATTTCAATCTTCCAAAACTACCGGAACCCAAATCACCTTACAAATGCCTTTTAATTGAAAGGATCTACTGAACATAATGGAGAATTCAATACCTTTGGAAACAGAAAACAGGAAAAGTGTATGGTGATGAAAAAAATGGTTATTGTTTGTTTTTCTTTTCTGTTTTCCATTTTAAATGTTACCATTTCGAATGCACAACTGAATGCAGATTCCCTAAAAAATCTCATTGATCATTCAGATGATGAAAATATTCTAATACAGGCATATAATGATTATGCCTATCAACTGTATCGTTCACAGGCTGATACTGCAATTTTTTATGCAACCAAAGCATTGAAACTTGCCGAAAAGTCGAAAAACAACAAAGAAATTTTTTCTGCATTAAATTTATTGGGACTTGCCTATCAAACCAAAGGTTCTTATCAGCTTTCCCTGGATTATTTTAAGAGGGAATTAGAATATTTACCTGAAAACGATCTCAATCGAGCCAAAACCTATCACAATATGGCGCTTACTTATCGCCTTTTGGAGAATAATAATGATGCACTCAAAAATGAACTGCTTGCAATTAAGATATTTGAAATTAATCACGATTCGGTTCTGATCGGAGTTGTTTATCAAACCATGTGTAATATTTATCGCGATCTTGGCGACTTCAATAAGGCGGAAGAATTTATATTGAAATCCATAAAAATATTTGAAAGTATAAAAAATACAGGTATTGATAATCGATTATCAATGCTTGCAAACTCTTATAGCAATTATGGAAATTTATTGCAAATGGAAGGCAGACTCCTCGAAGCTGTTGAGAAACATAATATGGGAGTTCAATTGCACAAAAAATCCGGCGATCTTTTTAACCTAGCAATTGCACATGAAAATTTGGGAGATGATTATGAGAAGTTAAAAAAATACGACGAAGCACTTTTAAACTACAATATTGCAAAAGACCTCATGCAGCAATTAAACTCTGAAACTGATGTGGGATACGAGCTCATGAATATTTCAAATGTTTATAAAATGACAGGAAATTATTCCAGTGCATTATTGAATCTCGACTCTGCCATGAATATTTTTTCGAGAAACAATGCTGATGCTTATTTATTGGAAGTTTACTTTAATCAATATACCATTTACGACCTCCTCGAGGATCCTGTAAATGCATTGGCAAACTATAAGAAGTATAACGGATTAAAGGATAGTTTGAATTCCGAAAATAAAAAAAGTGAATTGCTAAGGTTGAAGGAGGAGTTTGAAACTACGCAAAAGGAACAACAGATTACATTATTGCAAACTGAAAACGCATTAAAGGATAAAGAAAAACAAGTTCAGATCGTTTTCAGAAATATTGCTATTCTTATCATCATTGCAGTTGTTTTTTTTGGAATTTTAATCTGGAACCGATTTCGGATTAAACAACAGGTAAAACAACTGGAGATTCGAAATAGTATTGCATCTGACCTGCACGATGATATCGGTTCCACTTTGAGCAGCATTAGTATGTATAGTGAAATGGTAAATGACCAAATCAAAGATATAAGCCCGAAATCAGCTCCACTTTTAAACCAGATCAGCAATAATTCAAAAGAAATGATCGAAAATATGAGTGACATTGTTTGGGCAATAAAACCTTCCAACGATGCATTTAAATATATAGAAAGCAGAATGTTTAATTTTGCAACAGAAATTTGCAATGTAAAAAATATTCATTTAATTTTTCATCACAATGAATTGTTGGAACAGTTTAATCTTCCAATGCAACAACGACGCGACTTGTATTTAATTTTTAAAGAATCAATTAATAATGCAGTTAAGTATTCGGGCTGTGCAGAAATTGAGGTTAGGTTTCAAAAAACGCAATCCACCTTTATAATGGAAATTACCGACAACGGGGTGGGTTTTGTATGGGAATTGTTGAATGGCACCAAAGAAAAAATTTTCACATTTGGCGGAAATGGATTAGCCAATATGCAAAAACGTGCTGCAGAGCACCATGGAAGGCTTGATATTAATACCTCGCCGGGAAATGGAACCAAGATCACGCTTGCACTTCCTATCCCCTGATTGTGGTATTTTAAAAGAAATGAAGTGTATTATCTTTGTAATAATTACAGTTTATGGGAGATATCAGAGTTACTATTTTTGAAGATAATAAACACCTTAGGGAAAGTTTATATTACCTTATCAACGGAACAGACGGATTTAACTGCGTGGGTGCTTATCCCGATTGCAATGATCTCTTATTTCATTTGAACAAAAATTTGCCTGATGTGGTATTGATGGATATAGAAATGCCCGGTATAAATGGTATAGAAGGTGTAAAACTAATCCGTAAAAATTTCCCCGAAATTTATGTGTTAATGCAAACGGTATTTTACGATGATGAAAATATCTTTAATGCTGTTTGCGCAGGAGCATCCGGTTATATATTGAAATCTACCTCGCCTGCAAATTATGTAGAGGCGATTCGCGATGTGAAAAATGGTGGTTCACCAATGACGGGTTCTATTGCAAGACGTGTATTGGAATTATTTCAGAAAAACTATGCTCCAACCATAAATTCTGATTATCAGTTAACGCCAAAAGAAAAAGAAATTTTACAACAAATGGTGCAAGGCAAAAGTTTTAAAATGGTTGCAGATGTTTTAAATATCACCTACGAAACAGTGCGAACACACATGAAAAGTATTTATCATAAACTGCATGTTAATTCGAATACAGAAGCGGTGAGTAAAGCAATTCGCGAAAAAATAGTTTAAGTTTCTATTTTGTTTCCTCTTTCCATTTTAATTGGCAAATATCACTAACCATTTAACGCCTTAGAGTATTGTGAGATTTTAATTTCACATAGCATTTTATAATTTTTCCAGTAATTTAACTGATTTTAATAAATTTAATCCCTTCCCTAAAACGGGTTTCCAGAGATCTCCAACTTTGGAAATTCTATCCATTATGTTAAACATGCTAAAATGATTCTGATTTAGATCACTATTCACTTCCTTCCAGAAAAGAGGTGTTGAAACCGGTGCGCCAGGTCTCGGTCTTACACAATAAGGTGCCGCCAAAGTTTGACCCCGACGGTTTTGTAGAAAATCGATATAAATCTGGTTTTTGCGTTTCAGAGGATTTCGGACAACACTTGTTGTTTCCGGCAATTCTAAATGAATAAAATTCGCAACAAGTTCTGAGAATGTTCTGATCTGATCATAATTGTATTTAGTTTGAGCCGGAACATAAATATGCAAACCAGTTGCGCCGGAAGTTTTACAGTAGCAATCCACTTCTAATTTATCAAACACCTGCTTTGTAACCAATGCTGTTTTTACTACCTCCTTAAATGAAATATCACCCGGATCAAGATCTATTACCATCCAATCCGGATTTTCAATATGGGTAAATCTTGAATTCCAGGGATTTATTTCTATACAACCCAAATTTGCCATGTATAAAAGACTCGCCTGATTCTGACATAAAATATAATCTATATTTTTATTGCCAGAATCGGAATGTAAAGGCACTGTTTTAACAAAGGCAGGAAGATTTGTAGGTTCTACATCTTTCTGATAAAATCCTGCTCCGGTAATTCCATTTGGAAATCTATTTAAGGAATGTGCACGGTCTTTTAAATAGGGCAACATATATCCTGCAACATTCTTGTAATATTCTAGTAATTGTCCCTTTGAATATTTTTCTTTTGGCCAGTAAAGTTTATTTGTATTGCTCACTTTTACGGTTCCTCCCGGCACTTTAATTGCTGTTGTATTTGAATTCTTCTCTTCCGTGATTTCGTTTGTACTCGTTTTTGTATTGTTTTTTTTATCGGGTTTGCTCTTTTCAGATTTTGGTTTTTTCACAGGAGAATAGGTTGATCTTACAGCATTCTTTTTTGGTTTTTCCATGGTAGTATTTTTTGCATCTTTATCATTCCTTAACCCCATAAATACCGCATTGCGCAAAATTCCACTGTTCGTAAACATGGCAAATTTTACTTCACATATCAATTGGGGTGTTAACCAGGTAGTTTTTCCATTTGTAAGTATAAGATAGGCAAAAGGAGACGTACTTTGAATCAATGGTTTCATGTTATAATACATATGTGCCAGCGATTCTTCTGTAAATCCGCTCCCGCAATGACCAACAAATTTTAGTGTATTTTTTTCATATAATCCTAAGATCAGTGATCCGAATTTACTCCTTGATCCTGTTGGTTCAGTAAAACCACATATAATAAATTCCTGTCGTTTATGCGTTTTTATTTTTTTCCAGCTGGAAGTTCTGGTGCCCGGTGTATATAAACTGTTCCGGTCTTTAGCAATAATGCCTTCCCCTTCATCCTTTTTAGCTTTATTAAACAAATCATTACCTTTTTGCAGAATAAAGGGTGCGATTTTAATTTGTTTAAAAGAGTATTTATTAAAAAATAACTCCAATAAAATTTTTCGCTCATCAAGCTCTACTGAAAGGAGTGAGCTACCATTTAAATAAATAATATCGAAACAATAATAGGTCAGTTTCCCTTTCGGTAAATGCGAAAATCGCTGCAAAAGCTGAAATTCTACGTTGCCTTTTTCGTTTTCAGCAACAACCTCCCCATCTAAAATTACACATTCCTCAACATCACTAAGTTGTTTCACAATTTCGTGAAATTTTCTATTTAACGACAATTTATTTCGTGAGAGCAGTTGTGCGTCACCATAATAAATTGCTGCCATTGTTCTGTACCCGTCGTATTTATTTTCATATATCCAATTGGCATCGTCAACTACACTATCCACTAAAACAGCTAACATTGGGTTTGCCAACTTTTTTACATTTGTGTCAAAGATTTTTTTATTTACCTTTTTATTGGAGGTGGAAGCTGATTTTGATATGGATTTAGCCAACGTTTTTTTTGATGTACTTTTAGTAGCGTTTTTTTTATCAGTTTTTTCTTTTTTTCGGTTCTCGAAAAGATCCTTAACTGTTTTTGTAACCGGTTTCAAAGGTTTTATTTTTTCTATGTCAAATTGTTTTGTAATAGAAAAATCATCTTTCTTTTTAATAAGAAGCCAGTTTTTTTCTTCACCTGTTTTCATTCTCACAAGTGCAAAAGCGCCGGAAATATTTTCCCCTTTCAAAACAAATTTCAGATCTCCTTTTTTGAGTCCCTCCTGTAATATTTTTTCATTTGATAAACCCGAATTATTTTCTAACGGCATATAAGTGCCCTCATCAAAAATTTCGACCACTCCTGCACCATAATTACCTTCCGGAATAATTCCTTTAAAAGTTCGGTATTCAAAGGGATGATCTTCTACTTCAACCGCTAAACGTTTATCTTCCGGGTTCAAAGAAGGTCCTTTTGGTACAGCCCAGCTTTTTAAGACTCCGTTTAACTCCAATCTGAAATCATAGTGCAACCGGGATGCATCATGTCGTTGAATAACAAAATGCAATTGTTTACCGGAAACCCTTTTTGAGCTTTTGGGCTCCGGTGTTTTTTCAAAATCCCTTTTTTTATCGTAATCATTCAACTCCATCTCAGGATGCTTTTGTTCTTTTAACTAGCAGACTAGCTTTCAGTTGCTCCATAAGATCCTTCGATTTAACAGCGGTTGGTGTGAGCCGGCGTATTTTAGTTTTTTTGCCTGCTGCCTTTGCTTTAATTACTTTTAATAACTCACCGGAATATTCATCTTTAAACGCGGAAAGATTAAATTTTCCTGAAAATTGTTTGATGAGGGCAAGCGCCATTTTTAATTCAGCGGGTTTTATTTCTGCTACTCCGGGAACTTTAATTTCTGTAGTCTCCCTTATTTCTTCCTCAAATCTGATCTTGTTAAGAATCAATATTTTGTCTAATGGTTTAATTACACAAAGCGTTTCTGTATTCCTTAATACAAAAGTTGCAACTGCTATCTTTCCCGATTTTTTTAATGCCTCACGCAATAAACCATACGCCTTAAAACCTGATTGTTCAGGCTCGAGATAATAGGGAGTTTCATAAAATATGGTGTCAATTTCCTTTTCTAATATAAATTGTTCTATTTCGATGAGTTTAGTTTTTACCGGCGCCGCTTCTTGAAAATCTTCACTCTCTAAGATCACAAAATCATCCTTATAAAAATATCCTTTTACGATATTTTCTAAATCAACTTCTTTATTTGTATTCTCATTTACTTTTTTATACCGGATTCGTGAATGGTCCTGCCTATCAAGCATATCAAAGTCCAAAGCACTGGAAGAAGTGGCACTATATATTTTAATTGGAATATTTACCAAACCAAAAGCAATAGATCCTTTCCAAATTGATTTCATAATTTGAATTTAATTTTATAAAAACGGAAATCAATATCTGCAAATTATATGCATACACTGATCCCGTTTTTTGACTTAATTGGTGCGATGTTTAGAAAGGAATAATTTTACTTATATGTTATTCAGCAGCAGCTTCTACATTTATCCTTGCATTTTGTGCAATACCTGTAAGTGTTGCGTCTGCTTCCTTTT
>Ga0105047_10009648_pt1 | contig 15872 bp, 14 predicted proteins | sample MAT04_FD_78384 | JGI IMG/M metagenome (GOLD analysis project Ga0105047, IMG submission 78384) | Freshwater microbial communities from Lake Fryxell liftoff mats and glacier meltwater in Antarctica - MAT-04 (megahit assembly) | ecosystem: Environmental > Aquatic > Freshwater > Ice > Liftoff... | reverse complement strand
CGCTGGTCGTACAACAGCCAGTCGTCGGCGCGGAACGGGCGGTGGAACCACATTGCGTGATCGAGACTGGCCATCTGCATGCCGGGGGTTTCCCATGACAGGCCCAGCGGCAGCACGGTGGTGTCCAGCAACGTCATGTCGCTGGCGTACGTGACGATGCACGCGTGCAGTGTTGGGTCGTCGGGCAGCGTGCCGTTGGCTCGCATCCACACCCGCTGCCCATCGGCGGGCTTGCCCTGACGGCTGAACGGGTCGCCGTCGATGTGGCGGAGGTCGATCGGGCGCGGCCGGTCGTACCAGTCGCCCATCTTGTCCTTGTACGGCGCCATGCGGGTCTTGAAGTCGGGCAACGAGGTGGGCTCGGGCACATCCAGCGGCATGGCTGTCTGGTAGTCGGGGCCGGACTCGGCGACATGGAAGCTGGCCTGCAAATTGAAGATCGCACGCCCGTGTTGGATGGCCACGACCCGGCGAGTGGTGAAGCTCTTGCCATCGCGGATGCGATCGACCTCGTACAGGATGGGCACCGTCGGGTCGCCGGGGCGCAGGAAGTAGGCGTGCAACGAGTGCACCAGACGACCGGCTTCCACCGTGCGGGTGGCCGCAACCAGTGCCTGGCCCGCCACCTGCCCACCGAACACACGCTGGCGGTTCTCGTCGGGTGGCGACACCCCGCGGAAGAGGTTCACCTCGATCGCTTCGAGGTCGAGCAGCTTCACGAGGTCGTCGAGGGCGTTCATCTGAGCGCGAGTCTGGCAGGTCGTCAACGCGATTCGTACAGCGGTACGAGCGACCATCAGCCGCTTCGAGTCGACCATCACCCGCTGACCCACACTGGTCAGTCGCCAGGGGCGAGCTCGGCCGGTTCGGGGCAGGCCGCCCGGTCGAGCGGGGAGACCATGTAGAGCACGCCGCTGGGGGCCGTGGCGACGCGGTCGAGCGACACGAGCTCGAGCAGGTCGGGACGCCGCTCATCGGGGCCCTCACCGGCGTTGCGCATCGAGCTGAACCAGGCGAGCGCGGTGGGGCCTGAACACGCGAGGCGCACCAGCTCGGCGGCCTCGACCGGGCGATGGCTGTTGCCGACGCGAGGACGGGTGAAGGCCATCTCGATCGGCTCGCGGCGGCTCTGCCACCACACGCCCCACGGGTTGTTGGTGAGGATGGCCGTTCCCGAGGGCAGCGCGTCGATGTCGTCGTAGAGGCCCTTGCTGTACAGCGATCGGTCGCCGCTCGACGGCAGGTCGGGGAAGCGAACGGCGTACGCCACACCCTGCCAGGTCGTCCAGGCGATGGCCACGGTGGCGAGCGCTGCCACGGCGCGGCCGGGCCACCGGAACCGGAGCGCCGTGTCGACCACCACGGCGCCGAGGTAACAGGCAGCAACCAGCAGCGGCGTCATGACACGTGGCGACACGTCGCTGGCCGTGCGGATGCGGGCGAGCACGGGCACCGCCACTGATGCGCCGGCCAGGCAGATCATGCCGAGGTCGACGGCCTTGATCGGGCGACGACGCAGCACGATGACGGCACCGGTCATCACCACGACGGTGACGATGACACCGGCGAGCAACGTTCGTGTCGAACCCTCGCTGACGCCCACCGCCACGCCGACCGACCGAAGCGGTTGCTCGACAATGGCGCGCAGCGTCTCGTTGGCGCCTCCGGCGAAGCGGGGCCCCATGGGCGTGCCTGCGACAACGGCGTTGCGCACGAGCCACGCGCCGCTGAGACCGACCGCGGGGACCGCTGATGCCACCACCGGGCGCCAGCGCCGGGTCGTGACCGCGACGACGACCACCACGGTGACGAGCGAGCCGATGGCTGCGTAGCGGGTGAGGAACGACAGCGCCGCCAACAGGCCGGCCACACCGCAGGCGCGGGTGCCGAGCGGCTCGCGGTCGAGCACCACCAGCATTGCCAGGGTCAGCGCGATGCAGACCGGCTCGCTGACGGTGGACGACGTGGTGAGCACCATGCCGAACGACGCACCGAACGCGACGACGGCGGCCAGCGCGATGCCGGCGCGCACCCGCTTCTCGAGCAGGACGAAGAGCAGCCAGCACGAGACGGCCATGGCCACGGCACCGACGACGCGCACCCACAACAGGCTTGCGCCGCCGGGCGCGAGGACCAGCGGATACACCGGCGGGAAGACTGTCAGGGGTGTGAGGGTGAAGTCGGAAAGACCTACTCCGTGGCGCAGGTGTTCGGCGACGGCGAGGTAGGTGATCGAGTCGGGTGACAGCCGCGGGTCGCCACGCGTCGCGAACAGCACGAGCCCACCGGCAGCAGCCGAGAGCACGGCCGCCAGCGCCCGCCAGCGGTGTACGAGCGCCTGGGTCGGTAGGACCGCTTCGATCATGCCGTGGTTGTCGGTGACGACTGCCGGGCCGGACTGTGACCCCTTCGCCGGGTCGAGCGGATGCGATTGCTGGGAGCGGGAAGTCATACCGTTTCCATCGTCGCGTATTCGTGACCACCTGGAGCCGGGCAGTGCGGGAGCGGTAGGCAGATCGTCGCACTGTTGTGGCGGACCCTGGTGCGCGCGTGTCGCAGCCCTTCGTGAGGAATCATGGCTGCGATTATGGTGCCCGTATGCCCTTCCCTTCGCTCACCCCCGACGAGCTGCTCTCCACCACGCGCGCTGTGCGCAAGCGGCTCGACTTCGATCGGTCGGTGCCTGACCATCTGATCCGCGAATGCGTCGACCTAGCGATGCAGTCGCCCAGTGGCTCCAACAACATGACGATGCAGTTCGTCGTTGTCCGCGATCCGGTGAAGCGAGCAGCGATCGGCGATGTCTACCGGCAGTGCTATGCCATCTACAGCCAGCTCGACGGCATCTACATCGGCAGCATCGACAAGGGCGCCGAGGCGGCCAACCAGCAACAGGCACGCAGTGCGACATCCGCCGACTTCCTTGGCGAGCGGATGGGTGACGCACCCGCATTGGTGATCGCCTGCACCGGTGGGCGCGCCGACGGGCTGCCAGCGATGATGGCATCGTCGATGTTCGGCAACGTCCTGCCTGCGATGTGGAGCTTCATGCTCGCCGCCCGCGCACGCGGATTGGGCACCTGCTGGACCACCATCCATCTGATGATGGAACAGCAGGTTGCCGAGATCGTCGGCATCCCGTTCGAGTCCGTACAGCAGGTGTGCCTCAGCCCGCTCGCCTACACGGTCGGCACCGACTTCAAGCCGGCGACGCGACCGCCCGCTGACAGCATCATCCACTGGGACCAGTGGTGAGCCTCTCGTCCGCGCTTCGTGCGCATGCGCTGGAGGCGAAGGGCTTCATGCCGGTCGACGAGGGCGACGCACTGTACGACGCCGCGCTCGCGGCCGGGGCTGCGGTGCCGGGCCTGCCGTTCCTGGAAGTTGGTTCCTACTGCGGTCGCTCCACCGTGTGGTTGGGTGGCGCCGCCCGCGACAGCGGAGCGGTTGTTTTTGCAGTGGATCATCACCGCGGCAGCGAGGAGAACCAGGCCGGCTGGGAGCATCACGACACCTCTGTGGTCGATGCCCGCACCGGCAAGATGGACACGCTGCCGACGTTTCGCGACACCATCTTCGATGCCGGATTGGAGGGCGTCGTGTTCGCCGTCGTCGGCCAGTCGGCGGCGGTGGCCGCGCACTGGGCCTCGCCGCTGGCGTTCCTGTTCATCGATGGCGGCCACGGCGACGAGCCTGCCCGGCTGGACTACGAGGGCTGGACGCCTCATGTCGCGATGGGTGGCACACTCGCGATTCACGATGTGTTCCCCGACCCGGCCGATGGTGGCCGCCCGCCGTACGAGCGCATCTATCGCCCTGCAGTCGAGAGTGGGCGCTTCGAACCGGTCAGCGCCACCGGCAGCCTGCGCGTGCTACGCCGTATCGCCTGACGTCCGGCGCACACACGCGAGTTTGTTCAGCCGAACTGCACGCCCTGTGCGAGCGGCAGTTCGTTGCTGTAGTTGATGGTGTTGGTGGCCCGGCGCATGTAGCCCTTCCACGCGTCGCTGCCACTCTCGCGGCCGCCGCCGGTGGTCTTCTCGCCGCCGAAGGCGCCACCGATCTCGGCGCCGCTGGGCCCGATGTTGACGTTGGCGATGCCGCAGTCGCTGCCGGCTGCGCTGCAGAACCGCTCGGCCTCGCGCAGATCGGTGGTGAACACACTACTCGCCAACCCTTGGGGCACGTTGTTCTGCAGGTGCACGGCCTCGTCGAAGGATGCGTACGTCATCACGTACAGGATGGGCGCGAAGGTTTCGGTAGCGACGATCTCGGTCTGACCGGGCATGGTGACGATTGCGGGGCGTACATAGGCGGCAGCGGGGGCTTCCTCGGCCAGGTGACGTTCGCCGCCCACCAACACGGTGCCGCCGTCGGCCTGAGCTGCCGTGAGCGCTGCCTGCATACGGTCGAATGCTGTCATGTTGACCAGCGGACCAACCAGCGTGTCGGCGTCGAGCGGGCTGCCGACGGGCAGGCTGGCGAACGCGGTGGCCAGGCGGTCGGTGACCTCCTGTATGCGTGAGCTGTGCACGATCAGTCGGCGCAGGCTGGTGCAGCGCTGGCCTGCCGTACCTGCAGCGGAGAACGTGACGCCGCGTACCACCAGCTCCATGTCGGCGCTCTGCGCGATGATTGCCGCATTGTTGCCGCCCAGCTCGAGGATGCTGCGGCCGAAGCGCTCGGCCACCACCGGGGCGACCTTGCGGCCCATCACCGTGCTGCCGGTGGCGCTGACGATGGGGACACCTTCATGTGCGACCAACTGGGCGCCCGCGGCGCCGTCGCCGAGCAACACCTGGTTGAGGTACGCAGGCACGCCCATGCTGGCGGCTGCCCGTTCGAACAGTGCATGGGTGGCGAGGGCCGTCAGCGGTGTCAGCTCGCTGGGCTTCCAGATCACCGGGTTGCCGCCCACCAGGGCGAGCGCCGCGTTCCAGCTCCAGACCGCAACCGGGAAGTTGAACGCGGTGATCACCGCGGTGGGGCCCAGCGGGTGCCACTGCTCCATCAGCCGATGGCCGGGGCGTTCGCTGGCGATGGTGAGACCGTGCAGCTGGCGACTGAGCCCGACGGCGAAGTCGCAGATGTCGATCATCTCTTGCACCTCGCCGAGTGCCTCGCTCTCGATCTTGCCGGCCTCCAGCTGTACGAGGCGGGCGAGGTCGACCTTGTGGAGGCGCAGTTGCTCGCCGAGGCGGCGCACCAGTTCGCCGCGCACGGGTGCGGGTGTCGTGCGCCAGGCGCTGAACGCGGTAGTGGCGCGCTCGACCATGGTGTCGACATCGTCGACGGCGGGAATGAAGCCCAGTGTGGCCCCGGTGATGGGGGTACGGGCGGCGTGCGGACCGGCACCCAGCGGGGCGGCGCCGCAGGCCTGCAGCGAGTGGTCGGCAATGGTGTGCAGGGCGTCGGCGGTGGGAAAGCTCACGCTCCCATCGTGCCACGCGGCAGCCAGCCCTGCAGTTTCCGCCACCATGTCATGCCCTGACTGCGTGCAGCCCGCGCAGGGGATGACGTGGTGGCGGCAGCGGGGCAGGGGCCGGGCCGGGCGCTGGATCAGGCGCCGGTAGTGAGCTGGCGGGCGGCTTCGTCGATCAGCCGCTGCAGGTGCAGACCGCGGTGCACGTCCAGCGCGTGGCCGGTATCGGTGCGCACCGCCTCGGTGAACTCGCGCAGGATGGTGCGCTGCGCGGTGGCGAACTCGGCGTCGGACTGCTCCTGCGTGAACGCGCTGACGTCGAGCCGGAGGCAACCCGCCGGGCCGTGCACCTCCACCATCAGCCCGCCGGCCTGTTCGGTGGTGGCCGAGAGTGCCGCCTGGCTGATACGGCCGCCCGCGTGCTCGCATTCCAGCAGTACCAACCGCTGAGCATCACCATGCGCGCGGATGCCCACGATCGTGCCGAGCGCGGCATCCAGGCTGTCGAGCACGTGTGGGCCCAGGTCGAGCAGGCCGCCTTCTGCGACGCGCCACGGTGTCGCGAAATACGTACCGGGCACGCACCCGTTGCCGAAGAACGCCGCCCGGCCGCCGTACGCGTCGAAGTCGCTGGCCGCTGCCAGGAAAGCGCGGGTGGCGTCGAAGTAGCGGTTGGTGAAGATCACCTGTGACACGACCCCTGCGGCGTCGATGGCCGCAGCGAGCGCTTCGGCCTGCGCGACGGTGGCCCCCACCGGCTTGTCGAGCAATACGGCGAGGCCGGCCTGTGCCGCTTGCGCGGCCAGCTCGGCCTGCACCGACGGTGGCACGCTGAACGTGACTGCCTCGCAGGCAACGAACAGGTCGGTGAGCTCAGCGAAGGCGGCGACGCCGTGATGCTGGGCAAGTTGCTGGGCCGGCTCGGGTCGGCGCGACCAGATGCCCACGAACTCAATGTCGTCGGACGCGGCCATCATCGGCCCGGTGAAGAGGTGAGCCCAGGGGCCGGCGCCGACCAGTCCCATTCGCAGTCGTTCAGTCATGCGACCACTCTGGCACGGCACGTGCGGCACTCAGGGCTGCGGTGTTCAGGGCTGCGGTGTTCAGGGCTGCAGTGCAATGTCGGCGATTCGTTTGCGGGTGAAGTGGTCGCCGTCGATCACGAGGACGGTGTAAGTCGGCTCCAGCAGCTCGATCTGAGTGACACCGATCCCGTAGACGATGGCACGCGCCGGGCTTTCGCTCGTCTCGGCAGCGAAGTGAGCGATGATCATGCCCCCGCCTTCGGGGCGTTCGACCCAGCCCATCGCGAGCGCTCCGCCGGCGTCGTCGGCCACCACCGTGGGGAAGTCGCGCGGTGCCTGGAACTCGGCGGTGAGCGTGAACGCCGTCTCGATGCCGTCGTCGATGCGGACCAGGGTGCCGCTGTCCGGGACGAGATCGAGGCGGAAGGTTGTCGCGGTTGACCCAACAATGGTTGCTCCGTTACGCGTCGACCAGTGGCTCGGCGAGCGAGACACGCAGCAGCTCGTTCAACCCCAGGCTGTCGTACACGACGGGCGTCTCTGTGGTCGGCTCGTAGGCAACGATGCGACCATCGTCGGGGTTGCCGAGCGTGGTGCAGGTGAACTCGCTCGCGCAGACGTACGGGATGAGCGGCTGCTCGATGCCGTTCCTGTCGTGCACGGATCCGGCGGTGTTCAAGGCGTTTTTCGACCGTACCAAGGACTGGACAGATCTGGAGGAGATGGCGTTGGCAGGGACGCTCGATCGTCAGCGGGGGGTTGGTGTCCTGGTGGAGTACTTGGCCATCGACGACCGTCGGGTCCGTCGGCTCAGTGAGCTGTCGCGGCCTTGAGCCTGGCTGCCGATCGGTGTCAGTCGGCGATGCGGGGCACGAACACATTCGCGGCCGCGCTCGCGCCGGTGATTGCGTCGGCCGCCAGGATGACGGCAGCACCGGTGTACGCACTGGTCTCGTCGGGCGGGAAGCGCACGAGCGACGGGTAGACGATGCCGGTGTCGTAGGCGCCGTCGTCGCGCCGATGGGAGCGGGTCCAGGCCAGCAGATCGGTGGCGGTGGACAGGTCGCCGATGGCCGCATGGGCGATGGACGCCTCGGCGGTCTCGCTGGCGGTGACCCACGGCTCGTCGCTGACGCAACGGATGCCCAGGCCCTCCATTGCGAAGGTGGACCAGCCGTCGGCGAGGCGAGCCTTGGCGGGCTCACCCGTCATGCAGCCGGCCAGCACCGGGTAATACCAGTCCATCGCCCAGCGTTCCTTGGGCTCGAACGCGTGTGGCTGAGTGGCCACCACATGGGCCAGCAGCGCACCGGCATCGTGCCAATCGGGGCGGGGCTCGTTGATCAGCTCGGCGAGGCGGGCGCCGGACTTGAGCGCGTGCGCGATGCTGCTGGAGCCGGTGAGCAGCGCATAGTCCCAAGGGCGTTCGTCGGCGGTGCAGGCCCACAGCGGGGTGCCGTTCGGCCTACGCATTCCGAGCACCCAGTCGAGCGACTTCTGGACGGTAGGCCACAGATGGTCGACGAAGCCGCGGTCCCAGGTGCACAGCCAGTGGTGCCACACGCCGGTGGCGATGTAGGCGCACACGTTGGTGTCGAGCTTGGCCTCCTCGACGGAGCCGTCGGGGAGGTAGTAGTTCCACCAGCTGCCATCGGGTAGCTGGATGTCCATCAGCCATTCGTAGGCACGCTCTGCCGGCCTGTGCATGCCGGCCACATCGAGCGCCATCGCTGTCTCGACATGGTTCCACGGGTCGCAATGGCCGCCGGGAAACCATGGGATCATGCCCGTGTCGAGCTGCAGCGCCGCGATGCTCTCGGCGGTCTGCACGACCTCGTCGGCGCTGAGCACGCCCTCGATGGAGGGAATGCGGCTCATGCCTTCTGCCCGTACACGATGAAGCTCTTGCCCATCACCGGCGCCAGCCCGCGTTCCAGGACTGCCATCGACGTCGGCTGCTCGGTGATCTCCCACTCGAGCAGCTTGCGATACCGAGTGACCAGCGGATGGTCGTTGTCGCGGGGGCCAACGGCGCACTTCAGCCACCAGTACGGCGAGTGCAACGCGTGCGCGTGATGGCTGCCGAGCACGTTGAGGCCGGCGGTGCGCAGCTTGGCCTTCAGCTCGGTGGCGCTGTAGATGCGCACGTGCCCGCCGACGCTCTTGGGTGCGTGGTATTCGTCGCTCAGCAGCCAGTTGATCTTTTCCGGGTACCACGTGGGCACGGTGGCTGCGAACGTGCCGCCCGGCTTCAGGACGCGGACGAGCTCGATGATGGCCGCGACGTCGTCCTGAATGTGCTCCAACACCTCGCTGGTGATCACGCGGTCGAACGAGCCGGTGGCGAACGGCAGGCGAGTGGCGTCGCCCTGGAGCGCGCCGACGTAGCGCGCCTCGGGGATCTCGCTGGCCTCGACCATCGCGCCGAACGTGCTGCGCGTCTGGATGACTTCGTCGGCCATGTAATCGAGCGCAACGATGTTCGCACCGCGGCGCGCGATCTCGAACGCGTGGCGGCCGAAGCCAGCCCCGGCATCGAGCACGAGGTCGCCGGGCTGCAGGCCCAATCGATCGAATCGGATGGTCAGCAAGTGCTCAGACCTGGCCGTTCGTGCGCAGGCGGCCGTTGCGGGCCAGCTTTTCGACGTTCTGCGGCATGGCCAGCACCTCGCGGTACTGGTCGACGGTCATCTGGGCACAGTGCTTCCACGTCCAGCGATCCACAACTCGCGCGCGGCCGGCCAGGCCGACGCGCTCGCGGAGCGCGGCATCGTCGAGACCGCGCCGGATGGTGGCGGCCAATGCTTCTGCATCGCCGGCCTTGCACTGCAGGACCGTCTCGCCATCGCGACCGGTGACCTCGGGCAGTGCACCGCCGTCGGTGGCAACCAAGCAGATGCCGGTGGCCATGGCCTCGATGGCGGGCAGGCTGAAACCCTCATAGAGGCTGGGCACGACTGCAAGCTCGGCCTCGGCGTAAAGCTCGACGATGCGCTCGTCGGGTACGCCCGAGACAAAGTCGATGTGTGGGCGCAGGCCCAGCTTGTCGATCAGGTCGTTGCTGGCGCCCTCGCGGGGCTTGCCGATGATCGTGAGGCGGATGTCGTCGCGTTCGGTGCGCAACTTCGCCATTGCCTCGAGCAGGTAGCTGAGGCCCTTCAGCGCGACGTCGGCCGACGCAGTGGTGATGAGGCGGCCGGACTGGCGGGGCACGTGGGGAAGCGGGGTGAACAGCTCGGGGTCGACGCCCACAGGGACCAGCTTCATGCGGTCGAGGCTGACACCCATGTCGGCGTGGATGTCCTTGATGCTGTTCTCGCTGACGACGACGACGCGTGGCATGCGACTGGCGACGCGGCCCTGCATCTTCACGAAGTTGTACCAGCGGCCAATGCTCCACCTCTTGCGGCGGCCCTTGGTGTGTTCCATCTCCAGCGCGCGATCGCGGGTGATGGGGTGGTGCAGGGTGACGATTGTGGGCATCATCTTCTCGATACCGAGGATGCCGTAGCCGAGGCACTGGTTGTCGTGCACCAGGTCGAACTCGCCCTTGCGGCCCTTGAGGAGTTCCCAGACACGAACGCTGAAGCCGAGTGGCTCGCCGAACGTGCCCTTCAGGTGGGTGAACACCTCGGCCGCGTCGCCCTTGCTCTTGATCTCCCAGTAACCCGGGAAGCGGCCAGGGAAGTGGTCGTTCCAGAGGTCGAGGCTGGGCAGCTTGTGCAACGTGACCCGCTCGTCGAGCACCGGGTACGGCTGGCCACTGAAGACCTCGACGGTGTGGCCGAGGTCGACCAGTGCCTTGGTGAGATGGCGGGTGTAGACACCCTGCCCGCCCACGTGTGGCTTGCCTCGGTAGGTGAGATAGGCGATCTTCAGCGGAGCATCGGGGGCGAGGCCCTGTGCGCCGGCCGGGGGTACTGCAGACATGGTGGCCCACGCTATCGCCGGAGGGTTACCCGTCAGTAGCCGTCACGCGGTTGCAACGCGTTGTGACACCTGCCAGTAGGCGCTTGCTCAGATGGTCAATTGGGGCAGGGATCGACCGTGAAACTGCCGGTTACCTGGCCGATGTTGCCTCGCAGGTCAGTGATGGAGACCGTGTACGAGTAAGCGCCAGGGGTCGGGTTCGGGATCAGGATGCTGCCCTGCGACGAGGTGTCGCTGCGGGGCTTGAGCTGGTTCGTGCCCGATTGCGGGCCTGTCCATTGCACCATTCCAGGGCCGACGACCCCGGATTCCTCGGAGAACTGCACCAAAACGTCGTTGAGCTGCCAACTGCACACCGACAGCGTGCCCGAGGGGCCGCCCTCGAGCACCACCAGCGGAGCCCGCTCGACCCTGGCCCGCATGGTGAGTTGCCGGTCGTTGCCGGCGCCGTCGGTGAGGGTGACGGTGCGCTCGATGGTGCCCTCGCCGAGGCCGGTGCGGTTGATGGTCACCGTCATCGTCCGGGTCTGCCCGGCAGGCAGTGTGCCACCCGCGTCGACAAGGGTGAACGGAGACGGATTGCCCTGCACCGACCACGCGACCGGCAGCCCGCCCGGGTTGCTGACCTGCACGCCGCCCGAGCCGCCGCCGGCGCCGAGGTCGACGAGCGCAGCCGAGAGGGTGAGCGACCCGGGTACCGGGGCAATGGTGGTGGACGAAGAGCTGGTGGACGACGTACTGGTGCTGCTCGTGGATGAGGTGGTGGTCGCGACAGTGGTCTGCGGCGCGGCCGTCGTCTCGACGACTGTGGTGGCGACCGTGGTCGCTGGCAGCGGTGAACTGCTGCTGGCGCTGGCGCTGTCGAGGCCGTTGGCGATGATCGCGCCACCACCGATGCCCACCAGGATTGCGGTCGCGGCCGCGATCAGCGCAACCGGAAGACGCACGCTGCGCAGCACCCGTGGGAAGCCACCGTCGGCATCGAACCGGTACGCCCTTGGCGGTGCTGCACCTGGCGCACCGGCCATCGCGAGGATGCTGTCGCGCAGCGATGCCGGGGCGGCGAATGCCGGGGCCGCGCTCAGCAGCGCCAGCGGGGCGGCCTTCTTGCGAGTGCGCTCGCACGTCTCGCAGTGCTCGATGTGGCGAGCGACGCGTTTGCGGACGAGCACGGTGAACCGGCCGTCCCAGCCGCGGAGCACATCGGCCAGGTCGGGGCAATCCTTGCGGCCGGCGCGGGCGACGACCAGCGCGCCGAGGCTGCGCTCGACGCGATCGCGCATGCGGTGCACCAACGTGTAGCTCTGCTCGGCGCTGACGCCGAGTGCGGCGGCAAGGTGGGCGCCCTGCAGGCCTTGCCGAACGCTCAGCTCGAGCACCATCTGGTCGCGTTCGTCCAGCCCGCAGGCCGCGCTGCGCACCAGTTCGCCGAGTTCGGCGGCCGACAGCGCCTCGCCCTCCGCGTCGGGAGCGATGGGTGCGGCCATCTCAGGTGCCCCCATCGCGGAGAAGTCGGTGGGCAGCGTTCGGCCCCGCTGCTTGCTGCGGCGGTAGACCTCGTTGCGCAGGATGGCGTAGAGCCATGGCTTCAATCGCTCCGCCTCGCGCAGCTGCCCCATCCGTTCGGCCGCGATCAGGAACACGTCCTGCATAGCGTCGGCGGCCTCGTGCCGGTCTCGCAGCATCGCTGCGGCCGTGTCGTACAGGCCCGGCGAGAAGCGGTCGTAGATGCCTGCGAGCGCGCTCCGGTCGCCAGCGAGGTGAGCAGTGGCCAGTTGGGCGTCGGTACGCAGTTCGGGCATGGGTCATGGGTCCTTCTCCTCGCCTGTTCAGAGCGAGGAGAAGGACGTTCCTCTCACTTTTCGCGCGGACTTCTGCGATCGATTCATCTTGTCGCTGCTCGTGGCGCCCAGCGGATGGTCATTTGCCGTTGCAGCATCTCGCCCGGTTCCAGGCGGGCTGCGCCGCCGATGTTGAACGCATCGGGCGGGCCGCTCTGTGGTTCGACGCACGTAATATGCTCGGGCATGTCGTACGCGACCCAATGATCGCAGTCGCTGTCGACGGTGACAGTGAGCGAGGGGAAGTGCAGCCGCAGCGGCGCCAACGGCTCGACGAAGCAGTCGTCCCACGGCGGCGGCGGCGCGGGCACCAGTTCGGGCAGCGGTATGTAGTCGTCGTCGCGGGGGTACATCCGACCGAATGCCAGTTCGACGGCGACCGGTTTGCGAAAGCACGGGTGCCAGCCGACGACGGCCGGCATCGGTTGCTCGGTGGAGTAGGCGGTGAGCACCGCCGTCAGGCCGTGTTCGTCGAGTTGCAGGTGCTGGGTGGCGCGCCCCCCGAACGACCAGTGCAGGTCGGTGGCGATGTCGCAGTAGTCCAGCCCCGCGTCCAACACCTCCCATCGGCTGACGAACCCGGTGCCGTGGATTGCGTGCGGGGGCATGTTGATCGGTAGTTGGTGGTCGAGCCCGTCGAATGTGAACCGGCCCCGCCGGACACGGCCGGCCCACGGCACCATCGGGTAGCAGCCCCACGTGAAGGGCGCTGCGGCCGGGTCATCGTGCAGCAACTGCTGCCCGCCAACGTGTAGCGAGCCGATGCGACCACCCTCGTCGGGGTGCACGGTCATCGAGGCGTTGTCCGCCACCAGTTCGATCATGCAGCCATTCTGTACCACGGCACCCACCCACCGGCGCTGCCTGCCACCTACGCTGCCTGCCACCTACGCTGCCTGCCATGCGAGGTTTGGTGCAGCGGGTCCTGTCGGCGAGCGTGACGGTCGGCGATGAACTCGTCGGTGCCATCGGCCCCGGCCTGTGCGTGTTCGTCGGGGTGACGCACGACGACGGCCCGGACCACGCTCGCAAGCTGGCCGAGAAGATCTGGCACCTGCGGGTGATGGACGACGAGGCCGGCGTGATGAACCGCAGCGTGGCCGACACGACCCGTGAAGTGCTGGTGGTCAGCCAGTTCACGCTGTATGGCGACACCTCCGCCGGCCGCCGCCCGAGTTGGATCGCGGCCGCTCGACCCGAGCACGCCGAGCCGCTCGTCCAGGCGGTCGTCGATCACTTGCGCGCTTTGGGTGCCACCGTCGCTTCGGGCTGTTTCCGCACCGAGATGGTTGTCTCGCTGGCCAACGACGGCCCGGTCACGGTCCTCCTCGAGGTCTGACTCCCACGCCGTAGTGTTCCGCAATGTGGAACACGTCCGTGATGTGGAACGCAGAGCAATCGAGACCGACCAGGGTTCCGGCTTGACATTTCGTACACCTCGTCACTCGGCGAGATGGGAGGAACCGGCGATGGCGCTCGCCGAGGGCAAGACTGGGTACTGCGCCGCTGCCGGCATCGCGCCGCTGCGAGAACCCGGGCCTGCTCGAGTGCGAGCAGGCCGTACTGGTCCCGCATCTCGGCTCGGCCACGCAGGAGACTCGCGCGGCGATGGCCCGCCTGGCCGCGCACAATGCTGTCAACGTGGTCAGCAGCGTCGAGCCACGGACCCCGTCCCGGCCCCCTGACCCCTGGCTTCCCAGCCGTTCGCCGGCCGCAGCTCGGGGTTTGTGTCAAACCTTCGAGTTCACAGCTCCAGGTCCGGGCTCGACAGCCTTTACGTAAAGCGGGGGTTGGCGGCGGTGGCGGCGGCTGCGCCAAACGGATAGGGGGAGGAGCAGGGCCATCAGCGCGACCCAGGGCAGGTCGCCGGTGTGGGAGTACCAGGTGCGCACGGACCCGCGGCGTTCGATGTCGCGATAGATGACGGCGGTCTCACTGACGCCGGTGCGGTCGTACACGTCGCCGTCGGGGGAGATGAACGCACTGAACCCGGTGGGCGACGCCTGCACCACCCACCGGTTCTGTTCGATGGCCCGCAGCCGTGACGAAGCGATCTGCTGGCTCTGCAGCACCGTCCAGGTGTAGCTGCTGCCGTTGGTGGGGTTGATGATGAACTCGGCCCCTTGCTCGACGCCTTCGTTGGCGCGGCCGCCGAAGAACACCTCCCACGAGATGACGACGGCCATGCGAGTGCCGTCGGGGGTCTCCAACACAGCAGGCCCGGTGCCGGCGACGGCGTCGCGCGGCACGAGGTCGGTGGGGGCGCCCAACGCGGTGAGCAGCCCGCGCAGCGGCATGTACTCGCCGAAGGGCACCCGCCGAACCTTCTCGTAGCGGTCGGTGATCTCGCCCTCGGGCGTCACGATCACCTGCGCATTGAGGAAGCGTTCGCCGTCGGGGGTGTCCTCGGTGACACCGACGGAGAACGGGGCACCGATGCGGCTCGCCTCGGCGGCAACCAGCGCAAGGGCGTTGCTGCCCGCGAAGCGCTCGACATCGATCACGTTCTCCGGCCACACCACCAGATCGACCGATCCGGGTTCGATCTCAGCGGTTGCTGCCAGGTGACGCTGCAACACGGTGCACACCGTCTTGCCGGCCGCCTTGCACGCCCGTTCGTCGACAAGGTTGTCGATCGCATGCGTTCCCTGCGGGCCACCGCCCTGGACGGCGGCGATGCGGATCGGTTCGGTGTTTGCCGACTCGGTACTCGAGGGGCTGCCATCGGCCAGGCCCGGCAGCGCGAGCCATACGAGCATCGCGGCGACGAAGGCGATGACGCCATGCCACTCGCCCTGGGCGGTGATGCCGCGCTTGCGCGCCAGGGCCGGAACGACGGGCGACGGACCGGCGAGCGCGAACCCGACCTGGAACACGAACCAGGTGAGCAACAGCGCACCGCCGACCTGCACGACGGTGGCGAACGGACCGGCGGCCTGGCCGATGGCAAGGCTGGCCAGTGGCACGCCGCCAAATGGGAAGCAGAATCTCAAGGCTTCGGCAAGGGTGTGCGCAGCCGGCCGGCCAATCACTCGCCAGGGTCCTCGGGGGGCTACCCACGCAGCGATCGCATGGAAGCCGGCGAACATCGAGGCGGCCAACACAAAGCCCGGTGCAGTGAGAAACCACATCCAGCACATGCCGGGGAACAGCCAGGCAGCGCCGAACAGCCAGCCACGCGCTGCGCGCTGGCGACCCGTGGTTGCGTGCTGCGCGGCGGTCTCGTAGATGGCGATGCCCAGGAATGCCAGTGGCCAGAGCCCCCAGGGTGGAAGTGCGGCTGCAACGAGCAGACCACCGAGCACTGCCATCAGCGAATGGCGCGACGGGAGGCGGAGGTGGCTAGGCATCGTCGCACGACGCTACTGGCTGCTCAGCGTTCGCCATCGCCGCGCCGCAGGACGGGCGGACACTCTGGAACTTGACCACCAGTGGCGTTTGAGGTGACGCTGTGGCCACTACAGGTGGTTGAGGTTGACACAAAGTTGCCACGGATCGTCTTGCAATCTTGACGAACGCCACTTACGGTGACCCCGTGCCCTTTGGGCACGTGGGGCGCATTGATCCACCGGGCGGAAATTGGTCGCTTGGCCGGCGGGGAGCGAGAGCGAAACCGACCCACGACAACTCGGGCGCGACGGGCGCGTGAGCTGT
>Ga0105047_10009646_pt1 | contig 15873 bp, 11 predicted proteins | sample MAT04_FD_78384 | JGI IMG/M metagenome (GOLD analysis project Ga0105047, IMG submission 78384) | Freshwater microbial communities from Lake Fryxell liftoff mats and glacier meltwater in Antarctica - MAT-04 (megahit assembly) | ecosystem: Environmental > Aquatic > Freshwater > Ice > Liftoff... | reverse complement strand
TTCAATTATACAGTAACGATGATAGGCGGCTGCCCGGGAGTTCCCAATACAGCTTCAGGCACGATCACAGTTAACCCGAGCAACACGATAACATTGAGTTCGGCAGTTGGCACAAATGCGCAGACAGTATGTGCGAATTCACCAATCACGAATATCACCTATACCACCACAGGCGCCACAGGATCGCCCTTCATCGGACTTCCTACGGGAGTAACGGGTGTGTGGGCAGGGAACATAGCTACGATCAGCGGCACCCCGACCACTACGGTGGGTAGTCCTTTCAATTATACAGTAACAATGGCAGGCGGCTGCACGGGTATTCCCAATACAGCTTCAGGTACGATCACAGTTAACCCGAGCAATACGATTATATTGAGTTCGGCCGTTGGCACGAATGCGCAGGCAGTATGTGTGAATTCACCAATCACGAATATTACCTATACCACCACGGGCGCCACGGGAGCAACCTTTAGTGGATTACCTGTAGGAGTAACGGGCGTATGGGCAGCGAACGTAGCTACGATCAGCGGCACCCCGACCACCACGGTGGGTAGTCCGTTTAATTATATTGTAACGATGACGGGCGGCTGCACGGGCGGCACGAACACCGCATTGGGCACCATTACGGTTACTGCAACACCCACTGCTTCAATTTCGGGTACAACCATTGTATGCGCTGGGCAACCGACTACCTTGAGCGTATCGTTAACTGGGGCACCGCCTTGGAACTTTAGTTATTCTGACGGAACAACAACAACTAACATGGTCGCGATAGCTTCTAACCCAAATTCGATAGTTGTGGCACCAGCAATCACCACGAACTACACACTAGTTTCAGTTTCAGACGCTTGTGGAGCAGGCACCGTTAGTGGAACTGCCGTAGTTACCGTTAACCCAATACCAGGCGATCAAGTTACTTTTGGCAGCGAGACATGGATTGGCTACGCTTATACGGATGCAGGTGATTTGGCAACGCCCTTGCCGAGTCGTATAAACTTTGCCGGAAGCAAGTATAGAGGTTTTGCTACGGAAACAGATATTGTGGCATTAGGAGGTTCGACTTACAACACAACTACAGACGTGTTTGATGCTAACTTATCCAATTCTATTCCGCTGGCAGGCCCAACTATTTGCGGCTCTTACCTAGATAACTTTAGTGTTCGCTTCAAAATGCGGAAAACATTTGCTGCCGGAGTGTACACCTTTACAATTGGTGGTGATGACGGGGTGAGACTTTTTATCGATGGTTCTCCTATCACATTATCACCTGCTAATTCTTTCTCCGCACACGCGTATACAACCTATAGCAGCAATGCAGTTTGTTTGACGGCTGGACAACATGATTTCGTGCTTGAATATTTCGAGGCGGGCGGATTTGCGAGGGTCAGCTTCAATTATCAAACAGCGGTGGCACCAATGGTTACTACACCAGTGATTGTTTGCGTAAATGCAACAGCACCTACGTTGACGGCAAGTAGCACTGATCCATTGGTTATAGGTTATCGCTGGTTTACTGATGCCTTGTTAACTAATCAGGTGGCGACAACTTCAAATTACACACCACTTTCTTCAGACTTAGATTTGACAACCGTGGGCATCTCTGATTTTTTTGTAACGGCTGTTTATGCATGCGGCCAATCTCTTGCCGCCCATGTTGATGTAAGTGTAGTGAGTTCGGCAACGATAACGTTGCCAACACCACCGGTGGAAGTTTGCCAAACTGGGGGAATTGTCGATTTGACTACGTTGGTAACGGCTTCACCTGCAGGTACACTTACGTTTAGCGGAACCGGGATAACAACAAGTCCGAGTTTTGACCCTACACTTGTTATAGGATCCTCCACGATAACGGTCACCTATGCCGGGGCTTGCCCTACCGCTCCGGTCAATTTCAATATTGTCGTTGTGCCGAATGCAACAATCACGGTTCCTTTGGCTAACGTACCTATTTGCGAAGGCGTGGGCATTCAAAACCTAACATCTATTGTGAGCGCGACACCGGCCGGTGGAACGTTTACCTTTGGCGGGGGTACGTATGTTTCAGGCTCCAATTTTGATCCTTCCGGATTATCCGGAATTGTTCCTGTCACCGTTGATTATTTAATAGGCACGTGCACGGCTACGCAGCAGACTTTTAATTATAACGTGGTAAATTTGGCTACACTACTTACTAGTTCAACCACGGTTTGCCCTGCTGCAGGTTCTGTTGATTTGACCGCGCTTGTCTCTGCTTCTCCTTTGGGCGGAATATTTACATATAGTGGTGTCCCAGGTATTACTGGAAATTTATTTGATCCAAGTGCAAGCGCGGGAACTACAGTTTTCATCAACGTTTCCTATTCTCAAGGTGGTTGTAATGCCAATGGAAATGTTTCGATTATAGTGCGCGCAGCTGGAAATCCACTATGCAGTGGAGGTGGCACGGGCACCTGCGCGACAGTGGTGATTACACCGGTGCCTTCGCCTGCAACCTGTACTCTTTCAAATGGGGCAATCAACTTTAATATCAATCCCGCAACGCCTATCGTAAATAATACAGGTGTAAAAATAACGATATCAGGTATCTCCAATACCAATTCAACAATAGCGAGAACGAATTTTAATGATCCTTCTTTTCCTGCTTTGCCGATTGGAGTTTATAATTATGTAATTGAATATGGTGATCTGAGTTGTACTAAAAACGGCCAAGTAACAATCGATCAATCAGGAACGGTAGGGACGCCTAGTGCCAGTAATATTGTTGGACCCGTATGCGCAGGTTCTTCAACGGGTTCTCTTAATCTAGATGTGCCAGGAGAAACTGGTAACTTGTTGCAGTGGTCGTTGGACGGAATTACTTTTACCAACTTTACTGCGGGCAATGTTATTTCAAACGTCCCAGCTGGCTTTGCTCCGACCTTTCAGCGAGTGATTAGTGTGAGGCGAAATTCCAGCGATCCTTGCTTCGCGTCTGTATTAATTACAATTCAAGATGCAAATTCAATCATTTCAACTACCCTTACTCCAACGAACGCGTCTTGCGCTAATAATGATGGTAGTATCTTAGTTGGTGCGGTTTCAGGCGGAGTAAGCCCCTATACGTATGAACTAAATGGGATAACCATTTTGCTTCCCGCAAACAATACTCTAACCGCGCTAAGTGGAGGGAACTATACACTTTCTATTATTGACTCACAAAACTGTCAAGTTGATTTTGCAACGGCCGTTGACTTTCCTGGACTTGTTAATTTTACAACTTTAGTTACTAACCCAGATTGCACGGGTTCTGGTGTAAATGGAAGTATTCAACTGACCATTACATCATCGGGCACTTTCCAAGTGGGGATTACGACCGATCCAATTGCAGCTCCAACTACTTTGCAGAACGTTGTGTCTGCTGGAAATAGCTCGGTGGTATTTGGGTTACTAACAAAGGGCACCTACTACATTTCAATGACACCGAGTGGGGCTGCATGCCCGACAAAAATTTCAAACATCATTAGCAGCGGACCAGACCAAGTTGATTTCTCGCTTGACCCTATTGACATTCTTTGCTTTGAAAACATGGGAGGCGTCAGTTTGTCGGCAATCAAAGGATCAGCACTAGTAAATTATTCGTATGAAATCCTGGATGCGAGTGGGGCAGTTGTCCCTTCAGCTACAGTCGCTCCAGCAAACCCCATTAATCAGTTGCAAGCAAGCGGTAACGTTGATTTGGTCGGATTAAAAAGTGGAGATTATAGAATTAGGCTTTTTCAAAATCAATCTGCGGCAACGGGCTGCGCCAATCCCATAACGACTGCTTACAAACCGTTTAACGTGTCAGGACCAACAGCTTCTTTAGATACGCTATACGTTACAAAGAGAATTTCACTACCAGACCTTCCCACAGGTTATATGCTTATCGGAATAAAAGAAAGTCAGCAAGAGCCTTATCAAATTCGATTGGAGCTGAAGACTCCGGTGATTACAGGTCAAGCGTTTTTGTTGGATTACACGAACGTGCCGCCTCGAAACCCACAAAATCTAAAAGTGGAGTTCGATGCTAAGAATTTGTTTGCAGGCAAGTATCAATTAAAAATTAAAGACGCGTTGGGCTGTGAGAAGGTTTACGAGGATATTGAAATTAAGGTGGATACCAAGATTGATATCCCCAACGTATTCACGCCCAATCAAGATGGATCAAACGATACTTTTTTTATCCGAAACTTGCCAGCTGACTCTCAATTAAAAATTTCAAACCGTTGGGGTGCCGAAGTTTACAGTTCGGGTAGCTATCAAAACGATTGGGACGGCAGCAATAATGCAGATGGTGTTTACTTCTACCGAATTGTGGCTGGAGGAAGTACGTTTAACGGCTGGGTCGAAATTATTAGGGGTAGATAAATTTACTGGTTCGGAGTTCTAAATTCTGAGTGGATCGTAATTCACAACTTAGCACTCTGAACGTAGAAACTTAAGCGTGTCTACATTGTCTGCATAGTCCCACACTTCTGGTTCTTGTGCTTTTCCAAATGGAACGCTTGCCGCGTACCAGCCTTTCGCTGACACAATACACTGAATTTTTTCTTGATGAGCACCTATCAAATCTTTTAGGTGATCTAAGTCTTTGTAAAACTCGTAGTACACAACAGCTATGGGGGATACGAGCGATTTGCTTTCCGTTAAAATGATCGATCCATTGTCAAAGATGTGAATCAGATTTATTAACAGGATGGAGTGTTGGTAGTTGTAGTTGTTCGCATACTTGTTGTGGTTCACTACTTGATGATAAGCTTCCCACGCTTTCATCAACTTCTTTAAATCAAAATCTTCCGGAACAAATAGTTTTGAAACATTGCGGCAACCCAATCCAAAATAGCTAAAGACATCTTTTCCTAATTCAATTAATTCGTCTTCGGTTTCTTCGCCCAAGATCACTCCACAGGAAGATCTGTTTTTGCGAATAATGTGTGGGATGTTTCTAAAATAATATTCAAAGTAACGGCCGGTATTGTCGCTGCCGGTGGCGATCATTGCGTCAACGTTGGTGAGCCGTTCTTCTAAAAAAATCTTCTCACCAAATCGATGTTCTATTTTTTTTAATTGATCACATATAAAACTCATCAAAACGGTGTCTTGCGAACTTAGTTTGGCTACCAGCGTATGCCCCGTGAGTAACACACACAGCAAATCATGAAAGCCAACCAATGGAATGTTTCCCGCCATTGCCACGCCAATTTTTTTTGACAGCACTGCATCCAACGAATACGATTGCGCCCATTGAGTAAGCGCTTCCTTCGTCAAAAATTTTGAAATGCCCCGCATAGCCAGGTCAATATTCTGAGCGGTGAACCAAGGGTTTTGCTGCGTAGCCTGTAGATATAGATTTTCCCGGTCGACAGCGGGTAGATTTTCAATGGTTAGTTTTAACTGAACAAACGCCTCAATTCTTTCTGCTAAATTCATTTGGGTTAAACTTTGTATGTGAAGTTGCTGTTTTGACTATTGGTAATTGAACTGTATTTTTGTAACGTTTTCCTTAAGAATTGTGCTTTTATGGCCATAAAGATAACAGATGAGTGTATTAATTGTGGGGCTTGTGAGCCAGAATGCCCAAATACTGCCATTTATGAAGGTGGCCGCGAGTGGACGTGGGCTGGAGGAACGGCTTTGGCAGAGGTAAAGTTGGTAGATGGGTCAGTAGCCGATGCTAAAAAAGATCAAGCTCCTGTCTCAGCTGAATTCTATTTTATCGTTTCCGGAAAATGTACGGAATGCACGGGTTTTCATGAAGAACCACAATGTGCTGCCGTTTGCCCTGTTGATTGTTGCGTGCCAGATCCTGAACATGTCGAGAGCAAAGATGTATTGATGACGAGGAAGGCGTATCTGCACAACGAACAACTAGCCTAGTCGAAAACTAAGCAATAGGCAACACGCAATTGACAAAAGGCACTAAGCGATTACCGATCACCAAATACCGATCACCAGTTACCTTGTTTACCGAATACCGTTTACTGAATACCCAATACCGCTTACCCTGTTTACCAATTACCTCATCTTAGACCGCTTGATCAAATAGGCTTGAAGCACTTCGTTGTAATCGCTTTTTGAGTCTACTGAAATAAAATCAATCTTAAACTGATTGCATTTTAACTTTAGTTCTGAATGTAGCTTGGTGAGTTGCTCTTCAAATTTTTCTTTAATCTCAGAAGGATGGAGTTTTAGTTTCTCACCGCTTTCTAAATCTACAAATTCATAGGGCCTTTCAGCAAACGAAAAATTCAATTCGGTTTCCTGATCGGTAACGTGAAATAATAAAACTTCATGTTTATTGTGCTTTAAGTGCTGCAATGCTTTAAAAATCTCCTCGTGACTTTCACCTCCGTCAAACATGTCGCTGAAGATAATCACGAGCGATCGCTTATGGATTTTTTCTGCAATCTCGTGCAGCACTTTTACCACGTTTGTTTTTTTCTCCTGAGCCGGAGGGCTCTTTAATTTGTTGTCAAGCAGAGTGAAAATCTTGTTCAAATGAGTAGAAGAAGATTTTACTGGGGTCAGCTCTTCCACCGAATCAGAGAATAGACTTATGCCTACTGCATCGCGCTGCTTGTGTAATAAGTAGGAAAGCGCTGATGCCGCGTAAATGCCGAAACGCACCTTGGCCAGCGAGTCTTTTGGGTAATACATGGAAGAAGAACAGTCGAGCACAATGAGGCATCGAAGATTCGTTTCCTCTTCGTACTGCTTGGTGTAGAGCCGATCGGTGCGGGCAAAAACTTTCCAATCGATGTGGCGGGTGCTCTGCCCTTCATTGTAAAGTCGGTGTTCTGCAAACTCTACCGAAAATCCGTGATAAGGGGACTTGTGAAGCCCGGTAATAAAACCCTCTACCAATTGTTTTGCCAGCAATTCTAAGCTTCCGAATTGACGAGTCTCCTCTAAAGTTGCCTTCATTTAAGTATAAATAAACGGAATACCACTTAAAATTAGTGTGTTCTGTTTGCATTAAATTTTTAAAATACTACCTTCGATTCAGCCTAAGTACCTAAAACCCTAACCTAAACCTAAGATTTGTGGAAGAGAACAAGAACAATGGCCGTGAGGAGATTTATTCAGAGAAAGTAAAGGCTGGGAAACGCACTTATTTTTTTGACGTAAAGTCCACTCGGTCTAACGACTATTACCTGACCATTACCGAAAGCAAAAAACGCTTTAACAAGGACGATGAAGGGTTTACTTATGAAAAGCATAAGATTTTTTTGTACAAGGAAGACTTTAATAAGTTTATGGAAGCCTTGAATAATACCGTTAACCATGTGAAAACCGAGTTGCTTCCCGAAGTGGATTTTGATTCGTTTAGTCATGCAAGAGAAGCACAAGAAGTAGTACACGAAGTGCCCAAAATAATGACTGTTGATTCAGAACTGAAGTGGGATTAAGATTTTACCTTACCTAAACTGGAAAAGGCCTTGGTGAAAACTGGGGCTTTTTTTTATTGGGGGATGGTAATCCTGCTACCAAGGTTTATCTTTGCGCCCTTATTTAAAAACAGACAAAAGTAATGGGACTAAAGTGTGGTATCGTAGGGCTTCCGAATGTGGGTAAATCAACCCTGTTCAATGCCATTTCCAACAACAAAGCAGAAGCGGCCAACTTTCCTTTTTGCACGATTGAGCCCAATGTGGGTGTTATTTCCGTTCCTGACGAGAGACTTAGAATTTTAGAGAGCCTGGTCAATCCCCAAAAGGTGATCCCAACCGCCTTTGAGTTTGTGGACATTGCCGGGCTGGTAAAAGGCGCTAGTAAAGGCGAAGGTTTGGGCAATCAATTTTTGGCGAACATTCGCGAAGTGGATGCGATTGCTCATGTGGTGCGCTGTTTTGAAAATGACAATATCATTCACGTGGCGGGTAAAGTAGATCCTATTTCTGATAAAGAAATTATCGATACCGAATTGCAACTAAAAGACCTTGAGTCGGTAGAAAAAAAGATCAATAAAGTGGAGCGTACTGCTAAGAGTGGCGATGTTAAATCCAAGAAGGAATTGGCAACGCTTACTGCTTATCGCGATACATTACTGGCCGGAAAAAATGCACGTAGCTTGCAAGTATCGCCAGAGGACAAGAAGGCCATTGAGGATTTATTACTATTGACCGACAAGCCGGTAATTTATGTTGCCAATGTAGATGAGAAATCAATCCATACCGGCAACCAGTTTGTTGAGGCGTTGAGGAAATTAGTCAAAGAAGAAGGTGCTGAAGTAGTATTGGTGTGTGCGGCCATTGAAGCACAAATTGCAGAACTGGAAACGGAAGAGGATCGGAAGGTTTTTTTGGACGAGTACGGTTTGAAAGAATCTGGCTTGAGCCGATTGATTCGGGCTGCCTACGAACTACTGGATTTGATCACTTATTTCACAGCTGGCGAGAAGGAAGTGAGGGCGTGGACCATACATAAAGGCTGGAAAGCACCCCAAGCCGCAGGTGTTATCCATACCGACTTTGAAAAGGGATTTATACGGGCAGAGGTGATCAAAATAGCTGATTATCAAAAGTATAACACCGAGGCAGGCTGTCGCGAGGCTGGAAAGTTGGCTGTGGAGGGCAAGGAATATACCGTACAAGACGGAGATGTGATGCACTTTCGCTTCAATGTTTGATATTTCCTTACACGGCATTTACCGATTCACCTGATTTTTAGTACTTTAGCCTTCCGCATCCAAATTTTTTAGGCGGGTAGATAGTTTAAGGCTATTATTTTTTAGTGCTTTCAGTGTGAGAACTAGGATTGTATTTTTATTGAAGAATAGGGGAGCTTACGTTCCTTTCCACCATCAATTTTTGTTGGCGCAAACCATCAAAGGGTTGATCATGCTGGGTAAGAAAAGCGAATTCTATTCTTATACTCAGTACAATTTTTCCGGGCTGAAAGGTCAAATTAAAATCAGCCGAAAAGGTCTTCATTTCTATTCGTCTCGCGTGACGCTCGTTTTTTCAGCTACGGATCCCTCTTTCTTGGAATATTTTCTATCGACCTTGTTTGAGCAAAAAGAACTGTCGATCGGCAATTTACAACTGGTGCCGGAAGCCAGAGAGATGGAAGAACCCGTGACGATCAATGACTCGGTAAAGTTTTTGTGTATTTCTCCCGTTGTTTTGTTGCTGTCTTCCTTTAATGACGAAAGCAGCAAGCGATTCATTTCGCCCAATACGGATGAATTTTCTGACTTGTTGTACGACAATACGATTGAACGGATGACTGCGAGCGGAAAATTTACGGAGCAGCAGATGGCGGATTTTTATAAGTTCCAACTCGTGGCCGACAAAGATTATATTGAGCGCATTCAATCTTCGCATAAGAAATTCGCGCGTATCTATCCGCTCTACGACTCGGATGTGAAATATGAAGTTCGTGGCTATACGTTTCCTTTTACTCTCTACGCACCGCAGCCAGTTCAGCAATTCATTTATGAAAATGGGTTGGGGCATTTTTCACACAAAGGATTCGGTATGCTAGATGTGGCCGGGGCAAGTACGCAAAAGCGCGAAGCCGATGTGGAGGCAACGTACGCTTAGCGCGGATTGATCGGTATCAGATAATATCCCAACAACAAATCTGCATTAGGCCGAAACGGTCGATTGTATATCAGAACTTCGTACACATTTTCTGTTTCAAAATGGCTCCCTTCTATGGAATTGGTCAATCCTTTATTGGATTCAACAGCATATTTATAGTTGTAAAGTCCTTGTTTGAGAAACTGTCGCGACTCATAGAAGCCAGCATCATTGTAGACCATTTTATTTTCGCTGGTGCGCTGATAGTTGTTAAAGGCACCCACTACATAAATTTCTTCGTTTGGTAATTTAGGAGACTTCAACAAAAAGTTGACAAATAGATAGTCGCCAGTAAGATTCGCTTCACCTACATCTAAGTTTTCGATGAGGTAGTTTCCGTCCAAATCCAGGTATTGAGAATAAACATCATTGCTGCGATTGCCGTCAGTCGCTACATATAGTTCATGTGGCTTTACTGCCCGGTTCAACTTTCCGGTGTTCTGCCCTGGGGCGTTGAGCGAGCGGAAGTCGACAAAGCGGAATTCGTTGCCCCCATCAAATTGTTTGTCCGCTTCAAAAAACCGATACTCCATCTGACTGTTTGCATCGCGGATGAAATTAGGGGAAAGGTCGGTCTTTGCATTATCCCACCGCTGGTTTTGCCGAATGGTAACATGCACCGTCTCTAAAGGGTTCAATACTTCGATGTTTGAATAGTCAATGTTAAAGTTGAATTGTTGTTTTCCTTTTTGCAAGGTGCCAGTGCCAATAAATTGAGTATCTTTTGCTAGCCCAATTTGGTTGGCATAAATCATGATCCGTTTAGACAAGATAAGATCAGATGGGTCATCTCGGTAGGCGATCAATAAATAGTTTCCCGGAATTTTTACAGGTGGCAGTTGAAAACGATAATGGATGTAGCGCGTATGCGAGTTGATCGAGAAAGTGTAATCGGTGATTGGGTTTTCGTTATAGTTTTCTAAAAAATCTAAATCCATCAACGAAGATTTTGTCCAGTCATAGTTGCAATGGATCAATTTTACATAGTAGTTGTTTCGGTTGTCTTGAAGATCGTCAAAATCCAATATTAAATTTTGTTGTTCAATTGGGGCAGCAGCAGGTTTAACATAGTCTCGCGAGCCGCCCAAATCAGGATAAACACGGACGGTTTTTATTTGAGGCTCATAGGTTCTATCGCTAAACTCAATTTTTTTTTGAGCGAACAATGCAGAACTTGTAAGTAAAAAGAGAACTAGGGAGGTAATGAAAAGAGATTGCGTAAAGTCGGCCAAGCCTGCCACACGGACAGGCAGGGATAGAAGCGGGTACCCCTCAGCCCATTTGGTAGGTGACGATGGGCGGTGCCAAGTGGGTGAGTAGTAGGAGGGGATAGCCTGCCAGGCCGCGCGATCGATTTTTTTTGATTGCATCATTACTTCAAAACTAAACGAATAATTAATTCAATTTGTATTCCAACGAATCGTTTTTAACAGGTGTCTAAATAGCATATTGGTTTCATGCAAAGCGAAAAGGAGCTTATTGAAGGCTGCACAAATGGTGATAGGGCCGCGCAAAAGGCTTTGTATGAACGGTATTGCAGGAAAATGATGGTTATATGCCAACGGTATGCCAAATCTGACCAAGAGGCCGAAGATATTTTGCAAGAAGGTTTTATCAAGGTATTTATGAGCATTAAGTCGTTTCGCGAAGAGGCGAAAATTGGAACTTGGATTACGCGTATTATGATCAACACCGCATTAAATGCGCAACGCCAAAAACTTTATTTGTTGCCGATGGTAGATGTGGAGGAGGTTACAATCCGGGAAGAGGAACAAATCAGTTTATCGAGTTTTCACCTTGCGGAATTGATTGATATCATTCAGACGCTTCCTGATGGATGCAGAGTGGTGTTTAACCTGTTTGCCATTGAGGGGTATAGTCATAGGGAAATAGGAGAGATGGTGGGTATTAGCGAGGGCACGTCAAAGTCACAATACAACAGAGCCAAAAGTTTGCTACGAACAAAAATAGCGGTAGAGAAAAATAGATATGAAAAATTCGGAGAATCCAAAATTTGAAGAAAGCTGGAGAAGTGCTTTCGCAGATGCGGAGGCAAATCCCCCCGATGCATCTTGGAATACGATTGACATGCACCTTTCTAAAGTAGAAAGTGGCAACATGAAAAAGCGTGTTGTCTTCTATCAGCGATTGGCGGCAGCGGCAGTTTTATTTGGACTTTCGCTTGGAAGTGTTGGATTGTGGTATTTGGCAGATCGCGAAGAGACAATTTCGGTAAATTCTATAGAAGAAGTCAAACCAGCAGCAAAGAATTCTGAATTAAAACGAGCGGATGAGTTGATTGCCGAAAAAAAGTCAATTGAGCAAAATAAAATCAGCTCCGGAGATGTTCGCTCAGAGAATAGGCGAAAATTAGGATCTGAAATGTCGTCTGCGAACAATACTGGTAGGGCTAAGGAAAACGCGATCAATAAAGATGTGAAAGGCACAACAGGGAATTTCTTTCAATCAGCGCTGAACGCAAATGAACAGAACGCAGCGGCAACACCAGGAATTTTGACAAAAGAGCCCCGCCAAGCGCAAGGCCATAACCTGATCTTGGCCTCCAATCAACTTCCTGTAGCAGAAATTAAGTTGAATGGAAAACCAGTAGAAGAAATAGTGGAAGCGAAGATGTTGGCTAGACAGGCAATAGTCCGAGAAAATTCTAAACGAAAATCAGGTGAGGAAAAAGGTTGGTGGGCAGCAATTGGTGGATCAGGAGGAAATTATGATACTCAACCAAGTGTATTGCCTACTTCATTTAGCGCTAGCCGAATTTCAAATAACTCTTCGTTCGCGTCAAGCCAATTTATGGGTCAGGCGCCTATGGGTAATCAAGTTTCGGTAGGCACTTCGTATTCTGTGGGAATGACCATAGGTAAAAAAATTGCAAAAAGGTGGGTACTTATTACTGGTGTGAATTACTTGAACCAATCGATTGGATATCAGTCTAATCTGGCTGTGTTAGATGCGAATAATCAAGCAAAGGCTTTCTTAGCTGGGATAGCCGATGCAAATTCTAATGTAACAGCTACGTCCCAGTATAATATAAATAGCATCAATGAGTTTGTTTCGATTCCAGTGCAAGCAGGTTATTTATTTTTAGACAGGAAAGTAGGCCTCCAGCTCAATGCGGGAGTTTCTTCCGATCTTTTTTATAGAAACACATTAGTTGACGAAAGCAAAAGACTTTTAAATTACTCTGAAAGTGCAGGCGATGATTCAGCGTATAGAACACTGAACTGGACGGGCTTGGTCGGTACTGAATTAAGCTACAAAATGTCAAAACATTATCGGGTTTCGTTCGTGCCCGGGTTACGATATAGCTTTAACTCGGTATTGAAGTCCAGTAACTCGGTCAACAATCCCATTGTGTGGGACATCGGATTTCGGTTTCGCTATCTTTTTTAGAATTTTTCGTTTGGGAAATAAGAACGAGCGGGAGCCGAAAGAAAAATTTGTTGTGGTTTCCTTAAGAATGTTGAAGATATAAAACGTCAACAACTAAAATACGTGGTTTTCCCCGTATCAAATACGGGGAAAACCACGTTGTGCGATAAATCATTAAGACGAATATTTGTCCAATTAAAAATAGTGATATGGAAAATACAATCCGCTTAGTATTTGCGCCCATTGCCTTATTCGTTGTGTTTGCTTTATTCTCAATAGGAGCGATTCTGGCAGTTTTAATGCTTGCTATTGGGGTAGTTGGATTCTTAAAAACTCAACTCGAAAGAAGAAGGCTGAGGCTTTCGTAATAACTTACTCTCCATTTCGGTTAGAGTTGTTCTATTTTCATCGCAATCGATTCCCGCTTTTCATTTTGCTTGCTAATCAATATTTTTTCTATTGTAATAAGTGCGGGTACCGTTGCTTGATTGATGCAAAGGGCAATTTCTTTTCTTGATTCCAACTATTTTAGCGTCAGGTGTGTCAAAGGGATATAAGGGCATCTCTAAAAACTCCGCTAACCCTTCTCTTTTAAAGAAGGGAAAGGATAGAGGTGAAGAAAACAAAGATTTTTGGAGATGCCCATAACAGATGATCCTATGCCTAGACTAATTTCTCCTTATTTTTTATTTGTACTATTTCTACTCTTCACATTTGCCTGCGAAGACAAGTATGAATTAGAACAAAAATATACCTATTACGAACCTGTTTATACCACTCTTGCAGAAGTTCGAGCATCGGTGAAGGTGGAGCCACCGAAGGAGATTACAGAAGCAGGCAAGATTTATATTAAAGACAATTGGTTGTTTGTGAACGAAGTGGGTAAGGGCATTCACGTTATTGATAACACGGATGCTAAAAACCCAGTTGCGAAAAGCTTTATTACAATCCCCGGCAATTATGATTTGGCGATCAAGGGAAATATTCTCTACGCAGATAGCTATATTGATTTACTAGCTATCGATATTTCAAATAAGTCAAGCATAAAAATTACTAAGAGATTGGAAGCAATATTTTTTATCTATAATAAAATGGGAATGGGTGTTGACCCGAGGAAAGGCATTGTTACAGATTGGAAGCTGAAAGAAAGCATAACAGTATCCTCGTCAAAAGGGTATACCGCACAGCCGTGGGGCGGTTTTATGTTTGATCGAGGGGTTGCTTTTACTCAGTCTGTAAATGCTGGTTCTGCCATTACTCCCGGCAATCCAGCCACTACGGGTATTGGTGGCTCTATGGCCCGGTTTACTATTGAGGGTGATTATCTTTACATGCTTGATGGTGGAAACGTACACTCGGTTAGCATTGAATCATTGGCCGACCCCGTTGCAAAAAGCAGCAACTACATCGCGTGGGATATTGAAACCATTTTCCCCTACAAGGGGAATCTCTTCTTTGGCTCTCAAAGTGGAATGTACATTTTTGATTTAACCGACCCTCAAAAGCCTTCGCAAATCAGTCGCTATAGTCATGTGCGAAGTTGCGACCCAGTGGTAGTAGAAGGTGACCTTGCTTACGTAACGCTGCGTTCGGGTACTACCTGTCAGGGCTTTACCAATCAACTTGAGGTGATTGATATCAAAGATTTAAAAAACCCAGTCTTGTTGAAAATTTATCCGATGACAAATCCGCATGGACTTGGCATTGACAATAAGAAGCTATTTATCTGCGATGGAGACGATGGATTGAAAATTTACGATGCAACAGATCACCTGGATATCACAGCTAATCAATTAGCTCATTATAAAAATATCAATACCTATGATGTAATCCCATTTCAAAATGTGGCGATCATGACGGGCAAAGATGGTATCTATCAGTTTGATTACTCTGATCCTCAAAACATTAAATTGTTGAGTAAGTTGAGCATCTTAAATAAATAATAGATGAGGTTCATTTTGCTGGTGGCTACACTGCTTACAAGTTTGAACATTGCAGCCCAGTCAAATTTAGAGTCAGAGAGGTTCAAACCTTATTTTGTCGGAACTTTATCAAGTGGCGTTCAGGTGGGTTGCGGTAATTGTGCTACGGGTAATCAGCTTTCTGTTTCTGCCTATTTTATAAATGGATTGCAGTTTACAAGACGCTTTGCAATTGGCATAGGAGTGGGCGCAGACAGCTATCAGCAATTGAAAACACTGCCCCTGTTTATTCAACTATCAGAAAAATTAGTAGGGAACAAAAACGGCTTATTTTTACAGCTCAATGCTGGTTATGCATGGGCTTGGTATGACCGCACTGAATATACTTTACCTAATTACAACCAAATAGGTGGAATTATGATTCACCCAGCTATTGCTTACCAAATTGGTGTTGAAAAAATTAACCTAATTTTTTCAATAGGGTTTAAACGGCAAATAGCAAGCTATTCCTATCGATACGATTATCAAAATTTTGCGGGCGTAGCATACAACGAGTACATCGCTAAAAGTGAACTTAACAGATTCGTGTTGCAGATTGGATTTGGTTGGAGATACTAAGCCTTTTCTAACTCTTCCATCTCAAGTGCAATCGATTCCCATCTCTTGTTCTCTTCTTCCAATTTAAAATCTGCTTTTTCAAATTGCTCTTGCACCGTTCTTAATTTTTCAAAATCCGAATACACTTCGGGCTTGGTCAATGCTAACTCAATTGCCTCTCTATCTCGCTGAAATTTTTGAATGGCATCTTCCACTTTTTTTAACTCCCGATTGAGGTCGCTGATTTTCTTTTCATTTCCCGGGCTCGCCTTGGGTTTGGGCTTTGATTCTGATTTTGGAGTTTTTTTGACAGGTTGAGCGGGTTGGCTTTCTGCTTCTTTCTTCTTTTTCCAGAATTCATATTCGTCAAAGGTGCCTGGGTA
>Ga0105047_10009645_pt1 | contig 15873 bp, 10 predicted proteins | sample MAT04_FD_78384 | JGI IMG/M metagenome (GOLD analysis project Ga0105047, IMG submission 78384) | Freshwater microbial communities from Lake Fryxell liftoff mats and glacier meltwater in Antarctica - MAT-04 (megahit assembly) | ecosystem: Environmental > Aquatic > Freshwater > Ice > Liftoff... | reverse complement strand
TCAACCTACGATTTTGCAGGGCTTACAAGTGGCGCAAGTATTAATGGTCAGGATGGATGGCTTGGACGTGCGGCTGGTGTTGGTTTTACAGATGTGAATACTATACTGGTTAATAATACGACACCTTTTGCAAATCCACAAAGTTCAGGACTTGGACTTTTAGCAACGGGTATTGGTGGAAATCATACGTCATTTGCAACACGTGTTGATAACGCAAATTTTTCGATACCTGACTTTGATCCTACCGGGATAATGACCATTCAATTTGATGCCCGACAAACGTATTGGGGTAATTATTTTCAATTTGGATATGATGTAAATGCAAATGGGCATTTAGTCGGTGCGAATGAAATGTCATTCGGAATAAGGTATAGCATTGTAAGTGACAATATCACCTTACTTGGTGTTGGTGGTGTCGTGTTGGCAAGCGTTTCGTCAAGTTCATATTCATTAGATTCAAGGTGGCGGCAATTTAAAATAAGCATAGATAAAAATGCAAATGGTGGAAGTGGTAGTATCAGCTTAAGTTTTAGAGATGTTGTGAATAATGGTCCATGGATTGTTGCTCCTGTATTGCAAAATATCAATGCCGGATTTAATCCAAGTGGTACCGATGCCTCCAATCCTATGAATGTGAATGCAATGGTTTATTCGCACGAAGCTGGCGACAACAGTGAAAATTCATTTTTAGATAATATTATCTTCACAAAATATAGTGTTTGCTCATTTAATGTAACAATTACTGATACCGAATTACCAACAATTTCTTGTCCTTCAAATATTTCTGTAAGTAATGATCTAAATAGTTGTGGTGCAGTAGTAACGTATACCCCACCTGTTGGTACAGATAATTGTCCGGGTTCAACAACAACACAAACTGCAGGTTTAGCGAGTGGTTCAACCTTCCCTCTTGGAACCACTACGAATACATGGTTAGTTACCGATGCCAGTGGTAATACAGCCACCTGTCAGCAAATGGTAACTGTACTAGATAACCAGCCACCAACGGCAGTTTGTCAGAATATCAATGTTGAATTAAATCCTTCACATACTTACACAGTTACCGCCACTGAATTAAATAATGGCTCATCCGATAATTGTTCTGGCTCATTAGCATTTAGTATTCAAAGCGGACAAACCACCTACTCATGTGCAGATACGGGTCAAACTTTCCCTGTTGTTTTAGTAGTGACAGATAGTTCTGGAAATACTGCGACCTGCATTGGAAATGTGACCGTTCATGATAATACAAATCCTTGCTGTATTCCGCTTCAAATTACTTGTCCTGCAAATATTACGGTCAATAATGATTTGAATGCATGCGGTGCCATCGTAAATTTTACAGCCACATCAACCGGTTCTTTACCGGTTTATACATATACCCAAAACCCTGGAACGTTGTTTCCGATAGGAACAACTACTGTGAAAGCGTATGTGACGAATCTTTGCAGTATAGACAGTTGTACTTTTAGTGTAACTGTTATTGATACGACCAAGCCTGTTATTACTTGCCCCGCTACATTAACAATTGGTGCAAATAATACCGGATGCACGTATCTTGGAAGTATAGGAACAGCCACCGCGACAGACAACTGTACAACTGCGATCCTTACCGGACCTTCACCTGCAGGGCCATATCCGGTTGGAACAACAAACGTAACCTGGACCGCGACAGATCTATCTGGGAATGTTTCAACCTGTACACAACAGGTTACAATAAATGCATCACCGACCTTATCAAGCTCTACGGTTTCTGTATTGGGCTGCTATACATGGAATGCGAACGGTCAGACCTATACCGTAAGCGGTACGTATCAAGCCATATTGTCGAATGCCATAGATTGTGATAGTATACTTACACTAAATCTAACAATCACGCCGGGTGTTTATATAAATCCGAAGTTGTTCCTTTGCGGACCTTATGTAGAAGCCACAGGACTTATGCATGATAGCTTACGTGTACTCGGTTTGATTCAGAATACGGAACCTTATTCAGATTTACCTTACAATAAGAGCCCGATATTAGAACCGAACTTTGAAACTGTTTCTAACGCAATTCTCTTGGTTTCAGGAAATAATGCAATTGTTGATTGGGTATTTCTTGAATTGAGAAGTTCATCAAATCCCGCAACAGTCATTGCTAATAAACGTGCCTTGATTCAACGTGACGGGGATATTGTAAGCAACGTGGATGGAGTCTCGCCAATCTACTTTAGCATGGTTCCGAATGGGGATTATTATGTAACGGTTAAACATAGAAACCACTTGGGTATCATGTCTGAAAATGCGATCAGTTTGAACGGATGTTCAACAACGTCGGTTGATTTTACAACACTTCCTTCTGTCTACACAAATTTATACCTTGCAATGGGGCCACGAAAATTAATCGGATCGGTCTATGCGTTATGGCCGGGTAATGCCAACAACAACAAGAATGTAAAGTATAATGGATTGAGTAATGATAAAGCACAGCTTTTATTCGCTGTTGGAAGCGGCACTCCAAATAATTCATTATCCCCTGTTTATCGTATGGAGGACGTGAACATGGATGGAAAAGTACGTTACAACAATTCCGACAATGACAGGGTGGTTATAATTACTACTATAGGTGTGAATACCCCTAATAATATTATCAATCAGCATACGCCGAATTAATTTGGCAGGATACATTCAATTTGAAAATAGCCCTCTTAGAAGTAAAATTCCTGAGAGGGCTTTTTCTTCTATGATTAAATAAAGATAATGTTCGAGGATTAATGGACACAGAATAAAAGAGTTTTCTGAGTAGAAGCGTCTGTATTCATTCGTGTTTAGCAGCCCCTTAAATGCCGCAAGGTTTAAATAGTTCAAGCGTCTGCTTGGACTATTCTTTATGTTGGCGTCCGCCACTATATAAGTTATGATCATAGTAAAATGAATTATAGCATTATTATTTTATATAAAGCTGACGCTTGAATAGCAGCAAGCACAAGCGTTTCTTGCGGTACATTTTATAACATTTGAAGTTATTATACCCATGCTTTATCAGGGTCTCGATCTGTAAGTAGTAGAAATACGGCGCATTTGTTTCATCAACTCCAACGTGTATCATGTACGGAAATTTATCCAAAGGCAAACAACGAACATTGTTATAACGATATTGAGGAAGGGGGTTTTTATTTAGGCTCTTGGTTTGTTGTTTTATTTCATCATAAAATCTTTTGCCAAGCCCTTTTTGTTTTAAATTATAATAATCAACTGCCTCTTTACTATCAAGTTTAGCCTTAGGATTTAAGCGAACGTTGAAATCCATCATTATAATATTCCTTTGTCCAACTCATTGAAAAAAGCTTCTTCATCAACAAAATCTTCAGCGTCATTTTTTCTTGCCGCTGCAATATCCTGCGCCCATTGTGATATGGTATCATCATTCGTCTGTACTTTAATCGCGATGAAATAAAGTGTCTTAACAAAGTTCAAAAAAGCTTCAAATTTATTTTCATTGATATCTAAAGTAAGTAGCATTGAATAAAACTTAATGAGTTGACTATTGAAGTTAAATTGCTATTAATATAAATCTTAGCACAAATATATTTTATTATTTCTAAAGCCGCTTCAGGTTCTACACAATTTTATACGATGATGCTCTAAAGTGACTTACATTGCCTACTCACCCTTCTTCCTCACATGCAATTCCTCCCATGGCGTAGACCCATCTTTTTCACGTGTAAACTCAAGGTCCTTGCTTTCTCCAATCACGATTTCTGCAGTCGTATAAATGATATTTCCTTCCAGTAAATGCCCGCCAGTAGTCCGTCCCGTACTGTCGCTCACAGACAAATGCAAATGACTTCCATTGATACTGACTGTACCCACCAACGAAACAATCTCGAAACGACCAACCATAGCCCAACCTTGCTGCTGATTCGCGTAACGCATATTCGTATGCGTCAGACTGCCTACACAGGTGATGATATACCCGGCCTCGATATGATGTGCATCGACAAAATAGTCGATTTCCTTTTTCAGATCCTGTCCGGGTTTCAAACGAAAAACATATACATGATTATCCGTTGTTTGCATAGGAGATTGTGTATGACATTGAATGAATATGAAAGAGAGAAGGAGGCAAATCGCGCACCGTAAAAATTGTGTCTTCATAACAGTTTCTCAGGGCCGAATGGAGAAAATAAAATCATTGATATTGTTTTCTATTGGTGCCGCATCTAACAGATCAGAATTCCCATCTCCATTGATATCTGTAACTAAATAACCAAATCCAAAATTCAGAATATCATTTTCAAGATCCGTCAGATCAAGAAGATCAATATTACTATCCATGTTGAGATCGCCCGAATACAAACCCCACTGTCCAGCATCCACTTGTATCATATTACCTCCATAAGCCTTACTGGCTGATGTTGTAAAATCATAGGTACCCGAAACTGGCACTGGTGTTCCGCTCCACGTTTCCAATGCACTTCTATGCTTGATAACAATATAATACGTTCCGGTGAGTGCGGGGAAAATGGCGGTTGCTGTTCCATTGGTATTCAAACCCACACGTCTTGTATTGACAAGTGAATAAGGCGAAGCCGACTGACGCAACTGGACATCAATCGAATCTGTTAATGTAGTCACTGTCCCGACCCCTTCATTCAACAGCACAGGACGCATCAATCCGGAACTCAAATAATAGCCCTGAATATACAGTTTCAGATTCAGTGTAGTGCTACATGCAATTACCTGTATCGATGTCGTTGATGTGCGGGTACATCCCAATACATCTGTTCCGGTAACTGTATATGTTGTTGTCGTGGAAGGTGAAGCAAGCACAATGGATCCTGATGGAGGTGAAACAGATGTGCTTGGGTTGTATGAATAGGTAAGCGAACTTGAAGAACTTGCCGCTAAGACAACAGGAGTTCCTCCACTGGAACAAAATGTTGGCAGGGAAGCAGTCAGATTTACGTTCGCAATTGTAGATTTTACGATGGTCAACGGTGTCGAACTGACCGAATTTGCACCACAACTAACAGTACAAAAATACGTGGCAGTAGCAAATATTTTTGGCGTGGTATACGTGTATGAAGTAGCTCCACTGATGGCTACACTATTCTTAAACCATTGATACGAATAGTTCGCAAGAAGACATTTATTCTGCAACGACAAGACAGCGATTGTGCTATCACATAAAACAGTCGCCGTAGACTGGGTGTTTCCCGGAGATGGAATCGGCGTAACACATGGTGTGACAGGTTGGATAAGATCGATCAGATAATCTTCCGTTTCCCCATATTCATAGGTCATGCAGGGTGTGATCAACGAACCAAATAATCCTTCGGCAATTGAGATTCGTAATCTTGTCTGTCCTGACATGGCCGAACATGGAATGGCGATATTTCCCGTCAGTGTTCGTGGCCCCATCAATGAGACATTTTCAATAAACACCTGTTCACCCGGGTCGTTGAAGGACGCATTATGATTAAAATCAATCCAGATTGCGGTTCCAAAATCATGATAAGGTACAGGTGGAATATCACAATCATCCTGTGTCATTGAGAAAGAAACCGAAGTTCCTAAAAGAATACTGGTGAAATTTCCTAAATACGTATAATTCGCATACCTATTTAATATCGAGCCCGCACCGAGGGCCGGTGATCCGCAATTGGAAACATTAGTGCCTGTATTGAGCGTAAAGATCAGGATCTCTTCATCAGCAGCCTTCCCCGCACCCGAGTTGCAATAACAATTCAGGAACGAAGTCATGGTTATAGTGATCGGTGCAGAAGCCGTGGTTAATCCTGAATTAATACAAGTTACAGTACAATAATAAGATTGGGTGTTGGTTAATGGAGGCGTTGTGTAAACTGGCAAATTAGCTCCTGCAATAGCGATCCCATTATTGAACCATTGATAGGTTACACCGGTTCCTGTTGTCAGGTTTTGAATGGAAAGAGGAACAGTTTTCCCACTGCAAACAGAATGCGTCGTGGCAGCAGGCGTACAATTTCCTTCGATATCTACAATCGTATTTCCCGGAACCGGAGCTCCCGAACAAGAGGTAGCTGAAACAATATTCACCACATAATCTTCTGTCTCTCCCCAGGGATAAATAAGACATGGATCGGTAATAGGTCCGCCCTGCTCAGAATTAATTACACGCATACCGGTCAAGCCTGTTAAGGCATTTGTTGGTATGGTGATTAAGCCCGATTCTATATGCCCGGCATAGGTTGCACTTGGCGATGAATAGACAAGTTCGCCAGGATCTGCAAATGATTTATTTTGATTATAATCAATAAAAACAGCGCAACGATTGGGTTGTGCTGTATATGGAAAACAAACACCGATCTCAATAGAGAATGGAACAACAGAACCTATCTCAACAGCAGGAAGTGTGAGGTATTGATAGTTTGAAAACAGATTGGGTACTGAGAATAAGCCTCCTGCAAGCGTTGAGCAATCTGAGCAATTCCGCAAACTACCAAACGAAAATTTATAGATTTCTTCATCCGCTGCAGAGAGTGCTGTGCTGCTGCAATAACAACCATACGTTGGCGCCATCGGTACAAAGAGTGGTGTTGAAATTCCCGTGGAAATTCCTGCACAGGTTACCATACAACGGTAAAATTTATCGGACGTTGGTGTAATGGCTAATGTTGATGTCGTACCAATAGATAGAACTCCCGAACTGAATGCTGAGTTGTTGGCGCTCTGCCACAGATACGTAACCAATCCTCCGGGTGTGCCATTTTGCAGACTTAATGTTATAGCCGTTCCCGGACAAACATACGGCAACGACGAAATCGTATTTCCTGGCGTCGGAGTACCAACACAAGGAGGCACTGTTACATAGGTAATCCGTATGGTAGGGCGCGCCACTCCATAGGTTGCAGTTGCAAGTGAAACCGCATTATTCATGGGTGCAACACTCACTATTCCCAATCCTTTACCTGTTGCAGGTGTATAATAAAAAGGAACAGGTGCCGTTGCGAATCCCAGTTTCCCCCAATCCATCATGATTTGCAGACCACCGCCATTGTATAGAAATGAATCTGTAAAAGGAGCTTGTATATACGTATTTGCACCACTTGCAATGGAGTAGGTCGTACTCGAAAAAACCTGCGTAGCGCCCGTGGTGAGAATATTCCATTGGGTGGGGCTCGTTAAGGTGCTTGCAGATGAATTGAGCATCCAGACATTAAACATATTATTTCCGGTTACCATCCCGCCATCTTTTTTTAGCCATTCAAGACTGATGATTTTTGATCCTGAAGGAATACCAAGTTCCGAGGCTGTATACAAATGACAATGTCTTGAATAGTTCAGTAAACCGGCGTTCCCATTATTTCTAAAAATCGGGCCGTAATTGAACGAACTGAGTGTTCCTGTGGTGCTTCCGATAATGACCTGTTGTACATTTTGGCCTATTCCTTTCACCGCCGGTAAGTTTAAGATTAAAAGCAACAGCGACCAGATGATGATGTTACTTGAAAAAAGAGTAAAAAAAGTTTTCCTGTTCATAGCGTTTTTTTTTGTGGCTAAACTGAAATTTTAGTGAGGATATCTTTGGCGGCAGGCACACTTTTCGTTCCAAGTCCACTCCCGATCAGGGCATCGGGATGCGGGCCTTTCTGGCTGTGCCACACAAACAGGCTTGCCACTATCCCGGTAGTTATCATTGGGATTGCCGCAGTGCCTGTATTAAATAAAATACTCATTCTCATTATAAATTTAGTTTACCTTTTTATAGAGCAATTAAATCCTGACATCAGATGAATGCGTTATACAATAAATTTTCAACGGAATTTCTCTCCTCCTGATAAACACACAATGTGTGTTCATACTATTCGTCAACATGCAGAGTCTGTTGTAGTATCAACCAAAAAGTGATACGCTGTAAAGTTTCCCGTTCGTCTTAAGTTCTAGTAAAAATAAAGATTCAAACTGTAAGCGTCCAATTTTATGCAAAAGAATCGGATGAAATTGACGGATGAGGAATATTTAAACTGTTAGAAATCAACAACAAGCACATTAATCACAACGAAATTGAACAGTTATATCAGAAATCACATTTACACGCCCATTTTTTCTTTCCCATTCTTCTTCCAAGTGATCATATATGTATCGTGCATCATTTTGATAGGAGGCGTCAATTTACCATTTAAAAATAAATAAGGGATTCCTTTCCACCTATCTTTAAAAGGTTGATAAATTTTAAGATCTGTGACATTCTCATGAAGTAATCGCCAGGAACCCAGATTTCCTTATCCGAATTTCTTAGGTCATATTATATTCCATTTCTAAAGATACTTTATCAGCAATTCTGAATTTGAGATTCGTTACCCTGCCTGCTTGTTACCTTTGCATCAAACTCTGTATCAGCGAATCCCTTGGCATCTATTCTTTCTGAAGTTAACAGGAAAATACTAAGAAATAAAATGAAAGCTCGAATGTAAAAAACACGCACATTATTGCGTATCCTCATCATTTTTCAGCTTCTGGATATACGCCAACGCATCCGTAATTACATCACTACAAATAACTATAAAAGAATCTTTCGGGGCATTCTTTACTGCATGATCAATGGCTTCCAATTCCTTCAGAATTACATTCACTTCAATCTCTTTTTTTACTTTGGCAATTCCTTGCTTCAATAGACCAACAATATTTTCTACCGTTCGTCCGCGTAAATGTTTGTCCTGCCTTATTATGATCTCATCAAACATCATCGCTGCCATTTCACCTAACTCCATAATATCCTCATCGCGACGATCACCGGTTCCGGCAATGATCCCTATTTTCCTCGAGGCTTCTACTTTATCGACATACGCTTTCAAAACAGCAAAACCGGCAGGGTTATGTGCGTAATCTGCCAGTACCTGAAAATGTTTGAATTGAAATAAATTCATACGACCAGGAGTTTGGGCGGGGCTTGGAATAAAAGTATTTAATGCCTGTTTGATATCCACGACACTGAAGCCACGAAGATAACCAGCCAACACCGCTGGCATAATATTCAACACATTGAACAATGCTTTTCCACTTTGTGTCAATGGAATTTGATGCGCTTTCTCGATCTGTATTTTCCACGCTCCTTTCTGAATATAAATCATGTCCGAACTTTCATCATAGACCGCTGCTATTCCATTCTTCTCGCAGTGTTCCTTAATACGTTTACTCTTAGGATCCATACTAAAAAGAGCCACCTTACAAGCCAGCCCTATCCGCATTGCATAGACTAAATTATCATCTGCATTCAGGATCGCATAACCGGTCGGTATCACACTTTGAACGACTACTGCTTTTACTCTTGCCAATTGCTCCACTGTGTCGATTCCGCTCAAGCCGAGATGATCTGCACTGATATTGGTAACAACGCCAATATCACATTTATGAAAGCCTAAACCTGCACGAAGAATACCACCACGAGCGCATTCAAGAACGGCAAAATCGACGGTAGGATCTTTCAATACAAACTCCGCACTTACTGGTCCGGTACAATCTCCTTTCATCATCATCAGGTTCTGAATATAAACACCGTCGCTTGTTGTGAAACCTACCTTATGACCCATACTTTTTACAAGATGGGCGGTTAATCTTGTCGTAGTTGTTTTCCCGTTTGTTCCGCTGATCGCGATAATAGGAATACGTGCTGAACTTCCCGGAGGATACAACATATCAATCACTGGTTCAGCCACATTTCGTGCAAGCCCTTCACTTGGGTCAATATGCATACGGAAGCCCGGGGCTGCGTTGACTTCAAGAATAGCTCCTCCATTTTCTTCCAAAGGTGTAGAAAGATCACTGGCCATAATATCGATTCCGCAAATATCCAGACCGATGATACGGGCAATGCGTTCTGCCAAAAAAATATTATTCGGATGAACGTATTCTGTCACATCTGTTGAGGTTCCGCCTGTACTTAAATTGGCGGTTGGTTTCAGAAAAAGAATCTCCCCCTTTTCGATCACACTTTCAAGTGTCATTTCTTTATCTACTAAAATCTTTTCTGTCACGGCATCTACTTTGATCATAGTCAGGACTCGTTCATGACCAAAACCTCTTCGCGGATCTGCATTGACCGTATCGATCAATTCCTGTATGGTACTTTTCCCATCACCGGTTACAGAGGCCGGCGTTCGTTTTGCGGCACAAATAAATTTATAATCAATCACCAGTAATCTGAAATCATGCCCTGTAATAAATTTTTCACAGATAATACTTCGTGAATGTTTTTTTGCAATTTCCAAGGCCAGTAACGCACTCTCCCAATCTTTGATATCTGTTGTTGCACCACGACCATGATTTCCATTCACCGGTTTCAACACCATCGGATATCCGATTCTATCGATTTCGGCTTTTAGATCAATTTCATCATAAATGATTCGTCCTCTCGGAACAGGAATCTGGGCTGCTTCCAGCAAATTTTTTGTATCCTCTTTATTACATGCAATCTCGACGGCGATGTTGCTAGTCGTACTGGCCACGGTAGCTTGGATACGTCGTTGGTTGATACCGTATCCAAGTTGCACCAGTGAATTTCTGTTCAAACGGATCCATGGTATATTCCTGTTGATGGCTTCTTCCACGATCGATCCTGTACTTGGCCCGAGTCGTACTTTCTCACGAATCACACGCAACTCTTGAATGAATGAGTTCACATCAAAGTCGCCGCCTTCAATTAATTTCTCTGCGATTTCTACTGCGGCTTTTGCAGTTTGTTTTCCTACTTCTTCTTCCAGATAGGAAAATACCACATGATAGACACCTTCTTTACTGGCTCCGCGTGTTCGTCCGAAACCCGTTTCCATACCGGCCAATGTTTGCAGCTCCAAGGCGATATGTTCAATCACATGTCCCATCCACGTGCCTTCCTCTACACGTTTAAAAAAACCACCTTCCTCACCTTCACTGCAACGATGAGAGAACATTGAAGGGAACATTGTTTGGATCCTCTCTAAGAATCTGGGAATCAGGTTGGTTGGCTTCTGCTCCATATCTTCCAGATCGAGTAACATCACCACTAGTTTATGACGTTTCACGCTCCAATAATTTGGACCTTTCATTACTTTTATTTCTAGAATTTTCATGCTGTATTATTTGTGCCCTCAATATAAAAAGGTTTTTCAAACAACAACAATTTTTTTACCTGTATTAATAAAAATAGTGCTGCCTTTGGAAGAACATTCATTGATCAGGTTAAAAAAAGTCGCATTTAATTAGGGGTATGCTGCATTAGAATAGTATTCGGTGAGGAGACCGGACTGTTTGAATGCAGGATCTTATTCAACATAAAATTCTTATCGTTCTCTGCATTATTATATTTTACTCGACCATCCATATTGACATCTTCTGTTCTGTAAACCGGGCTCAATGTATTATTGGGTGTTGCAATACCGATCGCAATCAGGATGGCTTCTTTATCATTATTCACACTACTATATCGTGTGTTCTTATCTGTTCGTGTATCACCCGGCCAGAGCAATCGATAAATACCATCATTTTCTCTCGGAGCTGATATCGCAGCAGGTTTTAACCAAACTGGTGTTGATGTGGTAAAATCGATCAGTTGTGTGAGATTGCTTAATGTGATCGTTGATCCAGACATAACACCCAAATGATTCCTGTGTTTGACAGTCACAAAATAACTACCCGGACAGACACAATTAAAATTCAACGGACCGCCATTGACATCCACGATCTGCCCATCACGTTGCAATAATGCATTCTGTGTTGCCACCTTTGAATAAGAGAGATTCGGTGATCGTATCTCGACATTAACCCAATCGACGATGGCATTATTTCCTGATACAGCAAACATCGCTGCTGTTGTTGTTTCGCCGCCTGTGTAACCCGGGCAACCTATGGGTGTAAAGTTCAATGCCGTATAAGGTTCCATTAAAGGAAGAACGCCTTTCACGCGTAAACTATCCTGCATCATTCCAGCTCCTGCATAGGCACCCGACAATAACACTTTTGGAGAGATCTTCACACCATTGATGAGCGTCAACATCAGCGTCACAATAGAATCGCAACCTGAAGAACTTAATGCTGTATAGGTATATATTCCTGACATTGTATAGGTCGCTCCATTGATCCATGTATAGGGTTCACAGGAAATTGTGGTTGATGTGTTTGACGAACTATAATTAATAGTGAGCGTAAGATACGTAGTATCGAAAAGACCCGGAATAAAAACATTGGGATATATGGCCGTATACACCCCATTACTTGTATATGTTTGACCCGTTAACGGCCATGTATAGGAATCGCATGCGGTTAAGTTTAGATAAGTTGTGATGGAGGATAAGCAAGAACAATTCAGTATAAAGGGGTTGGTACCTGTTGGGGAAGGGATCATTTGGGCAGTCAGATTTTGCAAGGTGCCTAAGGCCCCAACATTAGGTGTGCCATTAATTACATAACTTGTTCCGGGTGGAGTTACGATCATAGACATTAGACATTGGGTTCTTCCCGGTGCACTAATCACCTGTATTGGTGAGAAGGGAAGTGAAGGAAGAAAAGGATTAAAATTAGAAGGCCATAAAACAGTGTTCGACAATTGCATGGTTGCTAAACGAATAGGCACACCTGTTGTCAACAAGACCTCGTTACCAGCGGCCGCATTCACCGTGGTACCACGTATATGGGATGACGACGCAGTATATCCATTGCTTGAAGGATTAACCAGAGGCAAACCTGCTAATAAAGGATCTCTCGAAATAAACGATTGAAAGATCGTACCGCCATTACTCAGACCAGGTGTATGATTCAGTCCCCAGGAATAACCTCTGATTGCCAATGTAGTTGTGCCTGTATTTGTACAATAAACATCATAGGTAAACGTATTTCCGGATTGGACCATATTAGAAACAGTTATTAGTACGGCAGTTCCTGCCTGTGCATGAGTTTCAAGGATTGTAGAAAGTAGAAAAATAAAAAACAACGTTCCTTTCAATAAATTATAAGCATATTTTTTCATGGTTGGGGGTTTGATATGGTTACTTGTAGTATACGATACCCGCAGCTAAGACGGGATAACCTGAACAAGATATATAAACTTCTCCATGATTTCAATCTAAATAGCATGAAATAAAAAAATCCCGGAAATTTTACTTTCCGGAATTTCTAGTATACACTGTTAGAAATTATTTTTTCGTCAGTTTTTGTGTGAAAATAATAGCATCTTTATAGCTTGTTTGAACCACATAATTCCCAGCAGCTAATTCACTCAGATTCATGGTAATTGTATTCTGACCAATCTGTGTTTCTGATTGAATCACTTTTTTCAACCGACCGGCGACATCGCTGATCCTGATCGTTACTGAAGAGTTTTCGCTGGCATTCAGAGTAAGATAAACCGTTCCGGTGCTAGGATTAGGGAAAAGTGTCACCACATCATTTTCTCTACGGAATAAATCTATAATTTTACCTTCCTGAGAAATTTTCCCATCTATGTCAACCTGTTCAAGGCGATAATAATTATGTCCGGAAGATGGCTTCGCGTTGATTGATTCATAACCAAGTTTATTCAGGCAGTTACCGTTCGGGGCTTTGGTATCAACCTTCGAAATCGTTGTAAAATGGATACCATCTGTGGAATGCTGCAAGTTAAAATGTGAATTATTTACTTCACAACTTGTAGCCCAGCTAAGCACATCTGTTGCTGATTGCTTGCGTCCGTCAAAACTAAATAATGACACTGGAAGAGGTGTTGAGATCATATTGATCCCTAAATTCGCAACACCGGTTGCATTGGTGGCCACTGCTGAGGAATAGCCTCCATACAACCGTTGAGGAGTGACAGATGGTGCTAAGGAAATGCTATTTCCAGCACCGCCTGAAACCTTCATCTCTATCACCAAAGACAGATTTGGGTTATACGGGAAAGATGTATTTAACTGGATACCAAACCATGAGTTCGGCACACCACCCGCTAGACTAAAACCTGACGCCTGAAAGAAACATTGCGTCATACCTGTCGTAAAACTATATGCTATTCCCGGAATCGTTCCGAAAGAGGTACTGGTGCCTACATTCTGCGAAAGGGATATGGTAAAGTTTGTGTACGGATTCGTAGTAATGGTATTTCCAAGTTTAAGAAAAATCTTGGAAATATTCCCCATATAGGCTGCTCCACCTACTCCGGTTCCACCAGCATTAAAATGATTCGGCGGAAAGATCCACTGCGCCTTGTTGTTGGACGAGTTCCCCAGCGGATAATTATTGGTAATGGTGGTGACATTTGTATTGTAGTACTCAGGAGCCTGTGCATTGACAAAGGCTGCGCTTAATACAAAGAAAGAGAGAAGTAGTAGTTTTTTCATAATAGACATTTATACGCTGGAAATTTTTACCAGTTGTGTGAACAATTTTAATCAGCGTGAAATTATTTTAAATAAATGATTTTGCAAAAAAATTAACAACTTTTATCCTACCAGGTTTCAGCCTTCACCTTGATTAGATACCAACTTTTTTTGCCATTCCCAGGCTGTGCGCATCATATCATCCAGACCGTAGATTGCTTTCCAGCCAAGACGTTCCATGATAGACTTATTATTTGAATAAATGGCTTCCACATCGCCTTCCCGTCGTGGGCCTATCCGGTAATTCAGTTTTAAGCCACTCACACGTTCAAAGGAATGAATGGCTTCGAGCACTGAAACTCCTTTTCCTGATCCGACGTTGAATATCTCGTAATGGCTGCTATTTCTTTTTTGTAGAAGATAGTCCAAGGCCAGCGTATGTGCCGAAGCAATATCCATGACATGAATATAATCACGGATACAGGAACCATCACGAGTATTGTAATCACTGCCCCAAACAGCCATGTGTTCATTGATGCCGATTGCAGTCTGTGTTATGATAGGAACAAGATTATTGGGTTTATCAAACGGCACCTCTCCTATAAAACCTGATGTATGAGCCCCCACGGGATTAAAATATCTCAGAAGAACTGAATCTGAAGAACCTTTCACAGAAAAATCAAGGATCACTTGCTCTCCCATTTGCTTCGTCGCCGCATACGCACATTCAGGTTTTGATAAGGGTGTGGATTCTGTTACCGGAAGATCGTCCACATTTCCGTAAACCGAACAGGATGATGAAAACACAAAATAAGGGATCTCAAACTCTTCAATACACTTTAGTATATTGATCAGCGACATCATATTATTCTCATAATACCGTAGTGGGAACTCAACACTTTCTCCAACCGATTTATAGGCTGCGAAATGGATCACACCTGCAATATCTTTTTCTGATTGAAACACATTCCTGCATGCTGCAATATCACAAAGATTCACTTCGTAGTTTGTTATCACCTTCCCGGTTATCTGCAAGATCCCTTCGAACACCTTTTTATTTGATCGGGAATAATTATCGACCGATACGACTTCGTAACCATGCCCGATAAGATCCACCAAGGTATGTGAACCGATATAACCTGCTCCTCCTGTCACTAAAATTTTCTTCATATACTTGTATTTCATTACATCAACTACATCTATTCCGACAACACCTTTTCCATTTCAAAAGCTCTTGACCCCTTGATCAAAAAGGCCGTATGTTTATACACTTTTTGTTTCATCCACTTCCCTGCTTCCACTGAAGTCTCCATAAACAGGTAATGATGTTTCACATTGGCGAAGTCTCCTCCTACTAGCACAACATCATTCCAATTCGTTTGCTCAAGTAAGGAAACTATGTGCTGATGCTCATCCAGACTTCTCTCTCCCAATTCCTTCATCGCTCCAATCATGACCACCTTATTCGGATAATCTGCTAACGCAAAATTAGAGATCGCTGCCTGCATACTTGTTGGATTTGCATTATACGCATCCAGAATAATGGTATTGCTTTCCTGACGAATCAATTGAGAACGGCTGT
>Ga0105047_10009643_pt1 | contig 15873 bp, 16 predicted proteins | sample MAT04_FD_78384 | JGI IMG/M metagenome (GOLD analysis project Ga0105047, IMG submission 78384) | Freshwater microbial communities from Lake Fryxell liftoff mats and glacier meltwater in Antarctica - MAT-04 (megahit assembly) | ecosystem: Environmental > Aquatic > Freshwater > Ice > Liftoff... | reverse complement strand
TGGCCAAGCCACATTTACCAATTGCAATCCGCAACTCCCCGTGACAATGATCAGCCGGCGTGAAGTCGCACCGATTACCGCTTGAAAACGCCGCGCAATCGCTTCGCGGTAAACCGGCGAAAACATCGACCAATACACCTGCCGGGCATTCCTCCAGGACGCACTCACCATCCCAACTTCCCTAAACCCAGCTCCGTCAAACGACGAATCAAACGGAAATCCCATTGACAGCACGGAACATTCAGTTGGCGCCGCTGTCTCCAGAAAGGATAATTGCTCTAGGCTCAATGCCGAGGATTTGAATGAACTCTGCCCCGTACATAGCAATACGCGCTCTTCTACCCTGTTTGGGGTGGCGTTCAACTTGGACAGGCGCTCCAAATAGCCGTTCATTGATACCGTATCCGATCGCCATCCATAACGATTCGCCGGGATCGCCAACTCAATTCTCTTGGCTGTACCAACGCTGAAACAAAGAAGAACGGCGCTAAAATGTCCGCCGTCACCTCGAAAAATAGATCCACCAAATCGCTCGCACGTCCCGAAATCCTCCACAGCAATATTCGATTGCAGAGCGCCTTCCCGAATAGGACAACTAGCCATTTCCAGCCAAAAAACAGGCCGGCCAAGGGCAACGCCGAAGGGAGGGCGACAAGCAACAGAGTCGCGATCCCGGTGTTGTCTCGGAGATACCGGTTAGCAAACAGAAACCAACGCCGCAGAACACGGCCACAGTGCGCCGCGTCGCGTATCGTCATTCCGACTGCGACACACACCGCCGTCTGCAAGACACGCTTGCCATTTCGCTCATAAAGCCGAGCCAGTGCGTAATCATCGGTCAATTGACCGACGATGGCCGAAAATCCTCCGAGTCTTCGAAACTCTTCCGTTCGCAGAGCATATATCATGCCGTTGATCGTCCGCTGCGCTCCTACCGCCGCTGCCGGCAGATATGTAAGTGCTGCGTTTCCGTTCACGAATCCGCCAATGAAGCGCTCATAAATCGATCCTTCGGAAATAAACACAGGCAGGCCGGTTACCAGATCGGCCGTATCAAGCGCTGCTCGTAACCGTCCCATCTCAACAACGCCGATTCGAGTGTCATCGTCCAATACAACCGTGACTTCCTCGACGACCAATTCCAGTGCCCGCGCCAACTTCGCGACCTTCGGATTCTCACCGTCTTCCGGTCCTGGTCCCGTCACAATTTGCACATTGGGGCGCGCGGCCCTTCGTGCCGCGGCCTTGCCCGCGGTGTCCTTGTTGTCGACCAGCCAGTAAAAATGCTCGTTTGAGAGCGTCTGTGCATTGGCGCCCAGCGTCGCCTCCAATGCCGGATCCCCCGACAATATCGGCTGTAAAATCGCCGCCGGCTCCGTGATCGAAAATTCGCCAAAGCGGCGCTGCGAATACCAAATGGCCAGTCCCATCCGGACTGTCAGCAGCGCGACATAAATCAGTGTCAGCGCTGCCATGCGACAAACCGATCCACACCCTCCGCCAGCGAAACCGGCGGCGCCCCGAATGCCCGGATCGCCCGAGATACATCGAAGGTCTTTGAATAGGCCATGACTTCCACACCGAATCGGGTAATCGGCGGTTCTCGATATCCGCCGAGAACGCGCGAGCCGAATTCCAACAGCCCGGCTATTGCGAAGGCGACACCCACCGGAATAGCGCGCTCCGCTGGCTTCAATCCGAGCCGTGCCACTATATCCCGCAAAAACGCGAATAGATCCACCGGTTCGTCGTTGGTGAGGTTAAAGGATCCTTCGCACGGTAGGGCCAGCGCGCGTTCGATGTAATGGCTCAAGTTTTCGATATAAATCAGGTCGCCCATCGGAGTCGTGCCGTCCGTCCGTTTCATTCGGGGCAAAACGCCGTTCCGCGCTGCCCGGAGAATTCGCGGGAACAACACCGTATCTCCCGGACCGAAGACCGCTCGCGGCCGCAAGATCACCGCCGAGAGCCCCGATTCGCGAACCAGCCGTTCTCCCGTCACTTTCGTCGCCGCGTACAGATTAATCGGCCTTTCGGGGAACGGCGTCTCTTCAGAAATTCCCAATTGGTCGCCATGCCGGTAGTAGACACTGCTCGACGAAATGAATACGAATTTCTTTGCGGCCTTGGTTTTGGCAAACTCCAACATATTCCGGGTCGCATCGACGTTTTGCGCTTGAAACTTCTCCGGCGAGCCCCACGGCGCCGAGAGGGCCGCGGCGTGCACGATGGCGTCGAAATCGCCCAGATCCAAAGGAATAGGGCGTGCCAAATCAAGCGGCCGAAACGAATCGGCCGAACCCTCGCGCGCCAGCCTCCGGCTCACTCCGGTTACGTGATAGCCGCCAAGCGAGCGCAAATACACGCCTAACGCGCCGCCAACAAATCCGCTCACACCGGTAATGAGGACACGACAACTCACGTCCCCTCACAGTAACGTAGTTACCTGGGCATGACCAAACCAATTCCAAACCTGCGCTGGTGGATCGCCGGGGCTCTCTTCCTCTCGACGGTCATCAATTACATTGATCGCCAGACGCTTTCCGTCCTGGCGCCTTACATTAAGGCCGAGTTCAACTGGAACAACACTACCTTCGCGCTGCTCATCATTTCGTTCCGTGCCGCCTATGCCATTGGCCAATCCGTTTCCGGTCGTATTCTGGACCGTGTCGGAATTCGCCGTGGGCTGCCTTTCGCCGTCGGGTTCTACTCGCTTACTGCCATGGCGACATCACTCGCTACGGGCTTAACCAGTCTTTCCGCATTCCGGTTCCTGCTTGGCGCCGGTGAGTCGGCGAACTGGCCGGGCGCCGCTAAAACGGTCTCCGAGTGGTTTCCGAAGCGGGAGAGCGGCTGGGCTGTAGCCATTTACGATAGTGGCTCCGCGATCGGCGGAGCGTTGGCGCCGTTCATCGTTTTCGCCGTCTATAGAGTGTTCAACGATTGGCGTCCCGCGTTCTTCGTCACCGGCATCCTCGGTCTGCTTTGGATCCCGCTGTTCCGCTGGCTCTATCACCCGCCGGAGAGTCACCCGCGCCTCTCGGAGGCGGAGCGCCACGATATTCTCACTAACCGCGCGGATAGCGGGCCTACGAACCAACCGAGTCTTTCCTATGGGACCCTTCTCAGGAATCCCCAAACCTGGGGCATCGTGCTCGCGAAGAGTCTAACGGACCCGGTCTGGTTCTTCATCACCGATTGGTTCGCCATTTATCTCGTCGCGAAGGGCTATCAGCCCGAGCAGAGCCTGCTTGCCTTCTGGGCGCCATTTCTGGCGGCGGACATTGGAAATTTTGCCGGCGGAGGCTTCTCCAGCTATTTGATCGGCAGAGGCTGGGATACCCAGCGGTCGCGGCGTTTCGTCGCCGTCATTTGCGGAATCGGTATGTCCACGCTTGCCGGCGCGGCATTTACCGATTCTTTCAATTGGATGGTGGTTTGTTTTGCTCTATCGACTCTCGCTTACGCCGGCTTCTCTACAATCGTCCTCGCATTACCGGGAGATCTATACCCGACTGGAAGTGTTGCTTCGGTAAGCGGACTCAGCGGCACTGGTGCTGGCATCGGCACCATACTGGCCACGTTGCTCACGGGGATCGTGTCGGATCGCTATTCATTCGAACCAGTGCTGATCGCTGCCAGTCTTGTGCCGCTGCTGGCGACACTGGCGCTGGTTATGCTGATTCGCGTTAAACGGAACGTTACCGCTTAGCTTCGACCCGAATCGCTTTGGTTCTCACCGTTTCTGTTTCCGGTTCCATCCAAACGACATTCAAACCGCCGTCCTTGCGCTCCTCAAGCTCCAAAACCGCGGCACGCGCCCCGTCAAAGTAGTGCAATTGGAAAGTCAGGCCATCGTATCGACCCGTCATTGGGCCGATTGCCTTGTCCCCACCTCTAACAGTGACCATCGTATCTTCGCCCGTGCGTTTTATGTCCAAACGCCACTGCTTTTCCGGTATTTCCCACGCCCCCATAATGGCCGGCCCGGCAACTCCCTCGAGTCCGCACGTACAGTAGGTAGAAGCGGTAAATCCATGCCCGTCATAAGTTCCTTGCAGAGCGCCGTCGACCAACGTCGCTTCCAGTTCTTCGCCGGGCGCAGCGAATGAAAGCGCCAATCGCTTGCCATCGAAAGTACCCGCGGTGGAGGAAACACGAACGTCGCCATTCACGAACGTCCCGGTCATTGCCGGTCCGGCGCCATCCAACTGAATCGTGAACGGTACTTTCATCTTGCCGAATGTGATCGTTCCGTCCCAGCGGCCGCCTGGCGCCTGCGCCAAAACCGCTGTCAACGTCCACAATACCGTCAAGAGAAGTTTCCAACTCATGCGAGTGCGAGGTTCAGGTTTTCGATGGCTTCGTCGATCTCGGCAGTGTTCTTGTAGCCCACGGTGACGCAGTCGACGCCGGCTTTTTGGAAGGCGAATTTCATGGCTGCCTGGCGGTCGGCACGATCGGTAAACGCGCCTTCGCCGGCGAGTTTCATACTAATGACGCCCATCCCTTCCTGGCGAACCTGTTGCACATGCGTCAAGACTTCGGGCACGTTTCCCGGACCGTTCGTATTGTAGGCCTCGGCGTCCATTTTCGTTCCGTTATGGTTGACACGTATCATTGCGACTTCGAGCCATTTATTACCGGGCATCTGGCGCAGGGCGGGGAGACCGTGGACCGACGCACCATGGCCGATGACGGCCTGCTTGACCTTTGCTTCCAGGATGCCGTCCTGCCAGCGCACCGAGTCGGTCGGCCAAGTGGCGAAATGTTGGTAATGGAGGAGGGCGACATCGAAATAATCGGTTTGCGCCAGGCGACGCAGTTCGTCGATCTTCTCCTGCGGATTGACGCCTTCGCGAGTCGTCAGCTTCGTCATCAGCCGATAGGTGTCGCGGGGAATTCCCTTGAGCGCAATGCCGAGCATCTTATGCATTTCGCCGTAGCTTTCGGAAGTTTCGAAGAAGCGAATACCGCGGTCGTAGGCGTGGCGAACGAGTTTAGTGAACGCCTCCTGGCCTAGTTCCCGCTGGGTTCGGCCGCTCATTGTTCCGGTGCCGAAGGCCAGTCGAGTGACCTTCACATTGGATCTGCCAAGGGTCACCCAGTCCGTGGCGGTGCCGGCTGCGGCCTTGACGGGACTGAGTCCGGCAATTACACCAGCGCCTAGCGCGGCTTTCAGGAATCTGCGTCTCGGGCAATTGGCCATAAAGTGCGACCTCCAATTACGGTTAGCGTATCACTTGACGACGGGGAATAGCGTGACGTTGAAGTCCTTCTGATCACCCTCGATAAGGCACTCGGTGGGCCGCTCCGGATCCTGGGGCTGATAGCCTTTGACAGCGGGTCCAAGTGAATACACGCCTTTGCCAAGACCCTTGAATTCGAACGCTCCGTCGGGCTGGAGGGTGAGGGTCTGACGGTCCCTGACGCGGTCGGCGAAGACGTTGACGCGCATATTGGGAGGGATGGGCGCGCCGTCGCTGAGTTGGACTTTTCCGCGAAGGGTGTGGGCTGGTGTGGCCGTGATGTCCCCGATGTTGATCTCCTGACCATCGTCCTTGGTCGCCACGTGGGTGACGGCTGCCGCCAGGTTTTTCGGCGCGAGAGAGTCCATGGTGGCGTAGAGGTCCCAGATGCGGCCAAGGGGTTCGTTGGTAATAGCGAACTCACCGTTTTCGTTCGTTCCAATGCGGACGTCTTGAAAGCTGGTCCCGGCGGTTCGGCTATGTGTGGTGAGTCCGGACTCGGCATTGGCGACGGGCTTTCCGTTATAGACGAGGCGGCCGCGAATGGTAGCGCCGTCAGTCACTGTTATGGCATGGGGCTTCGCGCCAGTGGGAAGCGCGACGAGTTTTGGCGCCATACCGCGAGGGGCGAGCTGGAGGATCATTGATTTCGCAGGTTTGCTGTAGGCCATCTCAAACTCGCCGTTGGCGTTGGAGACGGCCACCAGATCGATCCAATCCCGGTCGCCGAAAGAACGGCCCTGCTCGAAAATGATGCCCTGTTGAGTGATCAGGGCATCGCGCACGGGGAGGTTTTTGTTGTCGGTAAGCCGCCCGCGGACGATTTGGGCTGGGTTCTCCGGAGAGATTCGTTTCTTTAGTTTAGCGGCAGGCGTCGGACCGCTCGCCGGGTCAATTTTGTTAATGAACGAGGCCGAATGTCCTTCGTGAACGATGAGGAGGTTGAACAACAGATCGGGGCTGAGGTTCGCTATGGTGAAGGCGCCAGTGGCATCGGCGGTGGCGCGTTTGCCACAATCGACATAGCAAGTAGGGCAGAACTGGTCATAGCCTGTTTTGACGCCGGCCGAATAGACCATAACGGTGGCGTTCGCGATGGGCTGATTGGTGGCGTCGTCGATTATTGTGCCGGTTGCGGTCACGCGGCCGAAGGCGGGGAGCGCCAAAACGAGGCGCAGGGAAATGTCCGATACGCGCATGGCTATAGATTACTTGGGTTATATTGCGAGATAATGTAAAAATTATCCCACCCTGGAGTGCCCACCGCTAATGGCAAGAATTAAGGTCAAGAACCCCGTCGTCGAGATGGACGGCGACGAGATGACACGTATCATTTGGCAATGGATCCGCGAGCGTCTCATCCTTCCCTACCTCGATGTTGACCTGAAGTACTACGATCTCAGCGTTGAAAAGCGCGACGAAACGAACGATCAGATCACGATCGACTCCGCGAATGCCACTAAACAGTATGGAGTCGCTGTAAAGTGTGCGACGATTACGCCCGACGAAGCCCGCGTGCAGGAGTTTGGCCTGAAACAGATGTGGCGGAGCCCGAACGGGACAATTCGCAACATCCTGGATGGCACGATTTTCCGTGAGCCGATTATCTGCAAAAATGTTCCGCGCATTGTGCCCCATTGGGACAAGCCGGTGGTCGTGGCCCGGCACGGGTTTGGCGATCAGTACCGGGCGCAGGATTTCGCGTTCCCTGGGGCGGGTTCGTTGAAACTGGTTTTTACACCGAACGACGGCGGCGCGCCGATTGAGCGGGAGATTATTAAGGCTCCGAGCGCCGGCATCGCATTGGGAATGTTCAACCTGGATAGCTCGATTGCAGGCTTTGCGCGGGCTTGTTTCACTTATGCGCTGGGCCGGTCGTATCCGGTGTACTTGTCGTCGAAGAACACGATTTTGAAAGTCTATGACGGCAAGTTCAAGAATCTGTTCCAGGAGATTTATGATGGTGAGTTCAAGACATCGTTTGAGGCGAAGGGACTTACTTACGAGCACCGTCTAATGGATGACATGGTGGCAAGTAACTTGAAGTGGAATGGCGGATATCTTTGGGCCTGTAAGAATTATGACGGCGATGTGCAGTCAGATACGGTGGCGCAGGGATATGGATCTTTGGGGTTGATGACATCGGTTTTGATGTCTCCGGATGGAAATACGATTGAAGCTGAAGCGGCGCACGGCACTGTGACGCGGCACTACCGGATGCATCAGCAGGGCAAACCGACTTCGACTAATCCTATCGCGTCGATTTATGCCTGGACTCGCGGATTACAATACCGGGGCCGGTTCGACGGGACACCGGATGTTGAGGCGTTTGCCGTTGAGCTCGAGAAGGTTTGCGTGGATGTCGTTGAATCGGGTCGCATGACTAAGGATCTGGCGATTCTCATCGATCCTAAGCACCCTTATTTGTCGACCGAAGATTTCATGAACGCAATTGATGCGGAGTTGAAGGGGCGGTTGGGTTAGCGGTAGCTTGCCGCAATCCGGGTATCGCCCATGAGCATCTATTTCCTCCGGCCAATGGACTTTAGCGGTCTGAAAACCGTCTCGCTCCATGGCCGTGGGGGGAAGGTGACGCCGGAGATGTTTGGTAAACCGCACTCCGCCGGTGCCCCGCTTTCCTCATTTCTTGATTCGCTTCCAAAGATTCTCGCCGCGGACACGCTGCGGGAAGTTGCCGCCAAAATCCTCAACGCGAAGTCGAGTAAACGGTCGATTCTTTGGGGGATTGGCGGGCACGTGATTAAGGTCGGCCTGGCGCCGATCTTGTTGGATTTGGCGGATAGAGGGTTCGCTCACGGCTTTTCAATGAATGGGTCGGCGACGATTCATGACTATGAGATCGCCGTCGCGGGGCATTCGAGCGAAGATGTCGAGGCGGTCCTTCCAGACGGCAGTTTCGGCTCCGCGGAAGAAACCGGCCGGGATTTGAATAACGCCATCAACGGAGCGGCCGCCGATATCGGTATGGGCGAGGCCGTCTGCCGAAAGATCACCGAGTTGGCCGACCCGCGTTTCGCCAGCGCCAGTCTGCTGCACGGAGCCTATTCTCGAAAGATTCCGGTCACGGTCCATGTCGCTATTGGTACCGACACTCCTCATACGCATCCCGGGGCGGATGGCGCCGCGATTGGCCGCACTTCGCATCACGACTTTCGATTGCTCTGTGAAATGATTCGTGGATTGGATGAGGGCGGAGTTTATTTGAACGTCGGTTCGGCGGTTGTGATGCCTGAGGTGTTCTTGAAAGCGGTCAGTGTCGTACGCAACTTAGGTTATCCGCTCCGTAACTTCACCACCGTCAATTTCGATTTTTTGCAGCACTACCGGCCCTCGGTCAACGTCGTCAAACGCCCCCATGCTAATGCCGGCGGGCGCGGCTATGCACTTACCGGTCATCATGAGATCATGATTCCGCTTCTGGCTGCCATACTTGTCGAGGGTGACGGCCAATGACGGAGAGCCCCGGTTGGGGATGGAAAGAAGTCGTCATTTCCGTCAGCCTGATGATCCCGGCGATGATTATTGGCGCGGCAATTGCGATAGGCGGTGGCTGGCTGATCCTCGGGCAGTCGCCTTCGCAAGTTCAGGTCGCGATTCCCGGACAGCTCGCAGCCTACGGCCTTTGGCTTGCCGGAGTTTGGGCGCTTCTCCGTAATCCGGCCACTTCGTTTTGGGATGATGTTCGATGGACATGGCCCGAGCAGGGACCTTGGGTATACCTCGCTCTGGGGCCTGGGTTGGCGATTGTGGCTGGCCTGCTCGCGGGCCTTCTGCAAGCCAAGAATATTCAGAACGGCCTGATGGAACAGCTCCTGGCTGATCCTATTGGCTGCCGGATGCTGGTAGTTTTTGGCGTCACCGGCGCACCGCTGATCGAGGAGCTACTATTTCGGGGCATAATTCTCCCGGTTGCGATGCGTAGTTTGGGGGCTGCGGCGGGCCTGCTGATCACTTCTATTCCTTTCGCCCTGATGCACGGACCGATGTACGACTGGAGCTGGCAGCATTTGCTGTTGCTGGTCCTCGTCAGCATCGGTTTCGGCCTGGTTCGAATCCGGTCCAACTCCACTCTCGCTTCAACGATCACCCACGGCGCCTATAATCTGATGATGTTCGCCGGCCATTTTCTCAATCCACAATAGGAAAACATGCTCGAAACTATCGAATGGACTCCGCAAGGAGTCGTGATGATTGACCAGACGCTCCTGCCGCGCCAGACCGTTTTTGTCACTTGCACCGATTACTTGGAAGTCGCGAACGCGATCAAGACGATGATTATCCGCGGCGCTCCCGCAATTGGCGTCGCTGCCGCCATGGGCGTGGCGATTGGAGTGCAAAAGTCAGCGGATCCCGATGCTGAGTTCGCCGCAATTTGTGACACTCTGGCTGCAACTCGTCCAACCGCCGTCAATCTTTTCTGGGGCATCGAACGGATGAAGCGCCTGTACGCTTCGCTCGCCGGATTGCCAATTGATGAAAAGCGCGCGGCGATGATTGCCGAAGCAATCAAAGTAAAGGACGAGGACGTCGCGATTTGTAAGGAGATTGGGCGCCACGGCGCACCACTGGTTCCGGATGGGAAAACGGTGCTGACGCACTGCAACGCCGGCGCTTTGGCAACGGCCGGTTACGGAACCGCTCTCGGAGTGATTCGGGCGGCGGTGGAGTCGGGTAAGAAAATCGATGTATTTGCGGATGAGACCCGTCCGTTTTTGCAGGGTGCCCGGCTAACCGCGTGGGAGTTGATGCAGGACGGCATTCCCACTACCTTGATCACCGACAACATGGCTGGACACTTCCTGAAGTCCGGACGGATCGGGTGCGTTGTGGTCGGCGCGGACCGTATCGCGGCGAATGGCGATGTCGCTAATAAAATCGGTACCTACTCGGTTGCGGTTCTGGCGAAGGAGAATGGCGTGCCGTTCTTCGTCGCCGCTCCCATTTCCACCCTGGATCTTACGCTCTCCGACGGCTCACTGATTCCCATTGAGGAACGGGCGGCCAGCGAAGTGACAAGCGTATTCGGCGTGCCAGTCGCGCCTGAAGGCGTCAAGGTCTGCAACCCCGCATTTGACGTCACACCCAATCGCTATGTGACCGGGATCATTACCGAGCACGGCGTCGCGACCGCTCCTTTCACCGAGAGCCTCCGCGCGTTGGCTCTACTTGCCTAGCATTTTGGCCAGAGCTTGTCCCGTATAGCTCTTCTTCACCTTCGCGATCTGCTCCGGTGTACCGGTGGCGACGATCGTGCCGCCGCGCTCGCCGCCCTCGGGCCCCAGATCGATAATCCAATCCGCGCATTTCATAACGTCCAGGTTGTGCTCAATGATAATGACGGTATTGCCGAGATCAACCAAGCGGTTAATGACCTCCAGCAGACGTTTGACGTCTTCGAAGTGCAGGCCGGTGGTGGGCTCATCGAGAATGTATAAGGTCTTGCCGGTCTGACGGCGGCTTAACTCTTTAGCCAGTTTGATCCGTTGCGCTTCTCCGCCCGATAGCGTTGTCGACGACTGCCCCAAATGAATGTATCCGAGACCGACGTCAACCAGCGTTTGCAGCTTGTTTTGGAGTTGCGGTACGTTCTCGAGAATTCCTAAGGCCTGCTCGACGGTGCTTTCCAGAATATCGGCGATGGAGTAGCCTTTGTACTTCACCGCCAGCGTTTCGACGTTATAACGGCGCTTGCGGCATACGTCGCATGTCACATAGACGTCGGGTAGAAAGTTCATCTCGATCCGTTTCAGCCCATCGCCCTGGCAGGCTTCGCACCGCCCGCCTTTGACGTTGAAGCTGAATCGGCCGGGCTTGTAACCGCGCTCGCGGGACTCCGGGAGCAGCGCGAACAAGTCGCGAATCGGACTGAATGTCCCGGTATACGTTGCCGGATTGCTTCGAGGCGTGCGGCCAATCGGCGATTGGTCGATTTCGATCACCTTATCGATTAATTCGATGCCCTTGATACGCTTGTGACGGCCCGGCTCGGCCCGGCTGCCGTAGATTTCCTTGGCCAGGGCGTTGTACAAAATGTCGGTCACGAGCGTGGACTTTCCACTGCCGCTTACACCCGTGATTACGGTCATCGTCCCCAGCGGAAAAGTGACATCAACTTCCTTTAGGTTGTGCTCGGTGGCGCCTTCAATGGTGATACTGTTGCCGTTGCCGGGGCGGCGGATGGAAGGAACTTCGATCTTCCTCGTCCCTTTCAGGTACTGGCCGGTGAGCGACGCCTTGGTGTTTTCGACCTGCTTCGGCGTTCCCGCGGCCACCAGGTGACCGCCGAGTCGTCCCGCGCCAGGCCCCAAATCGATCACATAATCGGCGCGGTGAATGGTGTCCTCGTCATGCTCGACGATCAGGACTGTATTGCCGAGATCGCGGAGTTGGCAGAGAGTGTCGAGGAGACGGTCGTTATCGCGAGGGTGCAGGCCTATGGACGGTTCATCGAGAACGTAGAGTACGCCGCGCAACTTCGAGCCGATTTGGGTTGCCAGGCGGATTCGCTGGGATTCGCCGCCGGAAAGCGTTGCGGCAGACCGGTGGAGGCTCAGGTATTCGAGGCCGACAGCGAGCAGAAACTCCAAGCGATGTTCGATTTCATCCTTGATGCGGCTGGCGATCAGTGCCTCGCGCTCGGTCAGTTTCCAGGCACGGGCGGCTTCCAATGCACGATTCAAAGGGAGTTGGGTGAAATCCGCGATGGAGACGCCTTTGACGCGGACGGCGAGCGTGGCCGGCTTTAGCCGTAAGCCATTGCAGGCGGGGCAGGTCGTGGGCGACATGTAAGTCATGAAATAGTCGCTGAAACTGCTGGGGCCGTCACGATACATGCCGTCGAGAATTTTGATGATTCCGGGGAATCCTTCAAAGCCTTCAAGGAGGATGATTTGGTGGGGTTTGGAAAGCGAGTCGAAAGGCTTATCGATCTTGATTTTGTAGCGCTTGGCTGCCTCCTCAACCCGGGGGATCATCACCGACGAGGATCCGCCCGGCCCCAGCCCGCCATCGAATAGCGGTTTAGAAGGATCAATGATGAACTTGTCCGGGTCAAATGACCATTTGCTTCCCAGGCCATTGCAAGTTTCACAAGCGCCGAAAGGGCTATTGAAGCTAAAACTACGAGGTTCTGGTTGCGGAACGCTGTTGCCGCATTCGGGACAGGCCAGACTTTTCGAGTAGAGGCGTTCTTTGCCATTAACGACAGCGACTGTGACCAGGCCGGCCGCCAGTTTCATCGCCGTTTCTATACTAGCCTCCAGGCGCTTTTCGATTCCAGGCTTGACGAGCAAGCGGTCGACGACGATCTCGATAGTGTGATTCTTACGGCGATCGAGCGGAATATCCTCGTCCAAGCCCCGAAGTTCGCCGTCAATCCGGGCCCGCATGAAGCCTTGGCGGAGATACTTTTCGAGATCCTTTTTATATTCGCCCTTGCGGCCGCGAACGACAGGCGCGAGGATCATCACTCGCTCTTCCTGCCGAAGGGCGAGGACCTGTTCCAGGATCTGCTGCGTGGTTTGGGCTGAGATCGGAACGTGGCAGTTCGGGCAATGGGGTACGCCGATATTGGCGTAGAGAAGCCGCAGGTAATCGTAAATTTCGGTGACCGTGCCGACTGTTGAACGAGGGCTTCGGTTGGTGGTCTTTTGCTCGATGGAGATGGCAGGGCTAAGGCCGTCAATGGAATCGACATCGGGCCGCTCCATCTGATCGAGGAATTGCCGGGCGTAAGGAGAGAGCGTCTCGACGTAGCGTCGCTGGCCTTCCGCATAAATGGTGTCGAATGCCAAAGAGGACTTTCCGGATCCGCTTAAGCCTGTAATCACGGTCAGCGTATTCCGGGGGATTTCAACGCTGACGTTCTGGAGGTTGTGCTGGCGGGCGCCGTGAACAGAAATGTGTTTGAGCATGGCTAACTTGATTTGGTCTTGAGCGCTTCATATTTGGCCTTAGCCCAATCGAGGAGGCGCCGCGCTGGTGGAAAGTAGTCGGCGAGGATCATCAGCCCGGGGATGATGAAAACCCAGCCGGGCATAATGGGTAGAATCAAACCCACTACTCCGACGAGCAAAAGGGCAATGCCGGTTATGATACGAATGATCGCGCGCCAGCCGGTTTGCGGGGGTGTAATGGGCTCGGCGGGCTCAGGAGACATCCCTTTCAGTTTAGCGGGTGGCCCGAAGTTCTTTCTTGTCAAGCGTCTGAATGCGAGCCTGCATTTGGAAATGATTTTGCTTTTCCGCGGCGCGCGCAAGGAGATCACGGTCCTCAATTAGATGCTCGTTCATCCGGCTGCGCGCTTCATCGGGATCGGGCTTGCGAATGGCTTGATAAATCCGGCGGTGGAGCGTGAGAGTATGTTCCGGCTCGACGATCTGGGAGGTGATGGTGATGAGTTTGTCGAGCGACTTATGAACGACGGAGAATATGAAACTGGTGACGCGGTTGCCAGCAGCCTGGAAAATGGCCTGATGGAACAAAAGATCGTGGGCCACAAGCTTTGCGTGGTCGGTCTTGCATGCTTCCAGGGCTCGAAGTTCACGAGCGATCCCCGCGATATCCTCATCAGAAGCGCGAGTTGCGGCGCGGGCCGCTAGTTCTTGGTTCGACCAATAGCCGCGCCTCCATTACCTCGTGGGAAGAGATCCCATCGAGGAGAAGTAGGAATTGCATCGGATCAGGCAAAATTGCATCGGCGCGGGCATTCAGGTAGGCGCCATCGCCAACACGCTGGGAAATGACGTCCATAAATTCCAGGACTTTCAACGCTTGGCGGAGCGCCGACCGGTTGACTCCGAAGGAAGGCTGATCGGGGGGTGGTTTTCCAGTTGGCTGTTTCGAAGAGGATATTCCGTGAATCTGGCAAGAAAGTTGGCATTGGGAGCCCGTGCGGGGGTCATGCCGATAATACTCTTCCCCGATTACGCTCCCGTGAACTTGGCAATTGCCATCTTTAACGTGGCGTTCTTCGGGCAACAATCCTGGGCGACACTGGTAATCATCCTGCCCGCGGACTTGGTGCCGGGTCGGATGGTGGGGTCCGTTGCTGGTATGGTTGGGTTCGGCGGAGCGCTGGGAGGGGTGGTTTTTTGGCAAGGCGTTCGATCCGTCTTAGATGAAGGTTTCGGATATCTGCCAGTATTTGCTATGGCCGGTTCGTTTCATGTGCTGGCTTTCCGGTTGATTCTAATGACGATTCCGCGTATCGAGCCGCTCTCTGAAAAATGAATTCTCGCAATTCTTTGCAAACCATTTGACATATTCTCTCACCGTGCTATTCTGAGAGAGTTGCGCTGCGATGCAGAGCAAATGAGCGCTGACGAGAGGCTGGAAACGAGCCGATTCAAGCGGTTCGAGTAGGAAGCCTCGGTAGTAGGGATCAGCAGAAGAGATGGACAGGGGCAAAGAGGACCTGGACATCGTCGCGAAAGCGAAAATCGGCCTGGAGCCGAGATAGAAACCTCTGAAAATTTGAACGAAATTCTGGTGTCCGGTTCACGGATTGGACACTAGATAGCCTTTCGAGGCCGGTTGGCGTGGTGTCTATCGGGGAAACCTGGTTCGCATTGAGGCTGACTCAGTTCTTTGACAACTGATTGGATGTTTCGAGTAACCACGTCAGATAATTTGAGTTTATCGAGCGACGAAGAGTTCGGCTTAGGCTGAATTCGAAATAACAAAAGGATACAAACGAGAGTTTGATCCCGGCTCAGAATCAACGCTGGCGGCGCGCTTAACACATGCAAGTCGAACGAGAAAGGGAGCAATCCTGAGTAAAGTGGCGTACTGGTGAGTAACACGTGGATATCTACCTCTTGGTGGGGAATAACCTGGGGAAACCTGGGCTAATACCGCATAAGTTCGTGAGAAGAAAGGCGCAAGTCGCCGAGAGAGGAGTCCGCGGTCGATTAGGTAGTTGGCGGGGTAAGAGCCCACCAAGCCAAAGATCGATAGCCGGCCTGAGAGGGCACACGGCCACACTGGCACTGAAACACGGGCCAGACTCCTACGGGAGGCAGCAGTGGGGAATCTTGCACAATGGGGGAAACCCTGATGCAGCGACGCCGCGTGAGCGATGAAGCCCTTCGGGGTGTAAAGCTCTTTCGGCAGGAACGATAATGACGGTACCTGCAGAAGAAGCTGCGGCTAACTACGTGCCAGCAGCCGCGGTAATACGTAGGCAGCAAGCGTTGTTCGGAATTACTGGGCGTAAAGAGTGTGTAGGTGGTGTCGTAAGTTTGGTGTGAAATCTCCCGGCTTAACTGGGAGGGTGCGCCGAAGACTGCGATGCTGGAGTATGGGAGAGGAAAGCGGAATTCCTGGTGTAGCGGTGAAATGCGTAGATATCAGGAGGAACACCTGCGGTGTAGACGGCTTTCTGGACCATTACTGACACTGAGACACGAAAGCGTGGGTAGCAAACAGGATTAGATACCCTGGTAGTCCACGCCCTAAACGATGCATACTTGGTGTGAGCCATTCAGTTGGTTCGTGCCGGAGCTAACGCGTTAAGTATGCCGCCTGGGGAGTACGGTCGCAAGGCTGAAACTCAAAGGAATTGACGGGGGCCCGCACAAGCGGTGGAGCATGTGGTTCAATT
>Ga0105047_10009642_pt1 | contig 15873 bp, 15 predicted proteins | sample MAT04_FD_78384 | JGI IMG/M metagenome (GOLD analysis project Ga0105047, IMG submission 78384) | Freshwater microbial communities from Lake Fryxell liftoff mats and glacier meltwater in Antarctica - MAT-04 (megahit assembly) | ecosystem: Environmental > Aquatic > Freshwater > Ice > Liftoff... | reverse complement strand
ATCGCCACGCGGCAGCTTGCGCGCCGGCAGATGAAGTGGTTCCGCCGCTGGGGGCAGGTGCGATGGTTGAACGGAAGCGAGACTGTCCCTATCCTGCTCGATTCGATTCAAAAAGGACCCCAATGAAGATCGCAGTGATGCCTGGTGATTTTGTCGGTAAGGAAGTGATCGCCGAGGGAATCAAGGTTCTGGACGTGGCCGCGAAGAAGTTCGGGTTTGCGTACCAGCGGACGGATTACCCGTTCGGAGCCGAGCACTACCTGAAGACCAAGATCACACTGCCCGATTCGGCGCTGAAGGAGCTGGCGACCCACGACGCGATCCTGTTCGGTGCCGTCGGTGCCGATCCGCGCGGGAACGCCGAGATCCCGCAGGGGCTCATCGAGACCGAAATCCTGCTGAAGATGCGGTTCGAGCTCGACCAGTACATCAACCTGCGCCCCACCCGCCTGCTCCCCGGCGTGCCCACGCCGCTAAAGTACGACGGCGAGATCGACATGGTCATCGTCCGTGAGAACACCGAAGGCCTCTACTGCCAGAACGGCGGGTTCCTTTACAAGGGGACCAAGCACGAGGTCGCCAACCAGATCGAAGTGACGACGCGCCACGGCGTCGAGCGCGCCATTCGCTACGCCTTCGACTACGCCAAGCAGTTCGGCCGTAAGAAGGTGACGCTGGTCGCCAAGACCAACGTGCTGCGTTACGCCCACAACCTGTGGATGCGGGCGTTCGAAGAAGTGAAGGCCGACTACGCGGGGATCGAAACCGGATACGACCACGTCGACGCCTGCACGATGTACATGATCACCCAGCCGAAGCGTTACGACGTGATCGTGACCACCAACATGTTCGGCGACATCATCACCGACCTCGGCGCCGCCATCCAAGGCGGCATGGGCATGGCCGCCAGCGGCAATCTCAATCCGACCAAGCAGGCCGCGAGCATGTTTGAGCCCGTTCACGGCAGCGCCCCGGATATCGCGGGCAAGGGTTTCGCCAATCCGATCGCGACGTTCCTGAGCGTGGCGATGATGCTCGACTTCCTCGACCAGCCCAAAGCCGCCGCCGCCATCAATAACGCGTGCAAGACGGTCGTCGCCGACAAAAAGAACCACACCCGCGACCTCGGCGGCACCGCCTCGACCGGCGCGGTGACCGACGCGGTTATCGCGGCGATGGGCTAGCGTTATTTCGCGCGATCGTGTCGCCTATTGTCGGGTTCGCCGTGCGAACCAATCGAGTGTAACGGTTCGCACGGCGAACCCTACTAGCGAATGCCGCCGACGGTCGGCAAGTCGTTGTCATTGTGGCGCCAGACCCTTTCGACCCCCTCACTGAAGGATTCGTTAACTTTCGAGGCCACCTGTGCAGTACGAGCGGGCCAGGGAGCTTAGCGCGATACCAGCCCCGGTGCCGTTCACAGCCGTGCGATCGCGGAAACGCCTTCACCCCAGACGTAGTACGACGCGATGAAGATGTATTTCGCGCCGCCCATGAACATCGCGAAGAAGATCGCGATCATGAACCCTTGCGCCATGCTCGAATCGAGCATCCGCCGGTACGCCGGGAACATGTTCGCCGCCACGCGCGACCCGTCCAGCGGCGGGACCGGGATGAGGTTGAAGATCAGGAGCGCCAGGTTCATCACGCCTAAATAGCGCAGCAGCAGTTCGCCGTTCCGGGCGACATTATTTTCCGGATCGATGTGCCCGAACCGAATCCAAAGTCCCAGCGCCACGATCCCGACGATCGCCAGCAGCAGGTTCGCCGCCGGGCCCGCGAGCGCGACCAGGGACTCGGCGTACTTTCCGCGCAGCCGCGACGGGTTGATCGGCATCGCGCCGAACGCAATCCCCACCACCGCCAGCAGGATCAGCGAGAACATGCCCATATGCACCAGCGGATTCAGCGTGTTCATGTGCCCCGTTTCAATCGGCGTATCATCCCCCAACTTCACGGCGGCCCACCCGTGGGCGAGTTCGTGGAGGATGATGCTAACGATCACGACGATGATGATCGCGAAATACTGGGCGCGGTCGGAATAGAGGAGTTCTAGCATCATGGCGGGCGGATCATAGCACGCTCGGGGCGTTTCGTCCGAACCGGGGGCTCAACCGGGAAGGAAGTGCGGCAAATCGTGCATCGTCGCGATCTTTCGCCTATTATTCCTCGACCAACCATGACAGAAAACGTCGTTATCATCGGCTCTGGACCCGCGGGATGGACCGCCGCGATCTATGCGGCTCGGGCGAATCTCAATCCCGTTGTCTACGAAGGCGTTCCCAAGCAGACGCCCACCATCCAGCTTCCCGGCGGGCAGCTCATGCTCACCACCGAGGTGGAAAACTACCCCGGTTTCCCCGCCGGCGTATCGGGTCCGGAGATGATGCAGTTGTTCAAGGATCAGGCGGTGAAATTCGGTACGCGGGTCGAGACGCTCGACATCGCCAAGGTCGATTTCACCAGCCAGCCCTTCAAGCTCACGACCAACGAAGACAAGGTCATCGAAGCCCGCACGGCGATCATCGCCACCGGTGCTAGCGCCAACTGGATGGGCCTGGCGAACGAAATGCGCCTCGCGATGTCCGGCGGCGGCGTGAGCGCGTGCGCGGTGTGCGACGGAGCGCTCCCGGCGTTCCGCAACCAGCCGCTGGCGGTCGTCGGTGGCGGGGATACGGCGATGGAAGAAGCGTCGTACCTCACCAAGTTCGCCAGCAAGGTCTACGTCATCCACCGCCGCGACAGCTTCCGCGCCAGCAAGGCGATGCAGAAGCGAATTCTCGAAAACCCCAAGGCCGAGGTGATCTGGGATACGGTCGTCGAAGACGTGCTCGGCATGGCGCATCTGGAGGCGATTCGCCTGAGGAACGTCAAGACGAACACGACGCGCGATCTGCCCATCAAAGGCTTGTTCATCGCGATCGGCCATACGCCCAACACGCACTTTCTGAAGGAAAGCGGGTTGGAACTGAACGAGACCGGCTACGTGAAACTGAAGGACGGCTTCCGCACGTACACCAACATCGACGGCGTTTTCGCCGCCGGCGACGTGTCGGACTCGATCTACCGCCAGGCGATCAGCGCCGCCGGAATGGGCTGCAAAGCCGCGATCGACGCCGAACGGTGGCTGGCGGAGCATGGGGTGCATTAAAGCCCTCTCCCTTCGGGGGAGAGGGTTGGGTGAGGGGGACGCTGGCTTCGCGCCAGCGGTGCCTAGCGCCGAGTCCCCGATTCTTCGTCCGTGCCTCTCGCGTGATTTATGCCCGTCGATCCTTCCACGATTCCCCCTCACCCCGACCCTCTCCCCCGAGGGAGAGGGAGATTGGGCGGCCGTGGGACGTTTAAGCTGATCCTCGACCAAAATCTCCGTTCCTGGGACGGCCCCATCGGCATGTCGATCGCGCCCAGCCCCGAGGGCGTAAAGATATCGCGCCTCGGCATCTCGATCGGCCGGCCCGTCGGGAACGCGGTGAAGCGGAACCGCATCAAGCGCCTGCTCCGCGAAGCCTTCCGCGCCCTGCGCGCCGATTGGCCGACGGCGTATGATGTGGTGGTGCTGGTGAAGCCGCATGAAACCGGCCCGCTGAGCCATTACCAGAAGTCGCTGATCAACCTGAAAGACCGATGCCTGACCAAGCACCAGCGCCGCACCGCAGCCCCGCCCAGCGCGGGCTGATCGCGCTGGTCTGGCTATACCGCGTCACCCTCGGCCCGCTGATGGGCGGGCATTGCCGGTTCCAGCCGACGTGCAGCCAGTACGCCATCGACGCCATCACCCAATATGGCGCGATTCGCGGCGGATGGAAGACCGTTAAACGACTGGTTCGCTGTCATCCGTTCGGCGGCAAAGGATACGACCCGGCGTAGAGATCGTTCAGGCCGGGAGTGTATCGGTGTGGCGCTCGACCTTCACCGCATGTTCTTCGGGCTCCAGCCGCTCGCCCCGACGACGAGCGTAGACCTGCGCCACCTCCGCGCCGATCAGCAGGATGACCGCAGAGTAATACACCCAGACCAGCAGCGCGACGAATGAGCCGATCGCGGCCCCGTAGCTGTTTTCGTAGCTGCCCCGGCCGAGGTAGAGCCCCAGCGCGAACTTGCCGATGATGAACAGCGCCGACGCGACGGTCGCACCGACGCCCACACTTTTCCAATTGAGCCGCGCGTCCGGTACGTATTTGAATAGCGCCGCGAACAGCGCGGTAAACAGCGCGAACGACACCACCATGTTCACCACCGCGATCACCCATCCGCCGCCGGTGCTGCCGGTGCTGCCGAGAAAGCCCTGTATGACGGTGCTGATCACCATGGAGGTTAGCAGCATGAAAAGGATCGACAGCAGCATTCCGAAGCTGAGAAACCGCTTGCGAGCGTAGTCCATGATGCCGCTGCCCCTGGGCTTGGCTTCGACACCCCACACCACGTTCAGCGCCGACTGCAACTGCGCGAACACCCCCGTGGCGGCGAACAGCACCAGACCAAGTGAGACGATGCCCGCAACGGTCATTCCCGCCTCCGCCTGCTTGGTGGCGGGGACGAGTAGTTGGTCGATCGGGGCGGCAGCCGTCTTACCGATCACGTCGGCGAACGCATCTGAGATCTTTTTCTTCGCTTCATCTCCGAACAAATTCCGCGCGATCCATACTGCCACCGTCAGCATCGGCGCGAGCGACAATCCCGTATAAAACGCCAGCGCCGCCGCCTGCGTCATCACGTCGTCCTTGCCAAACTCGGCGTAGACCTCCTTTACTGTCCCGATAATGCCGTTGCGCTTCATACACCACGTTAGGCCGGGTGGGCACCGAAGTCGTCTTCAGATTTTTCTCGTGTCAACTTCCTCAGATTGCCGCAGCACACCAGCAGGTCACACCCTGGCATGGACCCATCGCCCCGTTGCGAATCGGTAGTACATCAGGATTCCGCGGACGAATAGTTCGCTGCACAGCACCAGCCACACCATCGGCAGCGTGCCGCCGAGCTGTCCGACGACGTACACCCCGCCGCAGCGAAGGACGAGGATGCTGGTGAGGTTGAGGATCATGACCCATTTGGTATCGCCGGCACCGCGCAAGGCCGATCCGAACACGATCGCGGCCGCGAAGCCGGCCTGGATGAAGCCGGTGTAGAACAGGCATGTGGCAGTGGTGCGGACGACCTCCGGGTCGTCGGTGAAGAACATCGCCAAATGACGCCCGCCGAGGATGAAGAGCACGCCCAGCAGCGTCATCATCCCGCCGCCGATCGCGTAGCCGACCAGCGCGAAGCGCCTGGCGCGGTGCGGGTCACCCGCGCCCAGCGATTGCCCGACCATCGTCGCCACCGCCATCGCGACCGCGAAGCCGCTCATATAGCTGAGCGATTCGATCCGGATCGCGAGGTTATGCGCCGTGGCGGGGATATTGCCAAGGTCGTTGACCACCTTCAGCACGACAAAGTTGCCGACCCACATCAGGAACCCTTCGCTGCCGGACGGAAGGCCGATGCGAAGGATGCGTTTGAGGGTTAACCACTCGGGCCTGAGCCGGTGAACGAACAGCTTGATCCCCCCGCGGCCGACCAGCAGGACGGTGAGTTGGAGCAATCCGCCAGCGACGTAGGCGCAGGTCGTCCCGATCGCGATGCCTTTGAAGCCCAGCGCGGGCATGCCGAAAAGGCCCCATGTGAGAGTCGCGGAGAGGACGAGGTTGACGACATCGACGGTGATCATCGCGACCGCCGGCGTGATGGTGTCGCCGGCACCGCGCAGGCACGAGTTGGCGGTGAACATGATCACCGCCAGGGGCACGCCCAGCGCGAGGATGCGGATGTACTGCTCGAAATACGCCGCCGCCTGCGGTTTGAGGTCGGTGAAGTTCGCCAGCGGGCCTGCCGCCAGCCAGACAAACACGCCCAGCCCGATGCCCGCGATCGACGCGGCGAAGATCGCCTGTCCGCACACTTTGTTAGCCAGCCGCCGGTGCCTGCCGCCGATCGCACGGGCGATGATCGCGGTGGCGCCGGTTCCAATCGCCGAGACGATCAGCCCGACGAACCACAGAATATACGTGATCGACCCCACCGCCGCCCCGGCGGCGGCATTGGTCTGGTGAACCGCATCGAGCGCTGCCCCGGCGAGCCCGCGCGTCTCCAGCAGGTTGTTCGCCAGATACGTGTCGGTCATCCCCACCAGGATGTGCAGCGCATGCTCCGCCAACACCGGCAACGCCAGCAGCACCAGCGGCTTGAGGATCGGCGAGGTTGGTTCGGTTCTCAGTTCCACGTTTCGTCGTTGCCCGCCGATGTATCAAGGCAAAGAGACTGATCCACGAATCGACACGAATCGACACGAATGAATTGGAAGAAAATACAAGCCACGGATTTGCATCGACAAGAACTCATCTGTGAAAATCTGAGAGGCCTCTGAACCACCTCACATACTGCGCGAATTGTCATCCTGAGGTACTCCGAAGGATCTTGTCGGCAGCAAGACGTCTCACGTAGTCGAGCAGATGCTTCGGAGTACCTCAGCATGACCTTCTGGAGATCACCGGGGCATTCAGAGGGCTCCTGTTTATCTCCGTGGCCAATTCTTCCGTATTTCATTCGTGTCGATTCGTGAAGATTCGTGGATCCCTCCCTGCGTCTTTATCTCGCCGCGGCCAACCCTCTTCGAATACAAAACAAAACCCCGCGACTTTCGAAGGTCGCGGGGTTTAGTTGCTTGTTACTAGACTTGCAACTTTACTTTCGCGACTGTTCGATGATCAGCGTACGCGCCTGATCGCTCGGCAGGTTGAGGGCGCCGCGGGCCTCGGCGGACGCATTCTTTACGTCGGCGTTGGTGGCGGATTTCAGCACGTTGTCGAGCGCTTCGACCTGTGCCGTCTCGAGCTTGTTGCCCCAGAACTTGGCACTGGTCGCCAGCGATTTGAACAGGCTGACCTTCACGTCGTCGGCAACGCCTTCGGTGGTGCTCTTGATCAGCAGGCCGCGCTGGGCGTCCTCGTTGTTGAGCAGCGCCAGGCCTTCGCCGGCGAGCTTGATGATCTCGGGACGGGCGTCCTCGAGCGCGCCCAGCAGGGTCGACCGGGCGGGGGCCAAGTCGAGCACCTGGCCACGCGAGATCGCAAGACGCTTGATCAATTCACCGGCGCGGGTGGCGTATTCGGTCGCCATCGCCGGGTCCAAGGGCAAGGCCCCGGACGCTTCACGCGCCGACTGGATCGCCAGCTTGATCCCCGCGGCATCGGCGGCGGTCGTGGTGCTGATCGTCTTGTCGCTTACCTTGCGGTTTTCCCACTGGCTGGCCTGGCTCTTAACCACGAACAGCTTGCCGGCTCCGCGAACCTTCGGCGACTGGGCGATCAGGCCCAGCAGCGATTCGATCTCTGGTGCCGCGAGGTCTTCGGAGATCACGACCACGTCGATCGCCGGCACGGACGCGGCGGCGGACAACGCACCGGCGGCGCTGGTGGCGCCCGAGGTGATGTAGCTTTCGGCCTTCAGCGGTTCGACGACCGCGTTGACGGCTTCCTGCGTCGGCATCACGACCAGCACGCTCGGCTGGCCTGTCTGCGAGACCGCTTCGGCCAGCAGCGGGACGACCATTTCCTGACCCGAGAAAGCAGACTGCGGCAACGCCTGGGCGAGCGTGAACGCGGCCTCGAACCGCACGCGACGGTCCCCGTACTGCATGGCGGCGATCAGGGGTGTCGATTCGTTGGACTTGAAATTGGCGTCGCCCACGATGTCCTGTAGCGACTTCACGGACTTCAGCGCGACGGCGCTGTTGCCGTCGTTCAACGCGCGGGCGAGCGCGGCGTTCAGGTATTGAGCGCCGGCGGTCACGCCGTAGAAGTGCGCTGCGGGCTGGCCTTCGGCGCGGGTCTTGTCAGCACCGCCTTCAGGCAGATCCGCCTCACGCTTGAAGTTGGCGGCCAGCCACAAGCTCAGCGCGTCCTTGTCGGTGTTGAGCGCCATCGCGTATTCGCTGGCGCGCATCGCCATGATGTCGTTAAAAATCGCCGGCGGGACCGGTGTGCGGGTGAAGCCCTTGGCGGCAGAGTCGTACTTCCAGACGTTGGCGGTCGGGAAGCGGGCGTCGGCGGTCAGCGCCGACTTGCTGTAGTACAGTTTTTCCGACAGGTCATAGAACAGGTTGCCCGCACTGCCATTGGCCCCGCCGAGCTTGGTGATCGCTTCGGTCGCGGCCTGCTTCACGGTGTCGACCGATGCGGTTTCGACCAGCCGTTGAAGGTACGGCGTGGCGGCGTCGTAGCCGGTGTCGCCGAGGAGAGACGAGACGATCTGGAGCGTTTCCGGATCGGTCGATTCCGTCGCGGCCAACAGGGGATTCAGCGCCATGCGGCCCAGTTCGACGGTCGCGCGGCGAACCGCGCCATGCTGAGCGACCTTCGCCGGATCGCGAAGCACGTCGATCAGGAAAGGCACCGCCAGTTCGCCGCTCTCGCGAAGCTGGATCATCGCCAGGCGGTACGGACGATCGCCGGACGCGAGCCGGTCGATCTGCTTGAGGATATATTCCGGGTTAGCGCGGCGCTCGAAGCGGCCTTCGTTCAGGGTCTTCGCCAGCGCGCCGGCTTTTTCCTTGATCGCTTCGATGCCCTGCCAGCGAATCAGCCAGTCATCGAGGCTGTCGCCACGATCGGACGACACTTTCTCGAAAGCTTCGAGAATCGCGGTCGGCGTCGCGCCGGAGCCGACGATTTCGTCGGCCTTGGCGCTGGCGAGGTCGTACCGAGCGATTTTGCCGTAGTGCCAGAAATCTTCGACCGACTTGGTCAGCGCGTCGGGCTGTTCCTGGGCGTAGACAACGCCTGTGTTGATAAGAGTTAAGGGCAACGCGAGCGATACGGGGAGGGAAAATCCGATCGCCGCGGCCCGCAACTGAGCGGCCACGATCGAGGGTGCGAGACGAATCATGTTGCGAGCCTCCAAGGGTGTACTGCTAATGCAGTCTTCAACTCCGCTGCAATAGTCCGACACATTAAAAGGGGTCGTCCTAAGTGTCAACAAAATGAGGAGTTGGGAACATTCCCGAATCTCGAGTCGCGGACGACGACGGTCGAAACTCCGGACCTTCATGCGACTCCTTTCTTCCCCCACGCGCCAGGGCTGAGGCACTTTGCACAGCCAAGCGATCCCGCCCGACCCCACGCGATCGACGTCCTGCTCATGCCGACTCCAAAACCAATGCAGCGCGCCACAGCGAGGGCTACACTTGTTTCGGGCCTCAGATCCTTCATAAGATCAATTATGTCAATGGCTTATGACTTTTCCGGCCTCGCCCTCCCGAGCACGGCGTTTTCAAGTGCGATACATTGCGCTACATCGGTCTGGATTCCCTGCCAATCCCGCCGGGGCAAGGGGCTGTCGGACGACTCGCGTTCCTCGAACCACCGTTCCTCGGTATTTTTCGCCCCGGTACGCGAAAAGCGGCGAAAAAAAATCGGGAAATGTGACGCAAAAGCCCGGTCCTGACGACCGGGCTTTCGCGAGTTGCGTAATGAAAGGAGACGACCCCGCATCGTTTAGCCCGGCCGTCCACGGCCGGTCCACCGGCTCGTCTACCGGCCGTGAACGGCCGGGCTAAACGGGCTAAACGGGTCTCCCGTTACCGGGGTTGCGTCGCGGGGCTGAGGCGCGCGGAAGCGGCGTCGAGGTCGCCGATCACGACCTTCGTCTTGGCTTTCAGGTCGTCGCCAAGCTTGACCGCGTCTTGCAACGACGGCGTCGCCGCCTTCACCCCGCCGGCGGTGAGGTCGTTGGAGAGGAACGTCTGAACGTCCTTCAATTTGGCGACGAAGGGGTAGTAGGCGTTCTTGGCGATTCGGTAATTCTCGAACACGTTCGTCAGCCGGTCCCGGACGGCCGCGGCGCGGGCCTGGGCGGCGTCGCGCAGCGCGGGGTCGCTGATCTGACCTGCCTCCTGCTGCCACGCCTGGCGATATTCCTGCGACCGCCGCGCCATATCGTCCGCCGCCTCGCCCACACGCTCGCTGCGCGTTTCAACGGCCGCGACCTGCTTCTTATAGGTGTTGTACAAGCCCACCTGATCGCCTGCGGTGTTTTGCAGCGCGATGATGGTCGCCTGCACCGCCTCGATCTCACCGAGCCCCGCCGCCATCTCCGCACGCGTGTCCTGGATCGTCCCCACCGTCGCCTTGGTCCGCTCGCGACCCGGGTCCGACTTGCACCCCGTTGCGCCAGCCACCAACAACATTGCCATACCGATTGATGCGATTCTCGTAAACATGATTTCCTTTCAGAGAAATGTGTTCACGATCGTAGGTTCACGCCCGTGCCATTACGCTTTATGAAATATCTCCCATAAAACGTTCATGTCAGTCGCGCCACGCGCCTTCGCGTAGCCGGACCCTCTTGCGGCCCGCACCACCGGCCGTGGTCGGCCGGGCTAAACGCGGTGCGCTTGCCGCGCCGCTGATGCAGCGGCGCGGTGCTGATCGGACGGCACGACACGGCACGACTCGACACGGGCGCATCGCCAATTCACAGGCGGGACGCCCGCGCTACGGGATGCGCATTCTCGACGTTCTCAGCGACTCCGCGTTCGTTCTTCCGGATCTGATTTGCTCTTGGCGCCTCGGCCGCTTGGCGTTCATTCCTTCGTCCGCGCCGCGGCGACTTCGGGTTTGCCGTTGGTCGCGGACGGATCGGTGTTGAGTTTGACCAGCGATTCGGGGAGTTCGATGCCCCCGATGTCTTTGAGGGTTTGCAGCATGGGCGGGAGCGTGTGGGCGAGGTTTTGGAGGAAGTTGCCCGTGCCGTTGGAACCGCCGCCGTCCCAGACGACGATCTTATCGAACTTGATGTTGCTGATGGCCTTGGCGCTGGCGTCGGCGAGGTGGTCCATGTGTTCGAGCAGGAGCATCTGGAACGCCTGCTGCGCGCCGCCGCAGGCTTCGACGATGGCTTTGAGACCTTCGGCCTTCTTGGCGAGCATTTCGTACTGGCCGCGGGCTTCGGCTTCGAGCTTGGCGTAGATGGCCTCAGCTTCACCCTGGGCTTCGACGCGGCGGCGCTCGGCTTCGGCTTCGGCTTCGACGATCGTCTTGGCTTTCTGGGCCTTGGCAGGGGCTTCGAGCGCGGCGCGTTGTTCGGCTTCGATGCGTTCGGCGTGCGCAAGCGCGGCCTTGGCCATCGCGCGGTTCTGCGCTTCCTGCACCGCCGCCTCGGCTTCGCGCTTCTTGGTTTCCGAAAGCTGGTACGCGGTCGCCTGTTTCACCTGCAACTCGGCCTGGGTCTGGACGATTTCGGCCTGCGATTTGGCTTCACCGGCGATCGCCTTGGCGTTGGCATCGGCGACGCTCACGCGCTTGTCGCGCTCCGCCTGCTTGACCTGCATCTCCCGTTCAAACGCGGCCGTCTGCTCGCCGATCTGCTGCTCTTTATCGAGCGTGGCTACCCGCACCGCCTGCTCCCTCGCCGCTTCGCGGATGCCGATTTCGCGGGTTTTGTTGGCGTTGGCGACGAGCACCATGCGCTCCCGCTGGGCTTCGGCGACGCGGATTTCGCCGATCTTTTCCTGATCGGCGACGTCGCCTCTGGCCTGCTGGATCGCCTGGCTGGCGGCCTTCTGACCGATCGCCTGGATGAAGCCGGATTCATCGGTGATGTCGGTGATGTTGACGTTGATCAATACCAGGCCGATCTTACGGAGTTCGGGCTCGAGGCTCTTGAGAATGTTGTGCAGGAACGATTCGCGGTCGCGGTTGATTTCTTCGATCCGCATCGAAGCGATGACCTGTCGCAACTGGCCGAAGATGATGTCCTGGGCCTGCTGCTGGATGGCGTGGTTGTCCAGGCCCAGCAGGCGGATGGCGGCGTTCTGCATCACCTCGGGCTCGGTGCCGATCGCGACGGTGAAAACGCTGGGGACGTTGACGCGAATGTTTTCGATCGAGAGCGCGTCCTTGAGCGGGATGGCGATTTGTAGCGGTTCGAGCGAGAGGTAGCTGTAATCCTGGATGAGCGGCCAGACCAGCGCCGCCCCGCCGTGGATGCACTTGGCGGTGTCGCCGCCGCTAACCTTGCCGTAGATCACCAGCACGCGATTGCTGGGGCAACGCCGATAGCGCGTCATCACCAGGTAGATGAACGTGAAAAACAACAACCCCGCAAACGCGGCGATCAGGTAGATAATGATCTGGGGTGAATCCGAGCCGAATTGGGCGAGCATATTCATAGTTTCCACTTTCATGTCGTCTGGTAAGCCGTCTGCATTTCCGGTGCCGCGATCACTTCAAGGGTGCTCGGTCCGATCACACTGGTGACGATCACCCGCGTGCCGGTTTCCAGGGCGTTGCCGTAGGTGACGGCCTCGACTTCGACCGTGCGGTTTTGCAGGTCCAGATGAACCTTTCCGACGCCGAGCTTGTCGCCGGGAATGTTGATGTAGACGATGCCGTGCATACCCACGGATCGCTCGATTTGAGCGGTGCCGTCAGCAGAGAGTTTGGTGAGTGATTTTAGCAGCACCGCGACCAGCATCGCCGCCGCGAGCGCCGATCCGATTGCGACGGGCGTGCTGAGCAGCGGGCGTGCGCCCAGCGAATTGGCGAGCAACCCGCCAAGGCCGAACGCGGTCACGCCCGCAACGATCGCCCGGAGGCTGAAGATGCCCCAGAAGTGGGCGTCGTGGTCAACGACATCGGTCCCGTCATGTCCGAACCCGTGCTCGCCGCCGCCAAGCAGGCTGAGCACCAGTTGCAGGAGGAAAACCGTCCCGCCAACCACGGCGCAGATAAGATAAAACGTCGTCATGACCCATCCACCGTTGCCATTTCTGCCATACGATCGCGCCGATGAGGTCATTCGTCAATGTGAAGGGCGTTCGAAACGGTTGCGACGTTTCTACGCACGCCCCCCAACGGGGTGAAAAAACGGTGTAGAATTTTTAATCAACGCATGGCAGACGACGTTCATACAGTTGAGTAGCGGTCGAGGATGTCTCGCCGCAGAGGGAACCAATTAACTGGAGGTTGTTATGAACCGAGTTTGGATTGTTGCTGCGGCGATGACGAGTCTAATGGTCTTGGGTTGCGAAGACAAAACCGAGGCGGAGAAAACCGCCGATAGCGCCGCAAAGACGGCGACCAAGAAGCTGGAAGATGCTCAGGAGCACAGCCAGGCGGGCACCGAAGCCGCCAAGGAGCGCGCCGGTGAAGCCGAAGACGCCGCCAAGAATCGCGCCGACGCAGCCGAATCGGCTGCCAAGAAAGGCGCGGAAAATATCCAGTCGTCAATCGACGATCTGGTGAACAAGGCCCAGTCCGCCGTCAAGGACGGTAAGTGGGCGGATGCTGACAACTACGTCAAGCAGATCGAAACGATCAAGGGCAAGCTGCCCGACACCGCCCGCGCGAAGGTTGATGCTGCACTCACCGAAGTGAAGCGTGCGATCGACATGGGCAAGAAGGCTCCGGCGATGCCCGGCACCTAATCGGTCACGTCTGCAAATTGAGTAACGCATGCCGCACGGGTTGCCCCGAGGGGAATCCGTGTGGCATTTTTTTTGTTTAAAAAGTATGAACAAAACATGACGCATTCGCTCTCGATCGTTAGTATCATGGTCTGAGCGTCGCGTTTTGTTCGTGCCGCAAAGTGAAGTGATGCCGCATCGGGAGGTAAACGTATGAAGAAAGCATTGATCGCTGTCGCCGCGCTGGGATTGTTCGCAGTCGGTTGTGAAGAGAAGTCCGACGTGAAGAAATCCGACGTGGAGAAGGCCGCCGAAACGGTGAAAACCGAGACGAAGCAAGCTACCAGCGATGCCGGCAAGGCGACCGGTGGTGCGATGGAGAAGACCGGCGACGCAATGAAGGACGCCGGCACCGCAATGAAGGAAAAGGCCGCCGAAATGGCGCCCGACGCCGCCAAGGCAGTCGAAGATCTCTACACCAAGGCCAAGGCCGCAGTCGATTCGGGCAGGCTCGAAGACGCCAAGCCCCTGATCGAGCAGCTCAAAACCTACGTCGACAAGGTCCCGCCGGAATGGCAGGAAAAGATCAAGACGCTCGTCGCCGAGTACGGCAAGAAGGCGATGTCCGGCGCCGCAGGCGCGATCCCGGGCATGCCGAAGTAATTCCGGTTTCTGACATCGTCAGAACTCAATACAACACGAAGAGGCGGTTGATATATTCAGCCGCCTCTTTGTGATTGTCCTGACGTTCGTGGTTAAAAGGGGCGGCGTCGAATTAGCCGCACAAAAAATTAAGGAGTACGCATGCGTCTGTTAAACGAGTTCAAGGAATTCATAGTCAAGGGCAACGCCATCGATATGGCGGTGGGCATCATCATCGGCGGTGTGTTTACGCCCGTCGTGGCGTCGCTGGTTGCCGACGTCATCATGCCGCCAATCGGTTTTTTGGTGGGTGGGGTCGATTTTTCGAGCCTTGCGATCCAACTCGCCCCCGCCGTTAAAGCCGGCGACACGCACCCGATTTGGCAAACCACGGTCGGCAAGGATCTGGCCCCGGTTGTGATCAGCTACGGGAAGTTCATCAACACGGTTATCGCGTTGGTCATTACCGGCTTTGCGGTGTTCATCATGGTGAAGGGGATGAACAAACTGCGCCGCCAGCCCGATCCGATTCCCGCAACCGCTCCGGCACCCCCGGAGGATGTGAAACTGCTAGGCGAAATCCGCGACCTGCTCAAAGCCAAGGCCTAGACTTGCGTGTCGCTTTCCTGCTATTTGTTTAGCCGGCCCGTCGTCGGGTTGATGCTGTCCGAAGTCGTAACCCCAACGCGGCCCGCCTGGCGGGCCGGCTAAACCAACTCAGGATCCACACCATGAACCGCACCCTCATCGCCGCGATCCTCGCTGCGGCAATCTGCACGTCGGCGCTCGCAGACACCGTCGTTCTCAACAACGGCGACACCCTCAACGGCACGATCGGACGCGTCACCGCCACCGAGCTGGAGTTCTACTCCCCCGCGTTCGGATCGATCACCATCCCCACCGCCAACGTCACCCGGTATACCTTCGACAAGCCCGTACCCGTGCAGCCCAAAGGCCAGCCGTCTGTCACCGAAAAAGTCGCCGGCGACGCTGCCGGCCTCACCATCGGCGACAAGCCCTACACCTACGCCCAGATCAAAGCCGTCAATCCCCCGGCGCAGGAGTGGAAAGGGGCGATCATGGGCAACTTCTCGCTGGCGCGCGGTAACACCAATAAATTCGTCGTCGGTGCCGAAGCCAAGGCCGCGTATCGTCGCGACGACGCGAACTACGACGACCGAACCATCCTCAACGGCGCCTACAACTACGGCGAATCCGGCGGCGGACCCTCCAGCGAACCCAACGTCACCGACACCGACAACTGGAGCATCTTCACCAAGCACGACCGCTTCTGGAGCGACCAGCTCTACGGGTACATGGTCGCCAAGCTCGAACACGACCGCATCGCCCAGCTCTACTACCGCGCCTCGCCCGGTATCGGCGTGGGCTATCAGTGGATCGAATCGCCCAAAACCAACTTCAACAGCGAAGTCGGTATCACGTTCATCCACGAAGACTTCGACCCCAGCGGCACCGAAGACGACATCTCATTGCGGCTGGCATACAACTTCGACCACAAGCTCAGCGACCGCATCAGCATCTTCCACACGCTCGAGTACCTCCCGGCATTCCAAGCCCCCGGCGACTACATCCTCAACACCGACATCGGCCTGCGCGCCAAGCTGACCAACAACTTCTTCAGCCAGTTCAAAATCCTCTACAAACGCGACAGCACCCCGGCCGAGGGATCGCTGGAGAATGACCTGCTGTATACGGTCGGCGTAGGATGGGAGTTTTAAGAGAACGATGAACGCCGAACGATGAACACAGAAGTCCACGCAGCATTGCCT
>Ga0105047_10009640_pt1 | contig 15876 bp, 19 predicted proteins | sample MAT04_FD_78384 | JGI IMG/M metagenome (GOLD analysis project Ga0105047, IMG submission 78384) | Freshwater microbial communities from Lake Fryxell liftoff mats and glacier meltwater in Antarctica - MAT-04 (megahit assembly) | ecosystem: Environmental > Aquatic > Freshwater > Ice > Liftoff... | reverse complement strand
TAATTTTACGTCAAAAAATTACTCCGATCGAAAGGCGTAATGTAACGTTCTGCCTTCGAAGACATCCGCCGTCATTATAATGTTGCTTGCTCCGCGGGATTCCGAATCTCGGCCTTCTACTTTCGAATCCCTAGCGGCTCAAATTGGCCAATTCGGAGAGGAAGCGGTCATTTTGCCTCGGGGTGCCGACGGTCACGCGTATCCACTCGGCAAGACCGTAAGATTTCACCGGGCGCACAATCACGCCATGTTTTTGCAACGCATCGAACACGCTTCCTCCGTCGCCGACCTTAATGAGCATGAAATTGGCAACGCTGGGCACGTACTCCCAGCCCCTCGCGCGGCATTCCCGTTGGAGTTGGGCGAGCCCAGCCCGATTTTCTCGCGCGCACTTTTCCGTAAACTCCCGGTCTTGCAGCGCGGCAATCGCGGCCGATTGGGCGATGGCATTCACATTGAAGGGCTGGCGCACCCGGTTTAGCAGAGCACAAAGCTCGGCGTGCGCATAACCGTAGCCGATCCGGAGGGAAGCCAACCCGTAGATTTTCGAGAATGTCCGGAGGCAAATCACTTTCCGTCCGGCTGCGATCAAAGGGCGTAGATCCGGTATTCGCTCCAGATATTCGACGTAAGCCTCATCGAAGACCGCAATGACGTGGTCCGGCAAATCGCGCGCGAAAGCGAGCAGTTGGGCCTCCGAGTTGGCGGTCCCCGTCGGATTGTTGGGGCTGCAAACAAACACCAGCTTGGTGCTGGGAGTGATGGCCGCCTTGATCGCCTCAAGATCGTGACACCAATCACGCAAGGGTACCTCGACCGCCTTCGCGCCAAAAAGGAGCGTGACGAGTTTGTAGACCACAAACGCGGGGGCACCCATGACAACTTCATCGCCCGGTTCGAGAAACGCATGGCCCAGGAGTTCGATTAATTCATTCGAGCCATTGCCGACCACGAATTGATCGGCTGTCAGTTCGAAGTTTTCCGCCAGTTTCTGCCGGAGCTCAAAACAGCCGCCATCGGGATACAGCTGGCCCTGGCCCAAGGCCTCTCGAGCAGCCAACAGCGCGCGGGGCGAAGGCCCGAACGGATTTTCGTTCGAAGCGAGCTTGATGATGCTCGCCGGGTCTAATCCCAACTCGCGGGCCACATATTCGATGGGCTTGCCCGGTTCGTAGATAGGCTGCGTTCGGACGGAAGCTTTGGCCAACGACTGAAAGTTCATCACATAACTCGAACACCATTCGACACGTCACCGAAAGCCTCAAATGTTACCCGTTTTATGGGGCACCAGTGCCGGCCTGGCGGTGACGACGATGGGAAATAAACCCGTGGGATCAACGAACGCGGCTGGGAACCCGCACCCATTTCATGCCCGCAGCCTCTGCTGCCCGCATGCCGGGCTCAGCGTCTTCGAACACCAGGCAGCGCTCGGGCTGCACACCCATTTGGCTGGCCGCCAGTAGAAACATGTCCGGAGAGGGTTTCCCATGGACGACGTCGTCCGCCGTAATCACCACGCGAAATAAAAGGGCCAGCTTCGTCAGCTCCAACATGCGGGTGACCACCTCGCGCGGCCCGCCTGAGGCGATGCTCACGGGATACTTCGCCGCCACGCGACGGGCGAAGGATACGACTGGTTCGATCAAACGCGCATCGGCCTGCAGCTCCTTGAAAAGGTTCTCCTTGGTGTGGAAGACCTGCTCCGCATCGATGTCCAACTGATAATGCTGCGCGATGAGTTCGGCGACCCGACGGGTGGGCACGCCGCCGAGCGAATAAAACAAGTCTTCGTCCAAGGGACATTTCAATCCGACGCTGCGCATGGCCGCATCCCAAGCGCGATAATGCAACGGCATCGTGTCAACCAGCGTGCCGTCCAAATCAAAAATATAGCCGTCAAAATCACCCTCGGGAATTTCCAGTTTCATCAAGAGGCTCGACGCTGCGATTCATCGGCGTCTTGGCAAACCAAAGGGGGCTGTGACCGGCAGACGATTCGTTTCCGCACGGTTCCCGTCCCGCGCCCGGCGCGCGGTGCGCGCAGCGGAGAGCCGCGGAATTCACGTTGTATTTCGTTGGCGCATTCTTACTTATCCAAACGGTTCTCCTCCACGCTCTCAACCGCTTCGCATCATGAAAAAATATCTCGTCGAATTCATCGGCACGTTCTTCCTCGTTTTCACCATCGGCAGCACCGTCATTGCTCCGGGCGCAGGCGCGATGGCACCGCTTGCCATCGGTGCTTCGCTCATGGTGATGATTTTCGCTGGGGGTCATATCTCGGGCGGACATTTTAATCCGGCCGTGTCGCTCGCGGTGTGGATCCGCGGCAAACTTCCCACCGCCGATCTCCTCCCCTACTGGGTGGCCCAGGTTCTAGGAGCCGTCGTCGCGGCTTTCGCGGTGGCGTTCTTTAAAGAGACGAGCCCAGCGCCCGGCCAGTTCGTCGGTGGCGTTCCCGCCGCATTGCTCGCCGAGTTTCTGTTCACCTACGCGCTCGCATGGGTCGTCCTCAATACCGGCACCGCCAAAGGAACCGCCGGCAATTCGTTTTATGGCCTGGCCATCGGCATGACTGTGATGACCGGCGCCTACGCGGTCGGCGGAATTTCCGGCGGCGCCTTCAATCCTGCCGTGGCCACGGGGATCAGCGTCATGGGCCTGCAACCCTGGTCGAACCTCTGGGTCTTCCTCGTCGCCAACTTTGCCGGCGGCGCCTTCGCAGCGCTGACCTACAAATTTGTTAACGGCCAGGAGTAATCGCCAGCCGCCTGCTCGGCTCGTTTCCGCGCCGCAAGTCGTCGCGCGGTGCCTGTGAGTTTCGGAGATAAGCCTGCTCGCCCCTGCGGGCAGGCTTATCGACGCGCTCCGCGATGTAACCGGCTGGCGGGCTTGACGGCCGCTGCGGCAGTATCCGCCAGCGCCTTTTCATCGAAGAGCGCGGAGTAGATATATGGGAAACCTTCGATCTTTTTCCGCTCCACCGCCAGGCCCATATAACGTTCGATGGAACGGGCGTCGCGGACATCCTCCTCGGTCACCATCGTGAACGCATCTCCCGTGGCCTGCGCCCGGCCGGTGCGACCGATGCGGTGCACATAGTCTTCGGCGTTCTCAGGCACATCGTAATTGATGACGTGGGAAACCCCCGCGATATCGAGGCCCCGCGCGGCTATGTCAGTCGCCACCAGGACTTCGAACTTGCCGCTTTTAAAACCATCCAATGCCTCGATCCGTTCGCGCTGGCTCCGGTCGGAATGCATCACTCCGACCGTGTGACCCTTGCTCTCCAGCCGATGGGCAATGCGATCCGCCCCATCCGCGTCCGCGTGAAAATCAAGACGCTCTTAAACTCCGTTTGCTCAAGCAGGAGCTGCAACAGGTCGAACTTTTGCTTAGCGACGACCGGATAAAAGGCATGGGACACGGTTTCAGCCGGCGACCGCTGGCGGCCGATCTCCACTTTTACGGGATCCCGCAGTGCCCAGCCGGCGAGTTGTTCGAGTTCCGGCGGGAGTGTGGCGGTGAAAAAAAGCGTCTGCCGGTGTTTTGGGCATTTTTGCACGATGCGCTTCACGTCGGGGAGAAACCCCATGTCGAGCATCCGATCGACTTCGTCGAGCACCAGGATCTCAACATCCCCGAGCGAACAATTCCCCTGTTCAAGATGGTCGAGCAGGCGACCCGGCGTCGCCGCGAGAATGTCCATCCCGCGCTTCAAATCCTCGGTCTGCTTTCCGTACCCCACGCCGCCGTAAACGATCGTGACCCGGAGGTCCGTGAACTTGGCAAATTTGTGGAACGCTTCCTCCACTTGAAGTGCGAGTTCGCGCGTAGGCTCGAGAATGAGCACGCGCAATTTACCGTGCGTGCCCAACCGCTGAATGATCGGCAAAGCAAATGCAGCCGTCTTGCCAGTGCCGGTCTGGGCCGAACCAATGACATCGCCGCCCTTCAAAACAACCGGGATCGCCTGCGTCTGGATCGGCGTGGGCACGACGTAACCCATCTCTTGCACACCGTAGGCGAGGGCATCTGACAGACCCAAGGCCGTGAAGGCCGTATCCATTTTCGGCACATTCACCGGCACCGCCGGCTTTACGTCCGCGGTACGAGGATGATCAAACGTCTTGTCGATGACGGGACGCTCACGTTCACCGCGCGGTCCACCCCGACTGGCACCACCAGAGCGAGAGTGAAGGCCGCGTCCGCCGGAAGCGCCCGCACTCCCGTGAGAACCACCACCCCCGCGCTCGCCGCGGCCGGAGGAACCGGGGTCCTCACGACGGGAACCTGGGCCTTCGCGCCGCGCTGAAGATTCGTGGCCCGATCCAGACCCACGCGGCTCCCGCGATTCACGCGGGTCTCGCGGTTGCCGCGGTTCTCTTTGCTCGCGAGGATCCCGGGGTTGGCGGGCTTCGCGCGGATCGCGGGGCTGGCGTGGATGACCGCCGGTCCGCTCGCCGTGGGGTTTGGTCCCTGACGAAGCGCCTCGCTCGGAACGAGCCTCGCCTCGAGACGAGGACGCGTGCGGTTTGGCGTGGGAAACAGGTTTGGCGGCAGCGGTCGACTTGGCGGCGGCAGCGGACTTGGCGGAACGCGAAGGCGAAATCGAATCGCGCAGCTTCGCAAATATTTTCTTCAGCATGACTAGTGGTAAAGAGCCACGCTCTGCGAATCGCTCTCCTTTGCAACCCTCGATATGACGGTGCGCGGTGGGACGGTGCGGGCCACCCCATCGAGCGCTTTGGCTGGAATGCGGACGAGAAGGCTCCACTGAGGGAGCCGTCTTCGCGCTTGGCTTGCCGCAGGCTCAGACCAACCTCCCTCATCGCCGCCCATGAAAAACAACATTCGCTGGCTCGCTCGGCTGGGGATCGATCAAGGTCTATTTACCCCCCAACAATGCCTGCAAGTCCGTGCCGCCATGGCGGCCGGCGACGACGACCTGCTCAGCTTCGCCCAGCAACTTATCGACTTGGGCATCGTGTCCGACGTGGAAAAGCTGGAGCGCGTCGCGGAACTTGCCGTCACCAAAGCCGAGCGCGGACCACCCGCCAGCGACCCTTTTACATCGACGGACACGACCATTCCGTTCGTCAACGCCAGTCCCCGCCAGCGCGTTTCGCCCGCGCCGGCGCCACAAATCAGCACGTTTCGTTTCCCTTTCGAATCACTGGGTCAGATGACCGACCCAGCCGTCGGCACGGCGTTGCGCGAATTGCTGAAGGGCACCTCCCTCAATGGGGCCAGCGATCTTCATCTCTCCACGGGTGCACGCCCTTTCATCCGCAAGCATCGCGCCCTCTCTTTTCTCTCCGACTACACCCTGACCCCGCAGGACGCGCTTCGTCTTAACGTGGCGCTGCTGTCAGAAGGACAGAAAAAAATCTTCCTCGAACGAAAGGACTACGACTACGCGTTGGCCCTGAGCGATGCCGACCGCTATCGGGTGAACCTGATGTTTCACAAGAACGGCGCGGCTGGCGCCTATCGGATGGTTCCCGCAGAGACGCAGACGCTCGCGGATCTCGGTTACACCTCTCATCTGGAAACCCTGAAAAAGCTGCTCTCCTATCATAACGGGTTAATCCTCATCACCGGCCCCGTCGGCTCCGGCAAAACCACCACGCTCGCATCGATGGTCGCTTACCTGAACGAGACGCGCTCGGATCATATCATCACGGTCGAAGATCCCATCGAGGTGGTACAGCGACCGAAGGGCTGCAACGTTACCCAGCGCGAAGTCGGTCCCCACACGAAGTCCTTTGCCAGCGCCCTCAAAGGCGCGCTCCGCGAAGATCCCGACGTAATCGTGATCGGCGAGTTGCGCGATTTGGAAACGATTGAAATGGCGATCAGCGCCAGTGAAACCGGCCATCTCGTCATCGGCACCATGCACACCAGCGATGCCGCCACGACGCTCAACCGGCTGCTCGATGTATTTCCGCCCGCCCAACAAACCCAGATCCGTTCGAGCGTGGCCGAAAGCTTGCGCGGCGTGGTGTGTCAGCGCCTGCTTCCCGGCGTAGATGGCAAACTGACGCTCGCCTGCGAAATTCTAATCAGCAACACCGCGATCCAGAATCTCATCAAAGAGGGCAAATCCCAAGGCCTGCGCAATACCATGGAAACGGGGGTCAAAGAAGGAATGTGTTTAATGGACAATGTCGTCTTCGCCCTGTGGAAGGAACAAAAAATCAGCCCGGAAACCGCGCTGGCCAATATTACCAACCGCGTTTTGCGGGCAAAGATCTCGTGACATATTCCCGGCTTATATGGAGTCCGACGCCGTCATGGCGCAGCTAACGCCCGACGACATGCGCCGCGTCACGCCCCTTCCCCTCGACGAAACTGCTCGGCTTCAGGCCACCTATCTTCGCTTACGCCGAACCTTCTTTCGAAATCTCATCTTCTTTCTGGTCTGTTGCATCCTCGCGCTAATTTTGCGCCGTTTACTGCGTTTTCCACCGGGGCTTTCGTGGGTGGTGTTCGCCGTTCCGGCGGTGCTTTTCGCCGGCGACGTGATCCGCCTTCTGGCGTGTGGCTTTAAAATCAATCGTCTGCAGCGCTCCAAAAAATCTCCCTGACTATGGCGGCCATCGATTCACTCCTGAAGACCATGCTCGAGCAGGGTGGCTCAGACCTTCACCTGACGGTGGGCTTGCCGCCCAAGGCACGCATCTCGGGGTCGCTCGCCCCCATTGCGGAAAAAAGTCTCGATGCCAAAACCATGGAGACGTTGCTGCGGGAAATTTGTCCGGAGAAACGCTGGACCGATTTCCTCGACCGCAAAGATCTCGATCTCGCCCACGAGATTCCCGGCGTGGCGCGATTCCGCGGCAACTACCTGTACAATCATTGGGGCCAGGCGGCGGTCTTCCGTCAGATTCCGGCGAAGATTCTTTCGTTCGCCGAACTCAATCTGCCGGAGGCCTTGAAAAAACTGTGCCACCTCAACGAGGGCCTGGTGGTCGTCACCGGCCCGACCGGCAGCGGCAAGTCGACCACCCTCGCGGCGATGATCGACTATATCAATGCCAATTTTTCGCGGCACATCATCACGATCGAAGATCCGATCGAGTTTGTACATCCCGTGAAGAAATGTGTGATTGTACATCGCGAGGTCGGCGAACACACCGCCTCCTTTGCCGCAGCCTTGAAAGGCGCGATGCGCCACGATCCGGACATCCTGCTGCTCGGTGAAATGCGCGAGATGGAAACGATCAAGCTGGCGCTGAGCTGCGCATCCATGGGCATGCTGGTCTTCGGCACCTTGCACACCAACAACGCGGCCAAGACCGTTGACCGCATCATCAACACGTTTCCCGCCGATGAACAAAATCAGGTGCGGGTCATGCTTTCCAGCGCTCTGGCCGGCGTGGTCGCTCAGCTCCTCTGCAAACGCATTCCTAAAGGTCGCTGTGCCGTGCACGAGATTCTGCTCACCCACGAAGCGTTGCCCAATACGATCCGCAGCGGCCAGATCGCCAATATCAAATCGATTATCGAAAGTGGCGGCGCCGACGGGATGATCACGATGGACAACAGTCTCATGGCCCGGGTGAAAGACGGCACGATCGAACCGAAGGAAGCCTATATGAAGGCGGCGAACAAGGCTCTGTTCAGCCCACTCTTGAAACCTGGCGACCTTGAGGCCGGGCACAGCGCAACTTGATTTTGGCGCGCGGGTGGCCGGGCCAACTATACGGTCACGTCACCCACTGTGAACGACGCGGCTTACTTCAGCTACACGGCCGGTGTGGGTTCGCACACGAGCAATTGGTCGGTCCGCATCGATGTATATCACGCGACGCCATCCACTATTTTCGACACCAATCAAGAACAGGCCATTAACGGCACCCTGGAGGTTTTTAAGACGGGCACGACGATTGGGGTTGATGAAAACGGCGCACCAACCCAATCCGCCTTTGGGGCCGCCCTGGGTCTCTATCAAGGCTCGCCAGGCTCGTACGCCCGAGATTTCCGGGCTAGTTATTCTAACCCGACGGGCGCGACCGCGGATGAACAGTGGGTGGATGGAGCCCGCTATGGACAATCCGCGGTCACGACCGCGACGATCGGAACCTTGCAGATATCTTTCAACAGCGCGACCAAGGTGCTTTCCGCCGGATTCGACGCCAATGGGTCAACGGGTGGATACAACTTCAGTTCCTTGGGCACGACTGTGGACATCGACTCGCTCTCGACTAACTGGAATATGACAACCGGAGATACATTCTCCTTCTCACTGAATGGCAATTCTCTGTTCGACGCTGAAATCGGCACGGGAGTCGGTCCCACCATCAGTGCTGGCGAATTCACCTTCGACAACTTTCAGGGTACAAATTTAACGGCCGTACCTGAACCATCCACGTACACGTTGGCAGCCGGACTCGGCGCTTTGGGCCTGGCCATCCGCCATCGTAAGCGGAAGGCGCACGCTTAAAAGAATGGGGTAACTTGGGCGAATTTCCCAGGTAGTGCGGTGCTTTAGCCCGCCTTCTGTTGGTCTCCCAGACGCGGCCTGAAGCACCGCGCTACTTCAGCGGCAAATGCGTCGCGGCTCCTCCTTGGAAGGGACCAACTTCCCGCGTTACTGCACCCGCGCCGAGGGTTGGCCGGTATCGAATGTCACCTTGACAGGTTGGTCCCCGCGCCGGAACGCGACGGTTTTGTCCGCGCATGCGCGCAAAATATGAGACCACGACTCCAGCGCTGGGCAGCGGCCGCGATTCGGAAAAATCCCCGAAACCCTTCAACGCCCCGCCGGGAGGCGCGACGTACATGGGGAACCGGCCGACGTTGCGATAGAAAGGCTTTTCGGTCCATCGATCTTCAAGCCGGCCAGCAAAGCGTCGTGCCACCACGTCGATCGGTTCACATACACGCTCCAATAAGTATAGCCCTGCGCCCAGCCACCGTCTTCGTCACCATACGCCGGATACCACGCCCAGAAAATACTCAACGCATACTCCAGCCACTTTTTCGCCTCGGGGATTTCCCCGTGGTAAGCCAGGGCGGCTTCGCCCAAAAAATGCCACATGCGCCCGGCGTGACTGTTATAGGCCTTCTGCTCGTGGTTTTTTTTGCGCAGCCATCCATAGGCTTCTTCGCCGCGCGCTTGGGCCATTTTGCGAATCGTCGCCCGCGTCGGCTCATCAAGGTAGGCATATAACCAGTCATACGCGCGGGATGTCAGATAAAAAATGGGCATCCCTGCCTCGTCGTTCACGGCCATGCTGGTGCTCCCCAGCGGATTCCAGGTCGCAAAGTGTAGAAGCCATTTCTGAGCAGCTTCCGCATAACGCCGGTCGCTGGTCATCAAATAACAAAACGCCAGGTTTTCGGTGACGGTGGCCACCCGCAGCGCCTCACCATAGTTGTGCCGCCATTCGGCCGCATTCCAGCGGCCGTTCGTCCAAGGCGGCGGTTCGGGGATCAGCGGAAGTTCCAGATCCTTTTCCGCCTGCTGTATAATCCTCGCCCAATGTTCTCGTCGGCTGCCTTGGGTGGCGACGCGAAAGAGCGACACCTCTTCCGGTCGCAGCATCAGTCGGGGATGTTGGGCCGGCAGACTTTCCTTGATCAACTGCTCAGTTGGGCGCGGAAAGGGCTGCGCGTCCGATGCAATCGTGAAGGTTCGAACTTTGCTCCAGCCGGAGGGGGTGCCGGCTGCATCAATATAGGCATAACGCCACCACCATTCGCCCGGAGCGAGCGTCGCGGTATGAGTATAGAGCGAATAAGGCGTGCGGCCAATCTCGAGCCGTCCCTGCGTGAACCGGTTATCGCGGGCCAGTTGTACGAGATAAGCCTCCGCCGCTTTTTCCGGCAGCCACGCCAATGCCGGGGGATTGGTTCTGGCGACCGCGCCCTCGCGGGGCAGATAGCCGATATCATCCTCCACCGGCTCACGGTTACTAATGGGATCGGCCGCCACCGCTGGCAGTCCCATGACACCGCCGGACAACAAGCTCACCAAGACCAGGTGCAGATAAACATTTTTCATGACAAAACTCATGCCCGCATCACCAGAGTGTATAACCACCGTCGATCACGACGGCGGCGCCGGTCATGTAGCGCGAAGCATCACTCGCAAGATAAACCGCGAGCGGCCCCAGATCCTCGGGCTGGCCGAAATCACCCTGCGGGATCTGTTCGCGGAATTTCGCGATGACTTCCGGATGCTCGGCCGCCCAACGGACGTTAGGTGCAGTCATAAAACCTCCGGGACAGATCGCGTTGACGGTTACGCCGTGAGGCGCCCAATCGGCCGCTGCCGCCCGCGTGAGCTGCATCACCGCGGCCTTCGCGGTCTCATAACTGCGCCCCCCGATCCCGCGGTTCGCGATGAGTCCGGAAATCGACGCCACATTGATGATGCGCCCGCCCTGGCCACGCCGCACCATGGCACCGCCAAAATGTTTCATGCACAAAAACGTGCTCGTGAGGTTTAAATCCAGGATCTCCTGCCATTGTTCGAGCGACTGATTTTCCAGCGGCACGTTGATGCGCCGGCCGCCGACGTTATTAATCACGATATCAATGGCGTGCGGCTGTTCGAGCACCTCGCGACAAATGCGTTCGCATTCCACCGGCTGACTCACGTCGCCTTTCATCACCACGGCGACCCGTTTTAAGGCCCGAATCTCCGCCGCGGTTTTTTCCAGACTCACCTCGTCCCGTCCCACCAGAACAACATCCGCGCCAGCGTCCGCGATCGCCAACGCCATTTCACGCCCCAAACCGCGGCTCCCGCCCGTAATAAAAAGCCGTTTACCGTCGAGACGAAACCGATCGAGGACGCTCATATATAAAACCGGCGGTCAAACCGAGCAGGGGGAAACGCGACCACCCGGCATTGGTCACCGGAACTCTTTCGGACGACAACGCTTAAAATGACGTCACGACCGTCAGCAGCCCCTTTCTTAACTCAGCTGATTAGCCTCAATCAGTAAACAACCCCGACGCCAGCAGCGGGGAATTTTGACAAACCCACGCCAGGTCAAAAATTCTTCATGCAATTCTCGTAGCTACACCAACCATGCCGAAGCATGCTTCGGGGGATCGGACCCATTGCGAATGATTCGCCGGAAAGGATAATCCCTGAGGGAGTTTAGCTACGACAAGGCGGGTTCGTCCTCAGCCGGAACGATTCCTTCAAAATCCTGATTGGCCCACGGAATACACGGAACACACGGAATTCGGAATCGAAGAGAACGTCTCATTACCGAGGAGAACCTTGCTCAAAAAACACGTTTCCCAGACATCGTAATACGGAAGAGAGACACTCCCTTTTCAGTGAACTGATTTTATCTGCTGAAAGATCGATAGCCTGGTTTTTCCGTGTGTTCTGTGTATTCCGTGGGCACTGCTTTCTGCAGGGATACGGCTCAGCCGCCCGGCGCTCGCCCCTCGTCGGCCCACACCACGAGCCAACCGCTCTTTTCATCCACATAAACCACAGAAGAGGCGTTGCTGGCCACTTCGACAAAGTCAGCCCGGGCCATTTCGGTTGCCGCAGGAGCGACGAGGCTATCCTGCCCGTCCCAACGCGGCGCGAAGACCAAGGCTGCGGCCGCTGCTGCCACGGCTCCAATCGGCAAAGTCCAGCGCCTAAAAACGGCTGACCCTCGCGCCGGAGCTGCGTTTGCCCGAATCTCCCGGCGAATATCCTGCCAAGCCCGCGTGACATCCGGCACCTGCACGTTTGCGGCGGAAATCCGCCACCCTTCGGCCGCAGCGCCAAGCAGAACCTTGGCTTTCCGACAATCCGCACAGCCCGCCAGATGCTCGTCGAGAGCGGTGAGGTCCGGGGAGAGGAGCCTACCGTCTCGAGCGAGGGAAATGAGACGCTGAGCGGATCGACAGTTCATCGGAATAAGCAGCGAGCGTTGACGTCTTCCCAACTAACCCCGCCCATAACCCCGGCCCGTTTCCACCCAGACTCGGTCTGTGCGATAAGTGAAATAGCCCTCCCGCAAGACGCGGTGCTCGCGACCACGATAGCCTCGGGTCACGACCCACTTCGCGGGCACCCATCTCTTGATGACTTCCTCTTTCCAATAACCGCGAGGGGCGGGAGCGCCGCGATAATCGCGGTAATCGCGATCGGGGGCCCGACTCGAAAAGCCGAAGGCCGGCGCAGGAGGAATGGGGGGTCGGACCACCACGATAGGAGGCGGGCCAAAGCGGGCATTGATGTGAATGTCCGGGCCAGCGTTCGCGGTAGAGGCGAGGCCGGCAAAGCCGCTAAGAGCAGCGACCACAGAAGCGAGAGCGATATTGGTCTTCATGGTATTTGTTCGGTTCGCTCGATGAGACGAAGCACCGTCGCGCTTTATTCATTTTCTTCGCCGTCACCTCTTTTTTCCGCCCACGAACGAGTTACTCGACCACAATAATCACTCCCCACACTTCGTCGCCTTTGCCCGTGGAAGGTCCGGCCAGGACGGCGGGGCGGCCGGGCGCCAGCGTGTGGCCCAGATTGATCAAGGTTCGATTGTTGCCCGCCCAGCGCACGCGCGCCCGCAAACTACGGCCCTCGCCTGGCTCCAGATCGAGATCAACCGAATGGCCATTGCCCAAGGAAATCCGGCCCCTTCCCGGCACGGCGATCCTTGAGGAATCCTCGCCGACCAGACGATAGCTTTCGAAACGCAAAATCCGCCGCAGGGTCGGCTCATATGACGCGAGTCGCGCATCGGATTCCCCCACTTGGTTGGACGCCACGATCAAGATGGCTCGCACCGAGCTGGTTCTGCTTTCAGAAGCCACGCCAGGACCCGTCGCAACGAGTAGCGCGAGGAAAAGAAACGTTATGATTCGCATGGTAAATCTCCTAGTTTTTGCACCAGCAAGCGGCGCGCGTTGAACAAGCGGGACATGACGGTGCCGGGCCGGCATTTCAAGGTTTGGGCGATTTCTTCGTAAGAAAGTCCTTCCACTTCACGCATCACGAGCACGGCACGATGTTTCGGCGGAAGCGACGCGATAGCACGCTCGAAACGCAAACGGCGTTCGGAACTTTCCAGCAGTTCCCGCGGCCCCTCCGCTCCGCTGGCTGGTTCGACCGTCTCGCCCGTCTCCTCATTCGTCAAGAAGGGCAAAAACCGGTGAACCCAACGTTGCCGCTTCCGGAGATGGTCGATGGCCCGCCGGGTCGCGACCGAGTAGAGCCAAGTCGAAAACTTCGCGTCGCCCCGAAAATCCTTCAGGCTTTTCCAGACCGTTACCCAGATTTCCTGACAGGCGTCCCGGGCATCATGTTCATGCTGCATGACGCCCACGACGCGTCGATAAACCGGCTCATAATACGCGTTCACCAGCTCACCAAACGCCGCCTCATCGCCGCCTTGAGCGCGACGCACGAGCGCCATTTCGGATTCGACGGCAGCAGTGTCAGCGGGGTCAGGCACGGCGAGAGGACCGGAAACAACGCAGGCAGGTTCCTACTTCCGTTTTCGCAACTCCGTCTCATGCGGTCTCGCCGAGGTCGATCGACCGCGATTGTTCCGGGCTATGAGTTCCCAGATCAAGATTCCCGCCGCCACGGAAACATTGAGTGATTCGACCTTTCCGCTGCCGGGTAACGTGACCAGTCGACTGCAGGCGGCCGCGACATCCGGCGCCAACCCGTGCTCCTCATTTCCCATCACCAGAGCCACCGGCTGAGCCACCTGGCGACCGGTATCCGCATGGCCCGCACGCGCGGCGGCGCCAATCACTTCATAGCCGGCTGCGACCAATTGCCGGGCAAAGGCCGCGAGGTCCGCGACGCGCATAACTTCCAAGTGCGCCAGACCGCCTTCCGCGACCCGATGTGCCGCATCGCCGGGACGCGCCGTGGCGGCGTCGCTCGAAATCACCAGCCGGGGCACGCCGAAAAACGCCGTCGTGCGCGCGATGGCGCCGAGATTGTGGGCATTGCCCACGCGGTCCAGGAGCACCAGCGGTTCGCCCCGTTGGACCCACGTGCGAATTTCGGCCGGATTCGGCGCGCGCATCCCTTTGGCCGCGACGATGGCCACAATCCCGCCATGATGGATCGAGCCGGCCACTTTCTGCAGCTCCGCCGGCTCGACACAGCGGTAAACCTTCTTGGCCTGCGCGAGCGCCCGGCAAATCGCCCCGATTTTCCGGCCCGTGGCATAATCGAAAAACAGCCGCTGGATGGAGGCGGGGTCGGTGGAGAACTGCGCTTCCACAGCCGCGAGTCCGCATACTTTCAGCTCTGCCCGCTTCACGATTGCACCTCGCCCACCAACGTAAATTCCTCGCGGTCGTGATAAAGGTGACGAATGCAGGTCGCCGGCGCGGCGCGAAGCAGTGGTGTATCCGGAGAACGGATTTCCCCAATCAACCCGATCGGATCCACGCGACCGAACTTGAGGTTCACCACAAAGCGTCGGCACCACCGCTGCGCCAGCCAGGGACCGACGAGCTGCTGCAACACATGATGGGGCTCCTCCACCAAATCGCAGAACAGCCAATCGAAGGCGGCTCCGCCCCGCACAAACTTGAAAGCATCCTCGCGACGGTGTTCAATCAGCGGGTGATCCAACGCGCCGCCTTTGAGCGGACCATTGTCCACCGCCACCACGCGCGCGCCCCGTTTGGCGGCGCTGTAACTCCAGCCCCCGGGCGCCGCGCCCAAATCGCAGACGGTCTCCTCCGGGGCGGGCTCGCGGCCCAGAACTCCGTAGGCCTCCTCCACCTTCAAGTAACTGCGCGAAGGCGCCAGATCGTCGTCCGCCATGCGGCGCGCCCCATGAACGAAAGCTTCACGCGCCACCCACGCCGTGTTGAAGCCCGTGAAAAAAACAAACAGGCCGCGAATCAAGCCGCGTTGATGGGGTGCGACGGTGATTCCGAGTTTGGCGATGCGAGAAATTTTCTTCTTCAAAAGTTCGCCAAAGGCACCTTCCACGCCGGAGATCCGCCGGCCTAATCCCACCATCTCATGCGAGCCCAGCCAGATGTTGGGCCACGGCGCCTCAATCCGCTCACCGCGCAAACCGCTCAGAAAATTTTCCGCAATTCGCGCGGCCAAGGCATTCACCGAGTCACCGGTGACCACCACGGGGGCCAGCAGCGACAGGTGTGGGAATACCAACGCGGGCATCACTTCCGGGTTGAGCGCTTGATCCGGGACGGCGCACCAACCCGGCCCTTGCTCAGTGACCAGAGCACCGTGAAGCTCCTTCAGTTCGCGCGCGAGCAAGGGTTCAAAACCGGCCTGACAAGTGAGTAACATCAGGCCCGAAACTGCCGGCAGGTGGCCACGCCGCGATGAAAAAAAGCCCGGCGAAAGCCGGGCTTCAAAGCAGGAAGTCTTGGTGACTCGTTTCAGCTCTTTTCAACTTTCGCGCCCGACTTTATCCAACCCTCGATCCCGGGAGCGTAGTGTCTGACGTTGGTGTAACCCAGCCTCACCGCCGCATCCGCGGCCGTCTTGTAAGCGGGACATTGTTCATTCCCACAATAAGCGACAATGAGCGCGTTCTTATCGGCGGGGAGAAATTTCGCGAGCTCGGCTTTGCTCACGATATAATCGATCGCGCCGGGAATCCGTCCCTTCTTAAAGGACTTCGACCCATTCACATCAATAATCACCGCGGACTTCTGATCGACGGCTGCTGTGAGCTCGGCGTGGGAGATGCGGGTGACCTTGGACGATCCGCCGGAGCCAGCAAAGGTAGCCACGGCGACGAAAAACGATGCGAGAAGCAAAATGAATTTTTTCATGACACGAAAAGATGTAGCCGGGCCGCGATGTTTCGCAAGTTCGGCGTGACCGTCTGGTCCGTTGGTCTCCGTGACCTCCGTTCACTTTCTCTGAGCAGGTTGTTTTTTCGCGTGCCACTTTATGCG
>Ga0105047_10009639_pt1 | contig 15877 bp, 7 predicted proteins | sample MAT04_FD_78384 | JGI IMG/M metagenome (GOLD analysis project Ga0105047, IMG submission 78384) | Freshwater microbial communities from Lake Fryxell liftoff mats and glacier meltwater in Antarctica - MAT-04 (megahit assembly) | ecosystem: Environmental > Aquatic > Freshwater > Ice > Liftoff... | reverse complement strand
GTGACGGTGAGTGCGTTCAAGAAGCGCCCGGCGAAAACGACGGCACCGGACCTCGGAGCCGAACGAACGCTCCCCGTCCGCGTTCGCCCGCAACCGCTCGTGGCGATGAGCGGATTCCCCGGCTATGTGGCGGTCGACCTCGGTAACACGGGGTCGATGTTGGCCTACATGAACGAAGACGGCGACGACACGACGAAAATCAGTTTGCTCGAAATCGACAAGCGGTTCGGGAAGGATGCGATTCCGACGGCGGTTCGCGTGACGGCGTATGCTCCGCCCCCGGCCAACGCGGCGACATCGACCGAGGACGCCGGTCCGATGCCCACGGCCGATTGGGTCGTTGGCAAAGATGCGATGTCTTCGGCCGAGGGGGCCTTGATTCTCGGTTCGAAACGTCTGCTCTCCGACCCCCGCCGTGGGGAAAGTCACCAGGTCTGGTTGAACGGAAATAAACAATCCATCCCCAAGGTTCTGCCGGCCGAGTTGTTTCTGGCGCGGATCGTTCAGCGGTTTCACGAGTCGCAAACGCCGCCGCGCCAGATCTACGGTCCCCGGCCCGTGGACGATCTCCACTTACCTGCTCCGCAAACGACCTTCGACGAACCCCAGATCACGAATGGCCTCGCGGTGACTTATCCCACGACGTTCTCGCAGCGCGAGATTCACAACCTTCGGCGGGCGGTGTACTCCGGGTGGCGACGGGCCCTCGGCGAGACTCGCTACAAGTATCCGGACGAGGAGATGCAGCAGGCGATTGCCTTGCTGATCGACGAAGCCTCCGCGGCGGCGATGTTCTTCGTTTACCGCGATCTGTTGCTCGGCCCGGGGAAAGCCCGGGCGCTGCCCTACCTGTACCCCAATGGCGTGAACCTCCTCGTGTACGATTGCGGCGGGGGAACGACGGATATCGCCTTGATTCACGTCTTTGCGGTCTACGACGCCCAGCACGACCGAGTCGGCCAACTGCACATCGATGTCATCGGCCGGACTGGCCACCGGGCGTTCGGCGGGGACGACGTGACCGCGGCGGTATTTTCCGTGCTCAAGTTAAAGGCCGCGCTCAAGCTGATGCCGGGGAACGCAAATCCGAAACCGATCGACATGCCGAATCCGCCCACTCCCGCCGCGGTGGCCGAGGCGATTCACGCCAAAGCCGCGGCCATCGATGCCCTCGTGTTAACGCGGTTCAATCGGGCTCATCTGGATCGTCGGAACGTCCGCGATCAAGCCGATGCCGTTCTGGAGATGTGGCGCGAAGCCGAGAACATCAAGATCGCCCTCGAAACCAAAACGCAGGCCTCGCCGCATTTCCAACTCGCGGGGAGTGCGATGGCAGCGCACCTCGCGGCTCAGCGTCAAATGCGGATCGAGTCGGTCCCGCAACTGTTGAATGGCCTCGTCGTCACGCGCGACGAAGTCAATGAAGTGATTCGCAAACCCGTCGCTGTCACGTTCGATCGGGCCAACGGCTTGATCCGCCGTCGGCTCGGGCCCCTTCCGAAACCGACGAAGGAGAAGCCGACCCCGTTGGCCGATTCGAGCCCGGCCATGGCGCGAGCGCGAAAGGCCGGGGAAGTCCACCGCGTTTACGTTCTCGGCAACGCTTCGCGCTACCCCCTGGTGCGCGAAGGACTGGAGGCGGAACTCAACGTTCCGTTTTTGAAAGGCGTGGACGATATCCCCGGACGGATGGTGTTCGAGCCGGAGAATTTGAAAGGGGCTGTAGCCAAAGGGGGCGTGGCCGCGCTGCGGCTGCAACATATTGTCGAGGGCGTCGTGGTCCGCTTCGATAACAACCTCGTGAGCCGATTGCCGTTCGACATCTGGCTCGACGACATGGGGCGCAACGACCAACGCATCTACCGCGAGGGCGAGTTGTACGAGGAACTCGAAGAGAAATCGCTGCCGAAACCGTTCCGCCCCGAAGGGGACACGAGTGTCGAGACGGGTCGCACGGTCAAGCTGAAGCGGCAATGGCCGGACGAACCGGCCCCGATGCCGTACCTCACATTCCGCTTTCCGGTCGCCGTCGAGGGGCCGCTGCTCATTCGGTTCATTCCTGAAACTCAGGACGAACCGGCGCACTTCGAGATGAGCGACCAGGGAGCAGGCGGGTCGCCGGTGATCGGCGAAGAGCGTGCCGAGGCGCAGTACATCTCGCCGCCGCAATCCGGGGAGTTGTAAGCGTGGATCGCCCCGCGCCGCCCGACTGGGTTATCGAGGGCTTCCGTCAAATTCGTTTGGCGGTGGCACTGGAGCGCTGTGCGGTCGAGTCGGAAGCGGGCTATAAACAACGAGCCGTTCAACTCCGCGAGTTGAATTCGCGAACCGCACTCAGGTTCGAATGGTTACCGGGAGCGAAAGCTGTCGCGATGGAACTTGCGAAGCGCAAGACGTTGAGCGCCAAGTTCTGGGACGAGGCCATCGCGTGCTACACGTCGCATTCGCCCGATCTCGCCAGCGAGCCTGCCGATGCTGCAAAGATCCTGCACCGGTCGGTCCTATTTCTCGAATCGAAAGCGAAATTCGCAGGCAATGGGACGGAGTGGCCACTCTGGATCGACGCCAAACGGGTCTGGCTGTCTCTCGGTTTCGTGCTGATTTCCTGGCTCGAACTCCTCCCCAAATTGCACGGCGCGACGGATCGCGTCGAAACCGTTTCCGGATTAGCGTCGACGTTCGACCGTTCGCTGAAAGATAACGCTGTCATCCCATCGGGAATGAAAGAACTTCATTCGGCCGCGAAAGAAACACTCGACTGGGAGCTCGGCACTACGGAGACGAGTGCAGCCGGCCTCTCGCGGGGCATTCGCGAAGTCCGAGAGTTTTTTTCGACCGCTCCTGCCGATTGGCCGCCATTCGCGCTGCGGGACGGCATCCGTGGGCTGCGAGATTGGGAGAAAACGAAACCGGAGTTCGAGTTTCCTCGCATCGACGAAGCGTATTCCGTCGGGCTGACGGCGGAGGTGGTGACTCGAATCCGCCTGGCTCTTGGCTTCGTCGATTACGTCGATCGAACTGCGACGGGCGGCCGAGTGCCCACCGGCACCTGGGACCTTCTCGATTCGACGATCCAGCGACTCCTCCAACCCTGCAAACTGAGCGGGGAGATCCAACGCGAATTCGGCTCACCCAAGACCGAACGCGTGGAGACCGCCGGGTTGGTGGTTCCCCGGCTGGACCGGACCGGCCTACGGATCACCCGACCCGATGGCAGCGTCGCGTTCGAACGAACGGCCCGCGTGTTGATTCCCCCACCGCAATCCCGGCTCATGGCGGCCGTGCAAAATTTGATTGAGTCGGATGCCACCCTCGGAGAACTCGCGAACCAACTGGCATTTCCCGAATCGGACGACTGGAGTTCTCTGACCACCGACGACCGTGCGACGTGGTGGCAACTCGTGGTTAATGCCGCAAACCGATCCACGCCCACGAGCCTGGAGTTCCTGCAACGCATCGGTGCCCGGGGCATCGAACTCGTTCCGATGCCGCACGCAGGGGCCGTGAGTGGGCCCTGGTTTGTCGTTCCCAGTTCGACCCGCGAGCCCCGGGCTGGTCCGAAGTTTGCCGTGCGATTCCCGGACGGAATTGAGTTCGGCCCTGCCATCGCGGTGCAGCTGGGGCCACCCTCACGGCCTTTGGTCCGCTGCCTCGCCAATTGTGAACCCTCGCTGGGGAAACTTCGGCAGCACGACCCCGCCTGGCCCGGTTGGAATGCGTATAACGACGCGGTTTGGGCGCTCGCCTACCGCAATGGCGACTCCGAAGAGAACGATCCCGAAGCGGGGTTAGCGGCCTTCGAAGCGGTGTATCAGCGCTCCTACGAGCGCGACGTCCTTGCCGAGTATTACCGCGATCTTGCTCGCCGTTTGTATCGCTGCGTGAGCGAGGAACTTCAAGTCGCGGTCGTTCCCACCCTCGATCCGCAGACGTTGGAAGCCACGCCGATTCGATCGATTCCGGCCGACGATACCGAAATCGAGTGGACTGCCGAAGGCAGCGTTCCCGGGTCGGTGCTGCAGGTGCTTCAATTTCGACGGAGTTCCCGCCCGGCACGACTCCGCGTGGGTCTCGGTGCCGGCGCCGCCGCGTTGTGCGATTGGTTGAACTTGCCCGCGCCACCCGCCGGACCGCTCGCCGACTGGTGGCAGAGTGCTCGGGCGCTTTTTGCCGACCGAACCCGCTACGCGGAAGCGGCCCGAGATCATCAGCAAGCGATCAGCATCTGGTTGGAAACCCCGGCGGGTAGTGCGTGGTTCTCCCAAAGCGGACTGGACCACCCCTGGGTGCGTCAGTTAGTCAAATCGCACTGGTGTTCGCTGTATCCGCCGATCGATGCCCAGACCAAGCGACACTATTGGCCCGAGGATGCTCCGCACGATTTGGAACTCGTGAAGTGGGAGTTTTCCGAGGAGGTCGCGTTCCGGGGATTGATTCGTGATGTTGTCATTGCCCCGGTCGCTTCCCAAGCCGGGGGAGTGTTTAGCCTTGGATCCTGGAACGATGCCAAGCAATACTTCGTTGCGGCGGATGATCTGCGAACGCTGGTTCCTGGGACTCCGTTGCTCGATCGCGTTTGGTCGACTTCGGTCGCTTCGCGCTTCGAAGGTGTGGAAGGCCGTCGCGTCGTCAAGTTAGCCGTGGAACTCGCGGCATGGCTCGGCACGGCTCCGCCCGGGGCTGAGCCATTGGTGCGTGATTGGTGCGCCGAATTCGGGTATGATCTGCTTTCGAGCGCGTTCAGTTTGGAACCCCCGGTTCCTCGGTTCCACCCGACCCATGAATTGGGGACGGCCTGGGTGGTTCAGTATGGACTCGGAACACCCGAAGGAGTGATCGTCAAGCCCGTGGATGCGGTTTCAGCCGGTCCGGCTCCGAAGCATTTTCCCGAACTGGAAGCCGAGGTGACAGCGCTCGGGGTGCAGGACCTCACCGAAGATCTCGCCAGTTGGCCGGCGGCCGCGGTCGGGGGATACCTTGAAGGGGTCCTCGCCAATTTCTACGTGCAACTGTGGTATCGGTGCGAGATCGATCCGCATCCGCGGAAGTATGCCGCGGCCAAGGAGAGTCTGCTTCGGGTCATTCACGACAATTACGGATGGACCCAGTTCGAACCCGCGCGCCTCAGCGATTTCGACGAAAGTTGGATCGAGTTCGACCGCTCGCGGCCCGGCCGGTCCGGGCAAATTCAAAAGCTGCTCCGTGCAGGGTTGAGAGACGGAGAGCATTGCAAAGTCGCGGCGAAAGTGATCGCCGACTGATTCATCAAGGTGACCGCTCATGACGCTCGATGACCTGATTCCCCGCCCCGCGCCGCTCTGGCCCGGGTTGCTCCTCGGCCTCGTCGTCGGCGGTGGGGGCTGGGTCGTTCTTGATCCGAGTGGGCCGTTGAGATCGGCCAAAGTCGCCGAACTGATCGGGCTCGGCGCTCCCCTCGGTCGAGAATGGACGATTCCCTACGCCATCATCGCCGGCGGATTCGTGGCTCTGTTGACGACCGCGATCATCGATTTCTTCCGGGTCCGCGCCTTGCTGCCCGACGACGGCGAGGAACTGTCCTACGAAGACGACGAGGACGTTGAGAACGCGTCGGCCGTGGACGTGCAGGACCCATCGTGGCGGAAAAAGGCCCTGGAGTTTTGCCGCGAACGACTGCCGGGTCGCTTCGGTTTCGAGCACTTAAAAGTCGAGATCGAGGCCTGCCACCGGCTCTTGACCGATCGCATGGCCGTGCGGTGGGGTCGCTATTACCTCCTCTGTTTCGGCCTGATCCTCGCAGCGTTTATCGCCGGGCTCTACTTCTTGAAATTGCCCGTCAAAGGAAGCGATCCGAACGCCGGGTTGTTGCTGGCGTTTCGTCCGCTTCTGGCGGCGACGGTCGCGGCGGCCCTCATCCTGTCGATCGTCGTCGTGGCGGCACGCATTGGCGCCCACGCAATCACAACCTTGCAGGTACGGCTTCACCACGCGGCAGTGACTGCGTTCAAAAAGACCGCCGTCATGTCGGGCGGGGGTGGAGAGTCTTCCGATGACTCCGACTCGGATGACGAGGACGACGAGGAGAACGAGGACGAGGACGAGGAAACCGACGACGATCACGAGCAAGAGGATCTCGAGGACAACGAATCCAAGCCAACCCCGGTGGGCGATAACGATCCTCTTTATTGAGCGGGAAAGGACGAAGCGATGGCCGTATCGACGAAGCGCCCGCCGGGGGTCCTCCGAAGCTGGTTGCACGATCGCCTGGCGGTTCACCGGACCATTCTTTGGTTCGCGGTGTGGGTTCTCGTCGCCATCGGTCTCAACGGAGCCGGCGGCTATCTGGCGGTCCACGCCTGGTCCGCCCCCCCCGAGGTGCTTTATCTGGAGTTCGCCTCCGACGAGACGACGGCCGCCCCAAGTCGCGAATCGACCGTGAACATCCCGCTCGCCGCCACGGACGGGGAAGCGGCAACGCCAATCACGGTCTTCTTCAGCGTCGATGGAATCGAACAACCTCCGCAAACCTTTGCGAAAGCGTCGAAAGGCCCTTTCGATCTCCGTGTGCCGCTACCGCAAGCGCTCCAGAGCCGCCGGGTCGTGAATGTCACGATTAAATCCGTTCGCGGGGCTGTCCTCGGAGCGCGAACGAGCACTCGCTTGGTGATTCCCCCGACGGAATTTGTCACGTTCCGCGAAACGGAGATCGTTGTGCCCTACGGGAAGAGTTTCCCGGGTGCGGAAGTGTACGCGAGTGGCCCCCTACCAAACCCGGTCGGCTACGCCATCGAACGGATGGACAACAAGCCCCCGGCGGGCGAACGCCCCATCGCCGCCAAAGGCGACCAGAACTGGCAAATTCCGGCCGATGCGATCGACGCGCCGGAGTGGGGCCAGACCTACAGCTTGTATCTGAAGCCTCCTCTTGGGATCCGCATCGGCGACATCGGAAAGCTCCTGGTGCGATACGAAACGACTCCGAAGTTGTACGTGCTCGATCTCAAGGCCACGCCGATCACCGTGCCGGCGACCGGAGATAAGGTCACGCTCACCGCCCGGCTCAGTAGCAAGCCGAATCAGGAAGTCGAACTGCCGATTACCCTGACGCTCAGCGGGATGGGAGCCGACTGGATTGAAGGACCGTTGGAGCGGACCATCAAAATCAAACCCACCGATCCCGATCCGGCCAGTGGTTCTGTGGACATCGTCATCCGCAAGCGCGAATATCCGGCCGAGGCGAGCGACTTGCTGGTCACGCTCAAGGTGCCCGAGTTGTATCGCGCTTCGGCGAACGAGGCTGACGCCACCCGGACGGCGACCGTTCGACTCACCGCCCCGCCCGCGCCCAATCCCCTCGTCCTTACCGTCGACAAAATGGGAGATGCGAAGATCGAGCAAGTCCGCAAAGACGCCCGGGTGAGTTTCGTCTGCACGCTGTCCCGAGAAGCACCTGCCGACTTGAAAGTTCGCATTGCTTTCGACGACGGCGATACGGCGAAACCGGGCAAGCACTTCCAGATCACGGGACTCACGCCGGAAGGACAGTTGCTCTTCGAGAAAGGTGCGAAGAGCAAGACGATCGTTCTCGAACCGATCCCGAAACTGAATCTTCAACCGGACCGCGCGCTCAAGCTGATGTTCAAGAAGCCGGTGGACACCGACCTCAAAATTGAAGGCGATACCTTTCCGATCACCCTGACCGACAAACTTGCAGAACGCAAACTTCTCGTGCTGGTGCTCGCCCTGGGTCCCACGGAGGAAGACAAGAAAGGGTTCGCCGAGGGCTGGACCAAGAACCATCTGGACGCCTGGAAAAAGGAAAAGAACGATAAGGGAGGCGAGGGTACCTGGTGCCGGGCCGTCCTCGTCGGGGCGATGGCCGAAGGGGGAAAGCTTACGCCGAACCCGACGCTATTGGGGTCCGCTAACGAGATGGAACTTCCGCTGTTGAGCGATGCCGGGGGCGCGAAGCGTCCGCCGCAACTTGCCGAACTCATCAACCTAGCCATGGCGACGCGCCGCGAGTTGCTTTCGGAACTTCCCGTGCAAGAGCAGAAAGAAATTCAGACCGCGATCATCTGGCGGTCGACGAAAACGCCTACCGCGCTCCAGAAGTCGATTGGAAAACTGCTCGCACAAGAAACGCAAAACGATTTGAAGGATCTCAAAGGTCGGTTCGCGTTCGTGTGGTACGGGGGTAACGACTTTGGGCAAGACGATAAAGTCGATACCGTGCTCCGGGAAGTCTTACTCGAGCTATTGCATGGAAGAAAAAGTCTCGGGACCTCCTTGGGCGCGTTGACAGGTGGGGTCGGGAATTCATTAGCAGTCTTCAAAGGCCTCTGGGATACTCCGACTGCAAGACCGGCCATTCGGTTAGTGTTGCCGTCCGACATCCCGAGCCCGATTCCCGAAGGTGTCATCGAAGCGTTCGAGGCGTTCAAATAGTCCTTCTCCGAGTGAGCCCATGACGAGCAATCCGAACGAACCCAGCGATGTGGCGGAACCCTCTGCGGAGGCGGTGCAGGCCCCAAAACCGATTCCCCCCGAACCGGCGATCAATGCGGGTCAGGCGCCGCCGAAGCCGGCTAAGCGATCGAAAGATTCCAAACGATCCAAGCAAGCCTCCGAGAAACCTCCCCAGGGCGGGGTGGTAACGGCTCCGGCCCCGGTTTCCACCGGACCGTCCGCGGGCTCTTCGGGCCTGCGAATGGTTCAACTTTTCGTGGTCCCGGGCTTACTCGTGCTGCTCATCGGGCTCGTCGCCGTCGGATTACTTCGCACGCCCGAACTCCCACCGACAGCGGCACCGGTCGAGAAAACCGACCTCGGCCCGACGAACGAGGCCGTGGCAAAATTGACCACGAGCGTCGATCGCGTCGAAACTGTCCTCAAGGGCAAAACCGGGGAGCAACCCGAAGAAACCCAGAAGCAACTGAAAGAACAAAAAGTTTTGCTCGAAAAGATCGACGGCGGACTCGTCTCGACTCGCAACAGCATCGGCCTCGACGTCCCGACCGGCGGGCTCTGGAAGGAACTCGAGAAGCTGAAGGGATTGAACACCGCCAGTCCCGCCCCGGCGAACACGGCCGAAGCGCAATGGCGAAGCAACGCCCTGGTCCATTATTTGGTGAGTCTGGTTTTCGAACTGGCCCGGTTCTCCACCGACCTGAAAACGATCACGACGAGCTCGGCCGCCGTCAATTCGAACTTCGAACTCACACGTCAGGCTGCCGAGATTACGAGCAAGAAAATGGTGAATACCGAACAGTCGGTCAGCGAGTTAAAAGCCCAGGTGGGAATCCTGATCGACCAGGCCAAGTTGATGGCCGACACCACCGACGTGTTGGTTCTGTTCGCCCATGCGGAGGGGAGCGACGCCCAGCCTCTGGTCGCGAATGGGGAGAAAATCGTTGCCGAGAAGCCCGTCGTGGACAAGTCGATCGCGGAGAAGGCGTTCGCAACGAGTGCTTATCGAACGCAATTCAAGAACCATCGCCTCGCCGTGATGGTGGAATCCAGTGGAGCTTTGGAAGGGGCGCCTGCTCTCTCTTGGCCGAAACCCGAGGGGCCACTGCCGGTGTTCGTTAAACCGTCGCTCCCCGAATCCGCGCAGCGGAGTTCGGATATGGGCAAGTTCGATTTGAAAGCTCAGTTCGAGGTCCCCAAGGATCCCGCGAAAGCCGCGAAGCGTCGGTGTGTCGTCGTCACCGGGCCACGGAACGATCCGCCCAAACTCGATGCTCTCGCCTGGGTGGGCATTGATGTGGACGTCATTCTGATCTCCCGGATCGACCTCGACGCCGCGGAGATCTACCAAAAACGAACTCAGGAATGGCTGAAATTCTCAGCGAGTCATAAAGGAGTCACCGTCGTCTTGTCCGTGCCAGCGGACTCCAAAAAATGGTCCGACGAGGACAAAAATCGCATCGAACACTACCTGCGTCGATTCACCGCCCCTTATTAACCGAACTGACTCTTGGTTTCACCAGTCAGCGTTTGCGGAGGCCTGCGATGCGTTGGATCTGTTCATTCATCCTCAGCGTTCTGGTCGTATCGAGTCTGGGCGTTGCCGCCGATCCCGAAAAGTTGCAAATGGCGGACGGCACGGCTTACGACCCGTCAGTCGCGAATAGGTTGCCGGCGAAGGACGGGCCAATTGGCCAGGCCGCCTGGGTTACGGTCGCCGGCTACGATTACCGCGCCAAACCGGGATCGGAGGCCCCCAAACTGCTTGGGGGCCCCACCTCCGCGTTCATGGATCGCGGCTTCGTTTGGGAATCGAAAGTCATCGGCACGGAGACCTTTCTTCTGCTGAGCTCCGTCAACAACAACGGACTGATCGAACAACCCTTCGGGTGGGTTCCGAAAACGCTCGTGATCTCCAAGGAGAACCCGTACGCTCTGATGGTGAAATACGTCGACGAAACAACGAAGAAAGTGTTTGATACGGCGGTGCCCCGCAAAGGGATGATCGTTAACACACTCGAAACGGTTTTGAAGTTTCAACAGAACGCGCCCGACCCCCTTTTCACGCTGTCCCACGACTCGATCAAGGACAGCCTCGGCCAGGGCAAGCTGCCCGAATCCGTGGCGAAAAAGTTCACCGAGAGTGGGATCGCGCTCGGTCAGAATAACCGGATCGAGCCGCGCACGACGAAAGACGGCTGGATCGTGACGATGGAGGAGAAGACGCAAGACGGTGCGTTCGCCGCCCGGCAGCAGTACGAATTGATCGTCAAAGGGGACACGGTCGAAGCCCGCGAAGGCCAAAATATGGCCTGGGTTCACAATCGCCCCGTCGCCTCGCGAGCGAATCGGCGAAAGAGTTTCTACCTCGCCAACGTTTTCTTCGTCTTTCGCGAACTCGACGGCTTCACCCTGATTGGCTCCGTGGGCGAAGTCCTCGACGGAACCTATTCGAGTTCGATCCACGGGTGGGTCGAATCGAGCCGGCTCTCGAAGTGGAACACGACGGAAGCTCTGGAATGGGATCGCCGATCCACCGAAAAATCCGCAACGCCGCGGCGACCGCCGCTTGGCATGGTCTTTTCGCGGGAAGACGACGCCAAAGACTGGATGATTTCGCACGCGAAAGCGGAACAGTTTATGAACGCGGACGCCCGGAAGAAAGCCGACGAAATCGCCGCTGCCACAGTGATTGCCAGGGAAGGCCGCGTGAAGGACACGGACTCGAACGAGTTCACGAGTACCCTCCTGACGGGGATGGATATGCGGTACCCCTTGCTGGGCGTTCAGACCAAAAAAAACCCGACGACCCAGGCCAACGTCTACGGGGTCGGCTGGTTCGGCGACTTCATCGTGGAGGGCGGGAAGAAGATCGATCCCACGGTCGTGTCCGCGCGTCGTGCGAAGATTCTGAGCATCATCAAAGATCTCGATACGATCGAGTTGCTCTTCGTGATCGACGGCACGGGGAGTACGTACAACTATCGCATCGGCGTGGTCCCGGATGTCATTCGCGATAGCCTGAAAAGCCTCGACGATCTCCGGCGGACGAATCCCGATTATGCCAACATTCGGGTCCGGGCGACGATCGTCCTTTTTGGCGAGCGCAAGATCGCCACGGGGGAATGGGAACCGTACCTGAGCCACTCACCGTTGTCGAATCTTCAAAACGGCGATAAAAATCCCGCTGAAGTCGTTTCCTCGGAGATCGGCGATAAGGCCAAGGACCGCATCGATCAACTCACGGGTTGGCTGAGGTCGCACGAGAACCTCTCCAAAGATGGCAAAGCCGAACTCGAAGCAGTCGTCGATGGTCTCGTCAACGGCATCGACAAAGCGAACTTCAGTTCCACGGCCCGGAAGTTCGTCATCTTCCTCGGCGACATGGGGGACAAATCGCAAGCGGCGAATGCCGCTCACAACGACATCAAACTCATTCGCAAAAACCTGGAAGCCGCGGGCAAATCGGAACCGATCAATTTCATCGGCATCCGTCTCGAAGACAAAGGGTCGTCGCCGAACGGTGCGGCACTCTTGCAAACCCAGCTCGATGCGGTTGTGGAAAGTGTCGCGGGGAATGCCAACTCGACCGGCGTAAGTGCCGTGGCGTTCGCGCTGAAAGGCGAGAACCAGGACGATGTCAAAAAACTGATTCAGGCGAAGATTCAGGAGCGCATCGATGCCTTGCTCAAGGAATTGAAAGACCAAGCGCGCGAAACGCGCGATGTCGCCGAGGGTTCCCAGCGTTCGTTCGCTTCGCCCGTGCTTCGCCGGCACTACGAGTCGAAAGGGGCCAAGGTCTCCGAGATCGAAGCGAGCGGGGTGCAAATCTACGAGGAAGGCTTCGCGCACGAGAGCACGTTCGTCGGGCCGCAGAAAGTCAAGCAACTCCGGCAGGTGTATTTGGTTCCGGTCGAGGTCGCCAAGAGCTTGCGCGATACATTGCTCGAGATCACGAATGGGGGCAAATCGGTCACCACGGATCCGGATGATCTCCGCAAACTGCAGCTCGAACTGCTCAAAGGGCTGACGAAGACGGGGGGCCCCGGCAAAGGGGTGCCCGCAGCAATCGCCGATGCTTTCCTGGTTCAGGCCGGGCTCAAGTTTACGACGGCGTTCTTGAAACTACCGCCCGATGAGATCAAAGAAAAAATGTCCGACACGGATTGCAAACGTCTCCTGCTGGCCGGGCAGCGCCTGAACGAGCTGCTGAAAGATGGCGAGGAATCGCAATGGATCACGGAAGACGAGAAACTCCCCGGGGGTGGAGCGATTCCCAAAGCCATCAAGGTCGCCAATAGCACGAAGAAGGCCGAGCGGTTCTACGAGTTCCCCTACGACACCAAGCGTTGGGTTTGGCTCGACCAGGAGTTGCACATTCCATGAGCGCGACGACCGAAGGACCGACGTTCGCTCTTTCCAACCTGACTTACGCTTACGGTTCCCGCTGGAAGCGGCCGTCGCTGCCCGCCGTGACCGGGGTAACCTCCGAGATTCACCCCGGCGTGACGGCCGTGCTCGGGCTCTCCGGGTCCGGTAAGACGACGCTGCTCAATCTGCTGGGTTTGCTCGCCGATGCCCGGCTCCAACCCGGGCAGATCACCTTTCGGGGCACGGCGGATTACGCCGCGCTCCGCTCGTCGGCTCAGGTGAAACTGCGGCGCGATGCCTTCGGGTTCGTTCTGCAGTCGTCGTTTCTGCTCCCCCACTTTTCGTGTTGGGAGAACGTGGCCGTGCCTCTGGCCCTGGTCGGGATCCATCGCGCGGAACGGCGCAAGCGGGTCGAAAGGCTCTTCGCCCAGGCCGATCTTTCGGGACGACTGACCGCGTTGATGGAGAAGCGCCCGCGGGACATCTCGGGCGGCGAACGGCAGCGCGTGGCCGTCTTGCGGGCCATCGTTCACGACCCGCTCGTGCTCTTTGCCGACGAACCCCTGAGCAGCCTTGACCCGCTCAATGCCAAAGAAATGCTGAAACTGCTTCGCCACTGGCTGAACGGCGGAATGAGCCTCGCTTCGGCACCCGACCGCCGACGAACGCTGCTGCTGGTCAGTCACGATGTCTCGACCGCAGTCCGGTTTGCGGAGGGGCGTTGCTTGATCATGCGGGCGGGGGCGATGGTCCGCGGGCCGGACCGACCCGTGCCCGACGAACGGACCGCCCTCGTCGATATGGGAGTGATCGAAGAATGACCTGGGGCTATCTCATCGAGTTCGCCTTCCGGGATCTCACCGCGCGCTCGGCAATTCGGGCGACGCTGGTCGTCGTGGCCGCGGTCGCGTTCGCCGTGGCCTTCGCGTTCACCGGCTTCGGGTTCGTCTACGGTGTCGAACGCGCCGAGCTTAGCCGCCTCACGCGAGATCCCCTTTCGACGTGTCTGTGGGCGGGGGACAACACGCTCAACGGCCGGCACATTCACGAGGACGACGCCGGGAAGTTGTATGCCGCGGTCCTGGCCGCTGTGGGCCAACCCGACCGCGTTCGCGGGGTCTACCCGATTCGTGTAGTCCAGTTCAATTTTGCAATGAAAAGTGGTAACGACACGCCCGTCACGGGACGAACGATCCGCCTCGGAGCTTCTGCGGACCCGCTCCCGGAGAGTCGACCGGTTCACGCGGGCGGGCGCTGGTTCAACGGTCCGGACGACACAGGGATTGTGGTCGTTCCCAGTTTTCTCGCGAGCCTGGGCTACGACCCCGAACACCCGCCGGAGACGATTACGTTGGTGACGTCTCGCGTTCGAGTCGAAGTTCCCGTGCGGGGCGTGATGCTTCAGGAACTCCCGATTCGGAATCACTCGTACGTGTTGCCCGAGAGTTACTCCGAGGGCTTGCTCCACCCACTGGAAACGGACCCGAGCAACTCGACCGCGGTCTCGGGGCCCGTGCCCAAAGGGTTGATCGACGATATCGATAAAACGGGTTTGGATCAGTTCCAGGCGACTTTGAAAGCGGCGATCCTGAACGCGTTTCCGGCCCAGGAGTTCGTGGTGACACCGACGACCGAGGGTCGTTTCACGAAGTTGTCCATTTCCACGCGTTCGACGAGCGAGCCCCCGACCGCGGCCCCGACGCTCCGGAAATCGGAATGGGAAACGCATCTGAAGCAGATCGCGGCGGCCGTCAATTGGCCCTCGTCCGATTCATTCGTCAAAGCGAAGGTGGAGCCGACCCGCTCGCCCGGACTCATCAGTGGCGATGCCGCGGCTCAAACGGGGTTCGACCTCCTCGCCGTTTACGTGAACGATGTGCTCGCCCTCGCCCCGGCCGCGAAGGCGTCCGAAACGTATGTTCTCTCGAATGACCGGCGGCTCGTGGTCGATCGGAACGTCGTCGATCAGGTCACCCGCGTCGGCGAACAATCGGCGCGCTACGAAGCGGGCATGTCCATCGTCGCCGGGGCGATGTCGTTCGTCTTCGCGGGCATGGTCTGGTTCGTCTTTCGAGTGCGGGCCGAACAGCAAATCGCCGAGATCGGCATGCTCAAAGCGATGGGAATGGGTCGGCTCGGCTGGCTCGCGATGATTCAAGGCCTGATGGTCGGCTCGGCCGGAGCCCTGCTGGGAACGATCGTTGGAGTCGTGTTGATCGAACAGGCTGCCATGCGCTTGTATCCGGATGATGCGCTGGCGGCCGAGGCGGCCACGTATCGAACTCCGCAACTCGTAGCGTCGGTCGTGGCCGCAGCCCTGGTGGGTTGCATGGCCTGTGCCTGGGAAGCCACCCGCCGGGCTCGCACCCTCTCGCCCGCCGTGGCCATCCGAACCGCGGGTTAAACAGAACGGGCCGGGGTTTCCCCCGGCCCATCGAGCATTTGAGCGATTTCTAGCACTTAATCGCACGAGGACTTGGATCGGCCAAAGAGCTTGCGGAGGCGGGAGAATGGAACCCACCGTTCCGATTTGGCCGATGCACACGAATCGTAGCAAACCGGAGCACAGGGCGCACAAATGGTCACGGGTGGAGCGCAGCACGTCGGAGCGACCCCGCAGAGGGCCGAGTAAGGCCCGCTACCGAGCAGCACGGTGCCGCCCGTCGTGTCACTGCCCGTTCCACCGGTTCCGGGGTCCACCAACGTCACCACGAAACCCTCGTCGGAAAGCAGTTTTTTGCGGTCTGCGGCGGGCCAGTTCGAGAACTCGAGCACTTTCTCGACAACGTCCATCAACAAGTTGCGGACGCTGGCGGTCGTCACTTCGCCGCTCGCTTTGCCCTTGAGTTCCCAGGAGAGCTTGACGGCTTTCTCGTCGTATTTCACACCCGCGGTATCGAAAGAGATCCCGGATGCGGTGAAGGCGTCTTTGGCTTTCTTGAGATTCGCGGCTTCCGCGGGCAGAACCCACACGGCGTCGAGTGCCTTCACCCAGTCCGCCGATTTGGCGGCAGCCGAGGCGGGAACGATCGGGAAGTCTTTGGGAGGGGCAGCATCG
>Ga0105047_10009636_pt1 | contig 15879 bp, 13 predicted proteins | sample MAT04_FD_78384 | JGI IMG/M metagenome (GOLD analysis project Ga0105047, IMG submission 78384) | Freshwater microbial communities from Lake Fryxell liftoff mats and glacier meltwater in Antarctica - MAT-04 (megahit assembly) | ecosystem: Environmental > Aquatic > Freshwater > Ice > Liftoff... | reverse complement strand
GACAAAGCAATGGTTGGCATATAAAAAATCATATTCACCAGCATAATCCAGAACATTGTCGATGGATCATTCACCAACGGAACCATTAACAGTATTATGCCTCCGCTGATATGAAACATACCGTAAAGTTTTTCAGCATTTATCCAGCGGTCAGCAATAATTCCGGCAATGGCAGGCATAAATAAGGACGCAATTCCCATGGTCGAAAAAATAGCACCAAATTCAGTTCCTGACCATTGTTTGGTCTGAAACCAATACGCTCCAATAGTGAGTAACCACGATCCCCATACAAAAAACTGAAGGAAGTTCATTAAGATCAGACGAGTCTTGATATTCATAATCGTATTTGTTAAGTATAATTTGAAGTTTTGTTATACCAAAGTTGCCGTTTTGTGTTTTTTAAGGGATCAGATAAAACAACCTAAGCCTGTGATTTTCCAGGTGCTTGCAATTGAGAATTGATTGTTTGAATTTATTTCCTTTTCCTGATTTCATCGCGGATCAACGATGCTTTTTCGTAATCTTCGTCCTCAACGGCTTGCAGAAGTTCAGCTTCAAGCTCTGTAAGGCTTAAATTCCGGAATGTTGACGGAGAATTATCAACTGACAGATCATCCGTGTTTTCGGTAGCCTGATCTTCGTCATCGAACAGAATACCGGCTTGCGACATAATGTCTTCAGTAGTATAAATAGGGCAATGAAACCGGATGGAAAGAGCTACAGCATCTGATGTACGCGAATCAATTTCGTTAATCGTTAATCCGCTGTCGCACAATAGTGTAGCGTAAAAAATACCTTCATGAAATTTGGTTATCTGTACTTCTGTAATAGTAATTCCAAAAGTTTTAGCGAAATTGTAAAACAAATCATGTGTTAATGGCCGCGATGGTTTCATTTTTTCGAGCTCCAGGGCAATAGCCTGAGCTTCGTAGTGGCCTATTACTATAGGTAACCTACGTTTGCCACCTACCTCGCCCAGCACCAATGCGTACGAATTGGACTGAGCCTGGCTATAGCTTAGACCTACAATAATGAGTTCAATCTTTTTCAAAGTCGGTTGTCAGTAATTGCAAATCAATAAATTAGGGAAAAATGGCAGTATCCTGCACTCCTGTGAATAATATCAGGTAAAAATATAAATAATAATTGAAACTCAACCAGGCGGAGAGAATTTTATAAAAATGCTTTTGCAAGACTATACTACTGCTAAAATACTACTATTTCATTTTATCAGTTGAACCTGATGGGATCATTGAGACAGGGAAACATGAATTTACCATTTCTGATACTTCGATTCCCAAAGGAGTTTATACACTGCTGGTTGTATGTGGAACTTTTAAAGATTCGAAACGATTTGCATGTGTTAAATAAACGTTTATTGTAATGTTGGTAGTACAATAGATGATTTATATATATCTGATTTTCACTTCTTTCTGGAATTTTTCTTCCAGCGTTCTCTTTATTCGCTTAACAACTGTGCGCCTTATTTCCAAATCAACCGGAAGGTTAGGATCCTGATGAGCAATATTAATTCGTGTACCGATAATAAAATGAATTTCATCACTGTCGAGCAGCAGGCGCACAATCTGGTCAGCAGGTCCTTTCCCTAATTTAAGCCTTGGCGAGTGTTTTTTCAACAAATCCGAAACTTTTCCAAGCGTAAGAATTCCTTCTGTAACAAGGTCAATTCCTTCCATAAACGAAACCGGCGGAAGATCGGGATCATCAAATTCAAAGCTATCAACAATGGGTAATTCCAGTTGACGCGAGACAATATCGCCGGTAGTTGCGCCACATATGATCTTTTTTCCTTCGAATTGTTTAACAGCCTCCCCCAGGGCAATATCATTTTGTTCCTCGTAAGGAGGGCCTGTACAGAGCAGGAGTTTTCGTGGTTCGCGGAAATAAATTACAGCGCAGGAAGTATCGTCTTTCGGATGGTAATTGTCGTTGATATTCGCCATATTAACAACCTTGGCTGCCAGTTGTGTGGCCGAAATAGTTAGATCGGCACTGACAAGCTGAAGCACATATTGCTCAAAGTTTTCAATTCCCCAGCCAAAAGGAAATTTCGGACTTCCCATTCCCGATTGAGGCACGCCATCGGAACAGATTATGATCCGGTCCTCTTTCTGATGCCTGAACTCACAGGTACGAAGCTCTTTTCCGGCATTCTTTTCTGAATCCATTATAATATATTCCCAGCCCGGATCAATTTGCGTATTACCGCGTAATACAACCGTTTGCGGATTATCATATTCCAGTATGCGAGTCGCGCCGTCGATATCAATATCCACAATAGTGAATGTTGAATAACTCATTTGCCTCTCGCTGCATACGGGCAAAGTGTTCATTATTATTTCAGCAATCCTGTTAACGTCTTTATGCTCTTCGGCAAATTTGAGAGCCATGGTTGCTGTTAAAGTCGAGAGCATACTTGCTTTAACACCATGCCCCATGCCATCGGAGAGAACAGCTATAATTCTGTTTTCTTCAAAAATACGCTGGGTAAGAAATTTATCGCCGCAAATACGCTCCAGGTCATGGTTTTTCTGAACGGCGTTAACTTCAACATAAAATTGTTCGTCACTCATAAGGTATGTCGAATTGAGATTTTATAGTACATAGAGAGAATTGAGAAGTTTAATGGTTGCAGGTTTCGGATTTGTAAGTGTATCGGGTTAGGAATGATTTGTCTTAAACTCTTCAAATCACTGAGCGGAAGCGAAGTGTTAAACTCTTTAATATGTATCACTTAGCGAATCCAAAGTGTCAAGTTCTTCGAACTGTAATACTGAGCGGAGCCGAAATGTTAAACTCTTCAGACTTATGAAACTAAAATCCTTCTATTTTTTATGCGACTCAATAATTGAGTTTAGCATCTTTTCTGTTTTAGCTGCACCTTCGCCCAAAAGGAATGCAATCTGCTGCACAAGATCCAGGTTTTGCTCAATAACTTCGGTAACACGATTAATTACTTCCTCTTTGCGGACTTCAGGCATTTGCATATCCCTGATTACCGCGCCAACTATTTTATTCTTTTTAATGCTGAAAATTGAGACATTCAATATACTGTTATTCAGGTGTACATCGCGCCCTATTACATCATCATTACTGCCTACTACATAGGCAAAGAGTTTGTAAAATTGTACCGGCAACAACGTTTTTAAGTCAGCACCTATAAGTCCTGGAATGATTTCGTTAATTTCAGCTGCTTCTTCGCCCATAATGGTTACAAAACTCTCGTTTGATCCAACAATCTTCATGTTTTCATCAACCAGAACTACCGCTGTAGGAAGCTTGTGAAGCATGGTTTGTGTGGTTTCCAGCACATCCTGAACTGTTTGTTTTTCGGCAAGAGCTATTTTTTCCGAATTCTGGAGTGCCTGTTGTGTGCGTGTAAGTTTGTCGTTGGTTGTTTTAAGGGATCGGATGTATTCCTGCTTGCTTCGCAGCGAATGCAAAATACACATATCAGGTCTTGTTATTCCATTAGCCACATCAATGGCAAAATCGCGGCAACTGTCGTAACCACAAGCTTTGCAACCCATATTTTCGGAATCACTTTTATCAATGATCTTGAGTATTTCATTTACTTTTTCGTCGGGAGGATCGGGCAAACGCTGATCATTGGCACTGAAATCACGTTTCAAACTAAGATTCGAATATTGTTTAAGGTCATTGTTCCACCTTGCCATCTTAAATTCTTTCAACCTCTTAGCCGTATAGGCGCGAGTCAAGGTTTGGCGGTTGTATTTTTTACCGCCCGGTTTCATGCCTGGACCCATCATGCAGCCTTCGCAATAAAACATATTGAAATGTTTCTGAATATATTCAATACCTTCTTCAAACTGGCTGATTGCTGCTTTAATTCGGTCTTTCCCATCAGCTGTTACCACAGTTCCCGAAAGCAAATCCTGGTTTAAGCCCGATGCCTGTATAATTCCTGTGCTAATCGGATATAAATAACCTTTATATCCTTGCGGTTCGTCAAATTCCAAAAATTCGATGTTACTTTCTTTTATGCCATGTTGATCGAACATTTCGCGAAGCTCTGCAAAAGTAAGCACCTCGTCAACTTTAGCATTTTCTGTAAATCGGTCGGCTTCTTCTTTAGCTCCGATACAGGGTCCTATAAATACAACTTTGATTTCGCTGCCATAAATTTCCCTCACTACTTTTGTATTGGCGATCATTGGATTAATAATAGGTGCTAAATTATCAATAAGGTGAGGATAATACTTTTCGACCATCGAAACAATCGGCGGACAATTTGCAAGGATGTAATACTTTCCTAAAAAGTTTGAAACCAGTTCGTTGTACTCTTTAGCAACAAGGTCAACCCCAAAAGCCACATCATGCACATAATCGAAACCCATTTCATGCAACATCCTTACTAACTTCCGGTAATCGGTTATATCATCGAATTCGGCTGATATACTTGGATCAACAAGGGCAACTACTTTATGTTCCGATTTGAGGAGTTCAATAACAGCAGGTTTCGAATTGTAATACTCAATTGCTCCTGGACTGCAAACTTCGAGGCAACTTCCGCAGCCAATACATTTATCCGGTTGTATATAAGGTATATCACTTGACGGGCGCAATTCGATAGCCTTAACAGGACAAACCCTTACACAGGCATAACAAACCTTACACTTATCTTCAATTATAAACACGAGAGGTGCTTGCATTTTTTTACGATTTTAAAATTTTAATCCAGGTAATCATAGCCTGACGCTGAACTGTATTACCACTTTGCAACTTTTCCGAATAATTGAATGGCACCTTGTAGCACCATGATGTAGCCTGATTTCCGTTGCACTTCAACTTAAGTTTCGCTTCAGCATTTGAACCTTGTACCCTTGAATCTTGAACATCTTGAACCCTTGAACACCTTGAACACTCTGAACCTTATTTCTCCACCGTTTCAAAAAACTCATCAAGCAGAACTATCACTGAATCTTCATCCAGTCTTTCAATGAGATCACCATCAAGTTTCAGCGAAGGCCCAACGGCACATTGTCCGAAACAACGTTCGCCGTGAAAACGAACCTCGTTAAGCAGGTTTCTGTCGCGCAGATAGTCGGTTACAATTTTAACCAATTGTTTATTGCCCCTTGCAAAACAGGAACTGCCCAGGCAAATAACTACTTCTTTCTTTTTAATATCCATTGTCATGCCTATTGTATATTGAGCTTCAACTTCCGGTAAAGTCGCATTCGAAAAAACAAATATAGCTAATAATAGATATCAAACTGAATTGTGAATGGAATAACACTGTTATTTTTTTAACAATAAATATCAATACTTAGAAATCAAAACATTATTTTTGTAGTCAGCAAATTGAATGAAGTATAAACATAAATAAATGCAGGCCTCACTCGACGAAATAATTCAAAGATACAAAGCCGGTTCGCGCGAATCTCTTCTTCCTTTGTTGCAGGATATACAAATTGAATTTGGGTACCTGAATGAAGAAGCTATACTTAAAGTTGGCCGACACATAAAACTTCCATCAGGTAAAGTTTATGGAATTGCTACTTTTTACGACCAGTTCCGATTTGTGCAGAAAGGGAGATTCCATATTAAAGTTTGCAGGGGTACATCATGCCACATGCATGGCTCATTAACCATATTGCGTGAAGTGGAGCGTGTTCTCAACCTGAAAGAAGGGCAAACTTCGCGCGACGGACGTTTTAGTCTCGAAGCAGTTAGCTGCATGGGCGCCTGTGGTTCTGCTCCGGTAATGAATATTAACGGCGAATTTAAAACCGCTATTTCTATACCTGACATTGCACAAATCATCAATCACTATAGAAGTACTATTTAACTCTTAGTCAGTCATATGGATGATAAACAATTTCTGATTGAAAAGGTACTGGCGGCAAAAGCTGATCCTGATAAAAAGGAAGTTTCAGATATTTTGGCTCATATCAGGCGCGATACTGTTGATAAACCTGTGGTATACATTGGGTCGGGAACCTGTGGTAAAGTTGCTGGTGCTGATGATACATACACCGCCGTAGCTCATTATCTGGAAGAGAAAAATCTGAAAGCCGAAATAGTACAGGTCGGTTGTGTGGGTATATGTACTTTCGAACCTATTGTTGATATTCAGCTTCCTGGGAAAGCAAGGATTTCGTTTCGCAATATCACTTCCGAAATGGTTGAACCTCTTTTGGATGATATTTTTAACAGCGAAGTTCCTTACGAAAATGTAATAGGTCAGTATAATTTCGCCAGGTACACCAAATGGGAGAATGTTCCTTTCGTAAATGAAATTCCATTTTTCAAACATCAGCATCGCATTGTACTGGCAAATTGTGGCATAGGTAATCCTGATTCTATTTCGGATTATATTGCCCGTGGTGGCTATCAGACATACCTGAAATGTATCCGTAACTATACCGGGGATAAAGTTTGCAATGTTGTGGATCAAAGCGGTTTACGTGGTAGAGGTGGCGGTGGTTACCTTACCGGTCAGAAATGGATAATGGCGCATAATACTGTCAGCGATCAGAAATATTTGATTTGCAACGCAGCTGAAAGTGATCCGGGCGCTTTTATGGATCGTGCTGTTATTGAAGGCGATCCACATCTTTTGCTCGAAGGTATTGCAATTGCCTCATATGCAATTGGTGCTACCAAAGCATACATTTATGTGATGGACGAATATAGCCAGGCGTATTTTATGCTTAACCAGGCACTTCAGCAATTAAAGGAATATGGATTTACCGGGTATAATGTATTCGATAGCGGTGTTGATTTAAAAATTTCGCTGGTGCGCGGACCGGGTGCTTTTGTGTGTGGTGAAGAAACTGCACTTATTAACAGCATAGAGGGGAAACGGGGAATGCCTCGTCCTAAGCCGCCCTATCCGGCAATAGAGGGATTGTTTGGCAAGCCCACTGTAATTAATAATGTTGAAACACTGGCAAATATTCCTTTTATTCTCCGTCATGGGCCACTCCGTTTCAACGAAATAGGAACTGCCGAGGTAAAAGGCACAAAAGTGTTTGCCATTTCCGGAAAAGCAATGATAACCGGGTTGGTGGAGGTTCCGATGGGGACTAAAATCAGGGATATCATTTTTAAAATTGCCGGAGGAATTAAAGAAGGAAAAGATTTTAAGGCGGTGCAGATTGGTGGACCCTCAGGAAGCTGCTTGCCGGTTTCTCAACTTGATTTGCAGGTAGGATATGAATCACTTTGGAACGAAGGTGCTATAATCGGGTCAGGTGGAATGATAGTGATGGACGAAGATACCTGTATGGTTGATATCGCCAAGTTTTTCATGAATTTTCTGCAGAAAGAAAGTTGTGGTAAATGTATTCCATGCCGCGAAGGAACCAGACGGATACACGAGATTCTTGAAAATATAACCCGGCGTCCGTCAGGGGAATCAGGGTTCGAAGTTCTCGAAAGATTTAAAGGTATCATGCAGCTGACTGATCTGGCTGAAGTTATCAGGGATACATCGCTTTGCGGATTAGGGCAAACAGCGCCAAATCCGGTAATGAGTGCGATGAAATGGTTCAGGGAAGAGTTTGAAGAACACGTTTTCGATCGCAAATGCAGGGCAGGAGTATGTAAGGAATTACGACTGTTTTACATTGATGTTGATAAATGCATCGGTTGTGTAGCCTGTTTGCGCAAATGTCCTTCCAATGCCATTGTCGGACAGCCCCGGCAGCCTCACTTCATCATTGAAGAAAAATGCATTGGCTGCGGAATATGCTTCGATGTATGCAAATTCGTGGCTGTAAAACTTAAATAGATAGCAAAAAAATGATAATCAGGCTTGGGTTTCACCTAAATCCCCTGGTACAAAAAAACAGTTGAATGATTTTAGCAGAAAAGCGGATATGTTATTCGATATAGAAGTAAACGGTAAAACCATCAAAGCCAAAAAGGGCGATACTTTGCTTATGGCACTGGAGCGGAACGGGATAAAAGTCCCAACACTTTGTCATATCAAAGATTTGCTTCCTTCCGGTGCATGCCGGATGTGCGTTGTTGAGGTGGAAGGTCGTCAGGGACTCATTCCTGCATGTTCGCACCCGGTTGAGGAGTGGATGAAAGTACGCACACATTCGCCAAGAGTAATCAAAGCCCGCAAAACAAATACAGAATTACTGCTTAGTAACCACCCTGACGACTGTCTATATTGCGAGCGCAACGGGAATTGCGAATTACAAAAATTATCGGAAGATTTAAACGTGCGCGAACGCCGTTTTTATGGTAAAAAGAATAAATACAAAACCGACCCTTCAAGTGCCAGTTTGTTGCGCGATCCCGCCAAATGTATTTTATGTGGCCGCTGTATAAGAGTGTGCGAAGAAGTTCAGAAAATATCAGCTCTCGATTTTATAGGGCGTGGAAATAAAACACAGGTTGGTCCTGCTTTTAATAAGGGGATGAACCTTTCCTGCTGCATCAATTGTGGTCAGTGTGTAATGGTTTGCCCTACAGGCGCTTTGGCCGAAAAACAATATCCTGCCAAGCTACAGGACGCACTTCATAACCCCGCAGTGAAAACAGTGATCCAATGCTCACCAACATTGTCAGTTACGCTTGCTGAGGAATTCGGACTACGGGCTGGAAAAGACCTGGAAGGTGTAATGTTTGCCGCTTTACGCAAATTAGGTTTCGATTATGTTTTTGATTCAGCTTTTGGTTGCGATTTACTTGTTAATGAGCAAGCTGCTGAGTTTTATACCCGGTTGAAAGAAGGAACAGGATTCCCCATGTTTTCGAGTTGTTGTCCGGCCTGGATAAAATATGCTGAACAGACTCATCCTGATATGCTCGCCAATATTTCCGCCTGCAAATCGCCGCAACAAATGCTTGGAGCACTCATTACCAATCATTTTGCACCAGGCAAGGGACTTGCAATTGATGAAGTTTATTCTGTTTCGGCCATGCCTTGTATTGCAAAGAAATTTGAGTCGCAGCGCGAACAAATGACACATAAAGGCATTACCGATGTCGATCTAGTGCTCACCACCCGCGAACTTGCCCGCTTAATACGATTGAACGGTATTGATATTGAACAGGTTGAACCACAATTATCGGATCAGCCTTATCAAGCAAGAAGTTCAGCTGGTAAAATGCTGGCAGTGAGTGGTGGACTAACAGAAGCTTTAATCCGGACCTTACATTTTATTATTACCGGTAAGGATACTAATCAGTTAAAAATTCAGGAACTTAGGTCGGGAAAAGGCCGAAAGGAGTATTTTGTAAAAATTGGTGAGTATAAACTTGGTTTTGCAGTGGTTAATGGAATCGGAAATATTGAACCTTTAATGGCTGAAATAAAAAAAGGCCGGTCCGATATTCACTACATCGAAGTAATGGCATGCGAAGGCGGATGTGTTGGTGGCGGAGGACAGCCTATTCACCCCGAAAATGATAATGTTAAGGCAAGAGCAAAATCTATTTATGAACTTGATGAAAAGGAATCGGTAAGAGTAGCGCACCAAAATGCATCGTTGCAATCAGTTTACGAATCTTTTTTGATAAAACCCGGAAGCGAAGTAAGTCGTGCTCATTTATACACCAGTTACGAAGAAAGGGAAGTAATGAGGTAAGCGGGGATATGGAGTTTACAGAGACAAGGAGAGAGGGGACAAGGACAGGTGGGACAATGTGTCGAAAGAAATTCTATACCAAAAACTGTAAACTAATTTCAGGACGTGTCAGGGCGTTTATACTTCAAACTTTTCGAAAATAACAGAGTGCCATTTTCCCTGGCTAAAGCATTTGAACCTTTGAACCCTTGAACTTTTGAACCCTTGAACCTTTGAACCTTTGAATGGCGCATAGCGCCACTTCCGCTTCGCTACAGCATTTGAACCTTTGAACTTTTGAACCCTTGAATCCTCATCCTATGTCACTTGGTACAATTCAAACATCTAATCAGGAAACTGATAAAAAGCTTGTCTTCACCGTTAAGGAGCGATGCAGAGTTTGTTATACCTGTGTGCGCGAGTGCCCTGCCAAGGCAATCAGGATTACAGGAGGGCAGGCCGAAGTAATTACAGCCAGATGTATTGCCTGCGGCAATTGTATTAAAGTCTGCAGCCAGAATGCAAAGGTGTTTTATAAAGAAATTGACCAGGTAAAGCGATTGATTGCCAACTATCCGAAAGTAATTGCACTGGTAGCACCAAGTTTTGCTGCTGAGTTTTACGATTTTGAGGATCACCGTACTTTGGTTGGAATGATTAAATCATTCGGATTCAGCCATGTAACCGAAGTCGCATTTGGTGCCGACCTCGTAGCCCGATATTATAAAGAGCAGCTTAATCTGGAGATGCCGGCTATTTCGTCCGACTGTCCGGCTATAGTAGCTTATATTGAACGTTACTCACCCGAACTCACGGATAAACTGGCGGCTGTTGTTTCGCCTATGGTAGCCATGGCAAGGGTTGTACGCAAAAAATACGGCGAAGATACCAAACTTGTTTTTATTGGTCCTTGCCTGGCAAAAAAAGCAGAATCTAAAGAAATAGATGCAGTGCTTACTTTTCGCGAAATACGTGAAATGATGGAGACAGAACGTGTAAACGTTGCCAAAATAGTGCCTGCCGATTTTGATCCGCCTTTGGGTGGTCGCGGTGCTATCTTTCCGCTAAGCCACGGACTGCTTCATACCATGGAAGTAACCGAGGATATTTTGAGCGAGAATGTATTGGTAGCCGGCGGACGGGCAAATTTTCAGGATGCTTTGCGCGAATTTGAACAGGGCAATCTCGATGGGCATCACCTGCATTTGTTGTGCTGCGAAGGATGTATCCTTGGTCCGGGAATGTCACCCTATCCCAACACTTCACCAACCAGCATGCGTTTTGCTAAAAAAGCACGGATTATAAGCTATGCAAACCGCAAAATGGCTGAACTTGATAAAGAACAATGGCAAGCTAACCTTGACGAATATACGCAACTCGATTTTTCGCGTACGTTTGAACCGCGTGACATGCGTTCTGTTCGTCCGCCAAACGAGCAAATTAAAGATGTGCTTTATAAAATGGGCAAATACAGTCAGGAGGATCATCTCAATTGTGGTGCCTGCGGTTACGATTCCTGCGAAGAGCACGCTATTGCTATTATTAACGGACTTGCCGAAACAGAAATGTGCCTGCCTTATTCCATCGAGAAATTGCATAATTATATCCGCGAACTCAACCTCTCGAACGAAAAACTTGCGCATGTGCAGGAAGCTTTGCGCCACTCTGAGAAACTGGCAGGCATGGGACAACTTTCAGCAGGAATTGCCCACGAACTCAATAATCCATTGGGTGTAATAACTATGTACAGCAATATTTTAAAAGAAGAACTTCCCGCTGATAGCGCAATGCTGCAGGATATTGACCTTATTGTTGAACAGGCTGACCGTTGCCGGAAGATCGTAGGCGGACTGCTGAATTTTGCACGAAAAAATCAACTTAACCTTGATGAATCTGATGTTTTAAAACTTGCAAAACATAGTATTGACTCCGTGGTTGTTCCCGAAAATATTAGTGTACATCTTAATGCCAATGTTTCTGATCCAATGGTGATGCTCGATTACGACCAAATGACGCAGGTTTTTACTAATCTTCTTAAAAATGCCGTAGAAGCATTGCCAGGAAAAGGTGAGATTATTTTCGGTGTTTCCGATTCCAACGATCAGGTTACCATGTACATCACGGATAACGGAACCGGTATTCCACCCGAAAATATGGATAAGCTTTTTACACCTTTCTTTACTACCAAGGAAATAGGAAAAGGCACCGGGCTTGGGCTGCCGATAATATACGGAATAGTTAAAATGCATAAAGGTGATGTTAAAGTAGTATCAAATGTTAATCCCGCTGCAGGACCAGTTGGAACAACTTTTACCATTACATTGCCTCGTAAAAGGTTAGTTTAGATCTATTTATTTCCAGTTTTACCACTTTCGGTTAACTTTTTAAATAACATTGAAATGAAAAAGAAAATATTGATCGTTGACGATGATATGGACTATCTGTTCCAGATGCGTCTTAAAGTGGAGCAAATGGGTTTCGAAACCATAACAGCCGAAAGTCAGGCTGAAGCGGAAAAAATAATTCAGGAAATTAAACCTGACTTATGTATCCTCGACCTGATGATGGAAAGTGACGACAGCGGCTTCATCCTTGGTTACAAAATTAAACGGAAATACCCCGATGTTCCGGTGATAATTGCCACCGCAGTAACAGCCGAAACCGGAATGACCTTCGATGTTCATGCCGATGAAAGCTCGCAATGGATCAATGCTGATTTGTTTCTTGATAAAGGTATTCGCTTCGACCAACTCCAGCGTGAAATAAAAAAATTACTGAAACTATAAGTATGGCTACTTTTAAAATTCTTATTATTGATGATGAACCAGGCATCCGCGAGGGAACCAAACGTATACTTCAGAATTTCAAGGTCGATTATCCTTTTATGGATGAACAAATTGATTTTCGGGTACTCGAAGCCGGAACAGGGAAGGATGGAATTGATATTATTGATAGGGAACTCCCTGAAATATTGTTATTAGATAACAAGCTGCCTGATATACAGGGTGTTGAAGTTCTTGAATATGTTAAGAATAAGCAGTACGATATTATTGTTGTGATGATAACTTCTTACGCATCGCTCGAATTGGCTGTAAAAGCAACCCGCGACGGAGCTTATGATTTTATTCCGAAACCATTTACTCCTCAGGAAATCCGGGCTTCGGTCGAAAATATTACCAAGCAGATTTTCCTTAAACGCATGACTCAAACGCTTAATAATACCGGGAAACAGATCAGGTTTCAGTTTCTATCGGTATTGTCGCACGAACTCAAAGCTCCGCTCAATGCTATCGACGGCTACCTCCGGATGATCAGGGAAAAGCAGTTCGGTAACAATGTGGATGCTTACGAGGAAATACTCGATCGCTCCATGGAACGTATAAAAGGTATGCGACAACTTATTCTTGATCTGCTCGATTTAACTAAAATCGAAACCGGAAAACCAACCCAAAAACTCGAAGTAGTAAATGTGAGGAAGATCGTTCAAATGGCGATTGATACCATACGACCGTATGCCATTCAGAAAGATATTGATTTGTACCTGAATACCCGCGAAAATATCGAAATGAAAGCCGATCCGGGCGAAATTGAGATTATCATGAACAACCTCATTTCCAATGCGGTGAAATACAACAAAACCGGCGGCAGAGTCGATATTTTTATTGAGAAAACAAGTCCAAATATTAAAATTACTGTTTCCGATACAGGGATAGGGTTCCGACCGGAAGACAAGGAAAAGATTTTTGAAGATTTTGTAAGGATCAAAAGCAGTCAAACCCGCGAAGTAACAGGAAGCGGGCTGGCATTGTCCATCGTGAAAAAAATTGTAAGCATGTACAATGGCACTATCGATGTGCAAAGCGAACCCGACAAAGGCACAACTTTTATCATAACACTAATTGAACCTGACGAATAACAGTACTTTATTCGCAACACTTTAAATTTAATTTCGAAAAAATAACCTAAAAATATGGCAGCAAAAAAACTTCCCGATAAAACTGTTGAACGTCTCAGTCAATACAGGCGTACATTATTAATAGCAAATACAGCCGGGAAACATCATATTTTTTCGCACGAACTTGCTGCTATGCTGCACATTACTCCTGTTCAGGTAAGGCGCGATATTATGCTTATCGGCTATTCCGGAACATTACGGCAGGGCTACGATGTTAAAGAACTGATTGACATCATTGGTAAAATTATTGATAGCCGCGAAGGGCAGAAAGTAGCCGTTATAGGTATCGGGAACCTGGGACGTGCCATTATCGGGTATTTCAGCGGAAAACGCACTAAACTATCTGTTGTAGCCGGCTTTGATGTAAATCCTGACAAAATAGACCATGTTTATGCCGGTGTTTGGTGCTATCATTTCGACAGTTTGACTGAGATAATTAAAAAGGAGAATATTACGATTGCAGTATTAACCGTACCTGCAGCCGATGCGGCGCAAGTGGCTGATTTACTGGTAATGGCAGGAATAAAAGGAATCCTTAATTTTACCCCTAAACCAATTAATGTGCCATCGAATGTGTATTTAGAAGAGTATGATATGATTACATCACTCGAGAAGCTGGCATATTTTGTAAAAAAAGTTTAAATGCGGGTCTGAAAAAAATCTATCGCTCAATTACGCATTTGCTTTTAACAAAAACTCATCAAACCGGACGTAAGACCCACAAATACATACTATGCGAATATTTTACGATTTTGATCATCTTGCCGCTATTCCCAATCCTGTGGTTACCACAGGCAGTTTCGATGGTGTGCATGTTGGTCATAAAGCAATTATTAACCGCATCAACCGCATTGCCCGTGACATACAGGGTGAAAGTGTACTCATTACTTTTCATCCGCATCCCCGTAAAATTCTGTTTCCCGAAACTGCAGGCAAGGATTTGTTCCTCATCAATTCGCAACGCGAAAAGATTGAACTTTTACGTAAAGCCGGACTTCAAAACCTTATTATTGTGACGTTTACACCTGAATTTGCGCATATTTCGTCCATCGATTTTATTCGCAATATTCTGGTTGCCAAGTTACATGCCCGTAAAATCGTTATTGGGTTCAATCATCAGTTCGGGTATAACAGGGAAGGCAATTTCGATTTCCTTCGCGAACTCGGAACGTATTACAATTTTGATGTGGAAGAAATTCCTGAACAGGATCTGCATAACGAAACCGTTAGTTCAACGCTGATACGGAAATCAATTCAGGAAGGCCGCATCCAACGCGCTAATGCTTACCTCGATCACCATTATATGATTATTGGAAAGCTAACCAATGGAAGTAATGATTTGAAGGAAAGGAATGTAAACACCCTGTACCTCGATATTGAAGAGGAATGCAAACTTGTTCCTCCTGATGGAGTATACGCAGTACGAATAGAAGTTGGAACTAAATCATATAAAGGAATTCTTAATATTAAAAACAGTCGTTATGGAGCCGACCGTTGTAAGGAGGAAATTATTATTGAGATTTTCCCATTTGAAATAAACGAACCACTGAATGGCAAAGACGCTACCGTATATTTTGCAAAATACATCAGGCGGGAACTCGAATTCAGTGGCATGGATGAACTTAAACAACAGCTTGAAAAGGATAAAGCTATGGTTGAAGAGTTGATTTATTAAAAAGGAGCATACTTAAATCAGGCAACTGAAAATAAACGTACAAAGAGCTTGGCCATTGTTTGTTAAAATGCTTTTAACCAAATTATTATAAGTTTTTAGAAGAGTTTTTTTTGATGATTTAATACGAATAAATTTATGAGAAATAGGGTATGGATAGCCGTAGGAAACGAGTGTTAAATGACAACGACACAGCGGATAATTTGCTGCATAACGACAAAATAGAAAAACAAAATAATGAATCGCCAACGCACAAAACAGCACATTTAAAAGCCGCACTGCCTACATACAACCAAAATTTGCAATAGAGCTGTTTTCTTGCCAACGCACCCACGGATATACTTATCTTTGGTTTTTAAATTAAAGAACTGAAAATATATAATGGCTAAGAAAGAAGTAAAAGAAAAGAGTATTGAAGCAGCCCTTTGGGAATCGGCTAATAAATTGAGAGGAAGTGTAGAATCAGCTGAATACAAACCTTTCGAAAAGAAATTTATTCAATTTGGCGAACTGCATATTAAAGATATTGCTGCAACCTTTCATGACTGGCAACAAATCGACAAAGGATATAAAGACGTTCCTGAATATTGCTACTCAGCCACCTTTAAAGAAATAGCAAAAAAAGACTTTTCACTCGTACCCAGCAAATACATTGAGTTTGTAAACCGCGACGAGAATAT
>Ga0105047_10009635_pt1 | contig 15882 bp, 11 predicted proteins | sample MAT04_FD_78384 | JGI IMG/M metagenome (GOLD analysis project Ga0105047, IMG submission 78384) | Freshwater microbial communities from Lake Fryxell liftoff mats and glacier meltwater in Antarctica - MAT-04 (megahit assembly) | ecosystem: Environmental > Aquatic > Freshwater > Ice > Liftoff... | reverse complement strand
TAATAATCTCTATCGTCTTCTGCTATTTGTGATGCTTTTAATTTTCCCTCGCGAATAGCTTGTGCATCTTCTTTCTTTTTTGGAACCCAAATTCTACCTGAGTTACGCAACGATTCTGACATTAGTGTCAATTTTGCTTGGTTTGTTCCATGAACTGGAATACACGTCGGATGAATTTGAACAAAACACGGATTTGCGTACAAAGCACCTCGTTTGTGTACTTTCCAACCAGCAGTTACGTTGCTTCCCATCGCATTAGTTGAAAGGAAATAAACATTTCCGTATCCTCCAGTTGCGATAACAACTGCATGCGCCGAATGTCTTTCTAGCTTTCCTGTAACCAAGTCACGGGCTATAATTCCACGTGCTTTTCCGTCAACCTTTACTAAATCTAGCATTTCATGACGGTTAAACATTTTAACACGACCCAAACCTATTTGTCTCGATAAAGCCGAATACGCTCCAAGTAATAATTGTTGTCCTGTTTGTCCGGCAGCATAAAAGGTACGTTGCAATTGCGTTCCTCCAAATGAACGGTTGTCTAACATTCCGCCATATTCACGTGCAAAAGGAACACCTTGTGCCACACACTGGTCAATAATATTTACTGAAACTTCCGCTAAACGATGAACATTTGCTTCACGAGATCTGTAATCGCCGCCTTTAATTGTGTCATAAAATAGTCTATAAGTACTGTCGCCATCATTTTGATAATTTTTTGCTGCATTGATTCCGCCCTGAGCCGCAATTGAATGCGCACGTCTTGGAGAATCTTGGAAACAAAATGCTTTCACATTATAACCCATTTCACCTAGTGAAGCTGCAGCAGAAGCACCAGCCAAACCAGTTCCAACAACGATAATATCAATTTTTGGTCGATTATTTGGTGCAACTAATTTTAAATGATCTTTATAATCGGTCCATTTGTCCGCTATTGGGCCTTCTGGTATTTTTGAATCTAGTTTCATTTATAACTTGAAATTAATGATTAAAATGATGAAACAACGCAATGAAGATAAATCCGAATGGGACAACTATTGCAAATGCATATCCTAATTTATGAAGTGCTTTTGAAAATTTATTGTTAAAGCCAACCGATTGCATTGAAGAGTTAAAACCATGCCACAAGTGCAATGACAATAAGACAAATGACAAACTGTATAAACCTGTTCTAACAGGACTTTCAAATTTGTGAACCAATTCGCCATAATATCTAGTAGGTTCTAATGGATTTACTTCAACATATTTATAAACTATTTCCGGAACCCAGAAATCATAAAAATGCACCCCTAAAAATGCTAAAACTACAATGCCTGAGAGCAGCATATTTCTTGATGCCCAAGTAGAATTTGCAGCGCCATTATTTTTAGCATATGCTATTGGTCTTGCTGCTCTATTTTGAAACTCCAAAACAAAACCCATGATAAAGTGAAAGATAACACCTACAATCAAAATGGGTTGAATTACAAACTGAACCAGTGGATTGTTTCCCATAAAATGAGAAATAGAATTGAAGGTGTCAGGACTAAAAACCGAAGTGCTATTTATAAAAAAATGCTGTGCTAAAAACAAAAGCAAGAAAAGTCCCGAAAGTGCCATAGCAACTTTTTTTGCAATGGATGAACCCAAAATAGAAGATTTTGCCATAAGTGTGTGTGATTTATTTTAAAAAACCATACAAAAATACAGCTATTTGCCAACAACTACAACCTTTTCGTAGTAATTTATAATCAATTTAAAGTGACTTTAACAATTGTTGATTGTCTAATTTAGTTGGTAATTTAGTATTAAAATGGTAAAGTAATTACTTTACAAAAGTAGGAAGCAAACCTCGTAGCCCCATGTCAACCACGCTCTCTCCGGCGGTTGGTTCAAACTTTCCGTCAGGTATAACTTCATGCCATTCAAAACTTTTATTAATTGAAAGCGATAAAGTAACTACAACATCATTTGATTCTGTTCCCGTGATTACAAGATTACTTGGAAATTTTCCTGTTACCACACACGAACCGGATGGAATGGGTGATGTTGTAGCAATCGGATTTGGTACCGTTGTTGCTCCGGCAGGCGCTTGTCCAGAAGCAGAATAAGGCTGATCGTTTAGTCCAAAAGCCCAATACCCTTGAGCTCTGTTTCCGTTGACCGGGAAAATATTATTCCCAATAGTAAAAGTAGAAATGTACGTGTTGAATCCAACAAAACTAGCCAAAGTTCCAGAATAATCTATACCAGAGTTTCTCACAGTGATTTGGTAATTTTGATACAACAATGAAACCCGCATCCATTCATAGCTTCCTGCAGCTACTTCACTCAGTGGAATTTTGAGGAACGTTTCGCCTTCTGCTACCACTTTGGATTGATCAAAATCAATTGCAGGGCTTCCTCCATCATTAGTTTCGGGAGCATGGTATAAAATAGTTCCTTGTCCGAGTTGCGTAGTTGCACTAGATGCCATTTCGAGATAATGAGCAGAAATAGTATTGAAAATAGGAGTTTGAGCTGAATTTCCGGTCATAACTGTTGATGGCTGACCAAGATTACTAAGTCTGGCCTGATTGGGGTCAAATTTAAATTTAACAATCAGCATTGGTTCGCTGCTTGAATCATCTTTACTACAAGAGAAAAATAAAAAAGTACTAGCAAAAAATATCAACACAATTATAAATTTTTTCATTTGGTTTTGTTTTAAAAAAATGAGACGAACTTAAAACGTTTTAGTTACATCCTCATCTATAACGAGAATATAGTCTGCTTTATTATAATTTTCAGCAACTATTTTTTTTAAGTCGCTTTGTTCCACTGTGGCAATGGTAATTATTTTCATGTTTGGCGATGCTTTTTTTAAGTACCAATAAATACCTTCAAAATTATCGCTATGGTACGAACCATTGTAATGAATAAAAACCGAATCTGGCTTTAAATTCTTAGCAATAAAGTAAGCCATTGTGGCATCTTTTATGGCCTGAGCTTTTGGCAAGTTTGGGTTAGCATGGTCGCCCATCATTTTCATCATGTTAGCGTAACCTGGTAAAGAAGCATCGAAGTCAATAGGAAGAGGAGCTATCCAAAGTTTTTCTTCAGCAGTAAGATTATCCAATGCCTCAAATCCTTTTTTAGAAACCAGGGAAGCAAATCGTCTTGGAATATTCGTGGCGATAAAGGGGCTTTTATTTTTTCTGGCAAAATGAACCAAAGGCCTGTAATCGGTTTTATAGTTGGGCCAAACCTTTATCAGACTGTCCAAATGTGTTTGATCGATGCCTCTCTTAACGAATAAATCCAACTTCTCTTGATTGTCAGCTTCAAACATTTCGGCGCCAAGAACCACGTTCCTTTTCTGGGCAATATCTTTTGCGAGTTCCAGTTCTAACCAATGAGCAATTGGATTATTATGATATTCGCCAAACAATACTACCTCTGTTTTTTGTGATGCCTTTAGGAGTTTTTCATAACAAACCTTTTTTCCTTTTTTATCAAAAAGTTGGTAGGCCTTTTTTTCTTGTGCAGTTCCGTTAATGGAAATCAGCACAAAACCAAGTACAAAAATTATTTGTTTCATAATTGCCTATTTTTTTATGCCAATGTTTTAACTTTGGAACATACAATAATAATCATTTCAAGATGAAATCGCAACTGTAAAGGCTTTTGAAAAAACACCATTTAAAAAAGCGATTACATATTTGACTTCTAATAAATAACATTTTTCAAATATGAAATACCATCAAATAGACCGCGATTTGTTCATTAAAAACCGGGCAAAATTCACAGCAAAAATGAAACCCAAAAGTGTTGCGATTTTTAATTCCAATGATATTTATCCCGTTTCTGCTGATAGTTCATTGCCATTTGCGCAACACAGAGATATTTTTTATTTAAGCGGTGTAGACCAAGAGGAAAGTATTTTGCTTTTATTTCCAGATGCGCCGTACGATAATTTGAAACAAATCTTATTTCTAAAAGAAACCAACGAACATATTGCGATTTGGGAAGGTGAAAAACTAACCAAAGAACGCGCTTTTGAAGTATCTGGAATTAAATCAGTAGTTTGGTTGCAGGATTTTCACAAGACTTTGAAAGAAGTCATGGCTTACTCCGATACAATGTACATTAACACCAATGAGCACTACAGAGCAGTTGTTGAAACTGAAACCCGTGAAGCACGTTTTGTAAAATGGTGGAAAGAAAATTATCCGGCACACAAAGTAGAAAAATCGAATCCAATTTTGCAGCGAATCCGTTCTGTGAAAGAAAGCGAAGAGCTCGATTTAATCCAAACTGCATGTGACATTACCGAAAAAGGATTTCGTAGCGTGATGCAATTTGTGAAACCCAATGTAATGGAATATGAAATTGAAGCCGAGTTTGCTTACGAATTTTTGAGGAATCGTTCCAAGGGTTTTGCCTATACTCCGATAATTGCATCGGGTAATAATGCGAATGTTTTACATTATATTGAAAACAATCAGCAATGCAAAGCTGGCGATTTAATTTTGCTCGATGTTGGTGCCGAATATGCCAATTATTCGAGTGATATGACTCGTATGATTCCTGTTTCAGGTAGATTTACCGACAGACAAAAGGAAGTGTACAATACTGTTTTACGAGTAAAAAGCGAAGCTACAAAAATGCTAACAGTGGGTAATCTGTGGAAACACTATCATATTGAAGTTGGTAAAATAATGACTTCTGAATTATTGAGTTTAGGCTTAATTGACAAAGCTGATGTTCAGAATGAAAATCCTGACTGGCCGGCTTATAAAAAATACTTTATGCACGGAACCTCGCACCACATGGGATTAGACACCCACGATTACGGATTATTACACGAACCAATGCAAGCCAATATGGTATTTACGGTTGAGCCTGGAATCTACATTCCGGCAGAAGGTTTCGGAATTCGTATTGAAGATGATGTGGTGATTCAGGAAAAAGGCGAACCATTCAACTTAATGCGCAACATCCCGATTGAAGTGGAAGAAATCGAATCGATAATGAATTCTTGATGATTTTAAATAATCAATGACGGCCCACAATTGTGCGTCGTTTATTTATAAACATATACCCATCTTTTCAGGGCGAAATCTTATTTTTGAAACCTAAAACTGCGACTTTACACTGTGAACAATATCATAATTTACAAAAACACTAAAATCTCCTATACCGACGACGGCAAAGGAGCAGCTGTGATCTTATTACACGGTTTTCTCGAGAATAAAAAGATGTGGCTGAAGTACATTGAGCTACTGACTAAAACCAATCGAGTGATTACGGTTGATTTATTAGGTCATGGCGAAACCGAAAATCTGGGTTACGTTCACGCAATGGAAGATCAGGCAGACGTGGTTTATGCGCTTTTGATTTCTTTAAAATTACGAAAAGTAGTGTTTGTTGGACATTCTATGGGCGGTTATGTGGCTCTGGCTTTCGCCGAATTGTATCCCGATTATATCAAAGGATTAATCTTATTAAACTCAACAGCACGAGCTGATAGTGCAGAACGAAAAATCAATCGCGACCGGGCGATTGTTGCGGTGAAGCAAAATTATACAGCTTTTGTAAGCATGTCAATCGCAAATCTTTTTAGTGAAGACAATAGAGTTATTTTAATTAAGGACATTGAGAAAACAAAGAAAGAAGCACTAAAAACTCCGCTACAAGGAATCGTTGCCGCACTAGAAGGTATGAAAATTCGCAAAGATCGCGAAGTATTGCTGCATTTTGCTCCTTATCCTATCCAATTGGTCTTGGGTAAAAAGGACAGTGTTTTAAATTATGATGATACGATAGACCAAATTAAAGCAACTAAAGTAGAGCTTATCACTTTTAATGACGGCCACATGTCGCACATTGAAAACGAAACAGAACTAAAAAAAGTTTTGGTTGATTTTTTGAAGAAGGCATAAACTATTTTTAATCACAAAATACACAAAAGAATACAAAAACTAAGTTTTACTCCTCTAATTCTCTAAAGTATTCGTTCACTCATCATTGTTGACCTTTTTTATATAAATTAACCGTCTTGAAATTAAATAAAATACCTTTAGGAGCTTGGAGTAATTTCATATATGTTAACAATTGCGCGTGATGTATTGGAGCAAGGGCTTCAACCGATTTCAACTCTAAAACTAGGAGTTTCTCAATAAAAAAATCAGATCTCAAATTAGTATCTACTTCTGATCCTTTAAAATTAATGGGAACTAATAATTCTGATTGATCTGAAATCCCTCTAAAATCGAATTCTCTTTTCAGTCATTTGTGATAAATGCATTCCAATAATCCTGGTCCTGAATACTTGTGAATTTCAGTTTCAGCTATTTACTTGAAAGATTAAATCTTTTAAATGTGATTTTGTCGCTTCCATGTTATTAAAATTTATTTATCTTTTGTTCACTATTTTGCCTTTTGTGTTTCAAATCTTCTCCTCAAAAGGAATTTCCATACTAAGAATTTCTTGCATTAAAACCACGATCTGGTTCAAGTAGTTTTCCATTATTTCAGCTGAAATTACGGGATTCTCCTCTTTGTCTTCTGTAAGTTTGAACGGTAAAAATCCGCTTTTTAAATTCTTGAACGAAATAATTCCAGCTTGTATTTCTTGACCGTTTGCTTTTGGTTCATACATAAAAACATACGCCAAAAGTTGGATGATTTTGTCATTCTTAATGTCTTCCGTCAAAGCATTCCATTGTTTTAAAACCACATTATTCTTATCTACTTTTCCGGTTTTATAATCGATGATTCTTACTTTTCCGTTTCGGATTTCAATTCGGTCCACATTTCCCTTAATTAATACCGGAAACGGCAAACGCACATCAGTTAAGTTTCGTTCATACGTAGTTTCTAGTGCTAGAATCTGAACTTCATCTCCTTTTTCCAAAGCTTCAAGTTCGAGTTTTAAAAAGTTCAGTACATTTCGTTTGGCTACTTCAAAGGCTAATAGATTTCTTCCTTTTTCGATTTCGCCTTCTTTATAGATTTCCTTAAATTGCTTCTGAACTTCATAATCTATTTTAGTGAGACTGCTTTTGATATCGTCCATAGTTAAAATACGTCCTATAAACGGCTTGTACAATTCCTCTAAAGCTCCGTGAATGATTGTCCCCAAAGTATTAGCGGCAATATTTTCTTCCACCTCATCGGTTTCTGAAATACGTAGTATTCGTTGAAAATAAAACTGAATCGGATTTCTAATATAGGTTGTCAATGATGATGGTGAAAATCCCTTTTCAGCAATTTCGCGCAAGCGCAACATGACGCTTGCTGTCTTTGGAATGACAATTGGTTGATGCGCTATATTGGGTACATTTGGATTGTAATGCTGAAACATCAAAGTGTGCTTCGGCTGCTTTTCTACTTCTAATTGTGTAATGAAACGGCTCTTTTCTCCGGCATCAAACCCTTCACTATCCGAATTGTAAATCAGGTAAATAGTTTTTGCCCGTTGCAATAAATGGTAAAAGTGATACGTGTAAATTGCATCCTTTTCTTTGAAGGTTGGCAAACCGTATTCCTTTTTAACATCATAAGGAATAAACGAATTTATTGATTTTCCGGCTGGAAATTTTCCTTCGTTAACTGATGTTATGATTACGGTTTCAAAATCGAGCGCACGGCTTTCTAATACTCCCATAATTTGTAAACCCTTCAAAGGTTCGCCTTCAAACGAAACTTCGGCTACATCAATCACTTGTTTGTAGATGGCTTGAAGCGTTTTGATAGTGTCAATTTGTTTGTGATTCGAGAAATAAGAAATCATTTTATTGATGATTTTATAAATAGAATACACAAAAGCATTGGTTATCTTTTCTTCGTCACTTTCATAGTTAAGATTGTCTTTTATCTTAAGTAAAATTTGAGAAATATTTTCTAACACTGTTACCGAATTCGCATCCCATTTCTTAAAAATAAACTGAAACAATTCGTTGCCTTCTGGATGCAGTTCATCTATTTTCTTATGAGTAATGAACGTATAATTATTTTTATTGATACGGTAAACTAAATCGCTTGCGTTTACAAAAGGTTCAATTAACGGATGTGTTAAAATATCGAGAACATCTTTATAATACATCACATAGCTTGCAGCATTCCTTGTTAAAGCATTGCTGTGCATTTTAAATAATTTGGCAATTAGAAGTTGTGCCGGATTGTTTTTACTTGAAAATCCCATGGTGATATTTAAAGCATCAACAGTATTTGGTAACGAATGTAGAATTGGCAACAGTAAATTCTCTTCACCAAGCACTAAAGCAACATTCTGCAAGTTGGAATTGTTTTGGTCAATATGTTTTTCGATGATACTGCCTGCAATTTTAGCTTGACCAATAGATTTGGAAGTTGATATTACGTGAATGTTTTTTTCTTCCTTAAAATCGTTTACGATCCATTCGTAGGGATGCGTTTTATAATAAATCCACTCCGCTTTAAATCGACGTTGAAAAAGTCCAGCATCGTGATAAGAGTCATATAGTAAGGCTTCGTCAATGTCCCAATAAATCTTCGCATTATCTAAAGCTAAAAGATGCTGAATAATCTTTTCTTCCGCATGATTCAGAGCGTTGAAACCGGCAAATATAAAATGTTTATCGCTATTATTTTCAGTAAAATGATTTAGATTTTGAACGGCTTCACGATAAATTAACCCCTGATAACCAACACCTTTATTCAGTAAGTAGTGATAAAGAGAATGATAATATTCGGGGAGTTTTTTCCAGAAAGCCAGATGCTTTTCAATCAAATCTGTTCGTTTGTTGAGATCAACAGACCAATGTTCAATCTCTTTAATATTCTCTAGATATTTTAAAATTGTATCAGGAACGAGAAGATACCGATCAATTTCGTTAAAATCCTGCAATAGTGTTTTGGCCCAGTTGGCATAACTTTCAAAAGATTCCTGTTTATCAGTATTAGTAATAGATAAATAAACTTCATAAAATTCAAACAAGAGTTCAACACTATCAATAGATCGGATTCCGGCAACATCCTGAATAAAATCTTCAATACTTATAATTTCAGGCGCGAAAATGTTATTGGTCACCAAAGACTTTAATTCATCAAGCAGAAAAACTTTGGCTCTTTTATTAGGGAGAACAATGGTTAGCTCAGATATATTGTCAGAATGATTATCTAAAACTTTTTGCGCAAGGTGATGAAGAAAAGTTGGTTTTGACATTCTATAAAAATAGAAAAACGCCCCGAATATCGGGGCGTTTTCTTTAAAATATTTTAGAAGAAATTATTTTACTAATTTCACTTCAACTCTTCTATTATTAGCTTTACCAGCTTTAGTTTTGTTGGTGTCAATTGGCTTAGATTCTCCAAAACCAACTGAAGATAATCTTACTGCATCAATACCGTTTTCACCTAAGTAGTTTTTAACCGCAGCAGCTCTGTTTTCAGAAAGCGTTTGGTTAGCAGCATCTTTACCATCACTATCAGTGTGCCCTTCTAAAGAGAATTTAGAATTTGGATACTCTTTCAAGATAGCAACCATAGCCTGCAATACTGGGTAAGTTTGTTGTTTGAACGTATCTTTACCACTATCAAATAAGATTGTTTTAGCGTAGTCATTTAATCTCTTAACAACTTCATCAGATACTTCTGGACAACCATTGTTTGCAATAGTTCCTGCTACATCTGGACATTTGTCATCTTTATCTAATACTTTATCTCCATCTCTATCTGGCCAAGGACAACCTGCGTTTTCTTTTGGACCTGCAACATCTGGACATTTATCATCTTTATCAGTAATACCATCACCGTCAGCATCTGGACAACCATTTAATGATTTCAAACCAGCAACATCTGGACAAGAATCATTTTTATCAGCGATACCGTCGCCGTCAGTATCAGGACAACCTTTCATTTCAATCGAACCTTTATCATTAATACAATCGTCTTCACTATCTTGTATTCCATCTCCGTCAGTGTCAGGACAACCTTTGAATTGTTTTAAACCAGCAACTTCAGGACAAGCATCATCTTTATCATAAATTCCGTCGTTGTCTGTATCTTTTCCACCAAATTTAAAAGTAAGACCAGCAAAGTGTTGCATGTGCGATGGCATATCGGCACGTAAATCTTCAAAAGATTGTTTGTAAGTTGATCTAAGAGAAAGACCTACCATTTCAGTAAACCAGAATGTTAATCCTAAACCTCCATTTAAAGTACCTGCGTTTTGCTCATCGCCAATCCAAGTGTAACCTCCACCAATGTGGATAGAAGGGTCAATCACTTTAGATTTTATCAAACCCATAAAGCTGTAATTGATAACTGCATCAGCTGCATAATAGTTTACGTCTCCTGGATTAACTACAGTATATGGACCTTCACCAACTCTAGGTAAAACGATTCTCGTAATTTTGTTGATCGATCCCGTAACTCCAAAAGAGAAACCACTTCCAACATATTTAGCGACGTTTAAATAAGACACAGACGGAAGAATATTCCAGTTGTCATTAGCATTAAAATACTGAGAAAATTGGTCTTCTAATTTAGAAGCAGCACTTACTCTAGTATCTACTGCATTAACTCCAAACGTAAAAGCCCACGGATTGTTGCTGTCTTGAGCTTGAGAGCTGAATCCAGCTAACATCACTAAAGCAACGAATAATTTGTAAAAATGTTTCATACTTAATTTGATTAGATTATAATAATTATAATGGGACAAAAGTAATACGTTAAATTCTAATATCAAAATCAAAATGTTAAAATGTGTGAATTTTATAAGGATTCAATAGTAATTCTAAAAGTTTTACTGCTTCTTTTCAATTTTTAGTGTATTTGCAACTTGAGCAAATGCATTGATCGCCTTATCCAGATGTTCTTTAGTATGAGCTGCCGAGAGTTGAACTCGAATGCGAGCTTTGCCTTTTGGCACAACGGGAAAGAAAAATCCAATTACGTAAATTCCTTTTTTGAGTAGCTCGTCAGCCATAACTTGCGATAATTTAGCATCATATAACATTACGGGGACGATTGCCGAATCACCATCAATAAAATCAATTCCAGCTTTTCTCAAACCATCTTTGAAATAATTTGTGTTCCATTCTAATTGATCGCGCAACGTGGTGTCTTTTTCTAATAATTCAAACACTTTAATAGAAGCTCCAACAATTGCTGGCGCTAATGAATTTGAAAATAAATAGGGACGAGAACGCTGACGCAAAATCTCAATAACTTCTTTTTTAGCTGTTGTATAGCCTCCCATTGCGCCACCAAGTGCTTTTCCTAATGTTCCAGTTATAATATCAACTCGTCCCATTACGCCTTTTGCTTCAATCGTTCCTTTTCCTGTTGCGCCAATAAATCCCGCTGCGTGACATTCATCAACCATTACTAAAGCATCATATTTATCGGCCAAATCACAAATTTTATCTAATGGCGCTACTAATCCGTCCATCGAGAAAACTCCGTCTGTAACAATTAATTTAAACCGATGACCCGCTTCGGTAGCTTTTATAAGTTGCTGTTCCAAATCTTCCATATCGGAATTTGCATAACGATATCGTGCCGCTTTACACAATCGAACTCCGTCAATAATTGAGGCGTGATTTAATGAATCTGAAATAATACAATCTTCTTCTCCTAATAAGGGTTCGAAAACTCCACCATTTGCATCAAAAGCTGCAGCATACAATATAGTATCTTCCATTCCGTAGAAATGTGCGATTTTTTGCTCTAAAGTTTTATGAATATCTTGAGTTCCGCAAATGAAACGTACAGATGACATTCCGAAACCATGAGAATCTAAAGCGTCTTTCGCGGCTTGAACCACTTCTGGATGCGACGATAATCCTAAATAATTATTGGCGCAAAAATTTAAAACCGTTTCGCCATTTACTGTAATTTCTGCGCCTTGAGGCGATGTGATAATGCGTTCTTTTTTGAAAATACCATTTTGCTCGATGGTATCTAATTCGTTTTGTAGGTGTTGTTGGATTTTTCCGTACATATTTTCAATTTTTAATCTGAATTAAATTCAGATTCTGATTATTTATAATTTTTAATAAAAAGTTTTACACGAATTAAAAAAATTAGCACGAATTCGTGTTGTTTTATAATTTCACTAATTTTATTCGACTTTCGACTTTTTAAAGCAGCAAATTTACAATTTCTATTTTGTGTTCAATCCATAGAAAATTATTTTTTAATTTTTCATTTTTAAATAATCCAATATTTACAGCTTTTAATAATACCGTGAAAAGCCAAAAGGTTATCAATAAATATTCTACACTACTACAACGTTTTCGTAATATAAAACAATTGTTAAATATCTAAAATAATTGCATATTTTCTTGCAAAAGTCATTTTTTTTATTTCGAAGCTGAATATTCATAAACCTATTTTTAACCATTAAAAAACAACATTACATTATGAAAAAAATTAAACTCCGATTTGTTGGAATGTTTATTTCGGCAACATTACAAGAAAATCAGAAACAAATTACTAATTTAGACAGCAGATTACACAACAAATACAGATCCAAATTTTTCTAATTTACAAGAAACCGTAATAACAATTAATGATTTATAAAATTATGCGATTTACAATTTCACTCCTTTTGATTTTTTTAACTCAATTAACATTCGGTCAAGCAACAAGTTTTTCCAAAACATGGTCAACATATTACTGTAATGGTTACAGTTTTGTAAAAATGTCAACTGTTGATAAACATGGATATATATATATATGGTTGGAAGTATTAAAGGTAGCGGAATTGGAACAAATCTAGCATTTACGCCTACTCAAGCTGCACATCAAACTCAATATGGCGGAGGTATGTATGATGGTTTCATAACAAAATTTAGCCCAAACGGTGAAGTAGTTTGGGCTACTTTTTTTGGAGGTACTAACGACGATATAATAGAAAGCATTACTATTGATGAAAATAATAAAATAATACTGTCTGGATTTACAAGTAGTTCCAACAATATTTCAACAAATGACAGTTTTAGACCTAATTTAATTGGAAATAACAACAGCTTTTTATCTAAATTCTCAGAAAATGGAGCCTTGATTTGGTCGACTTATTTAACAGATTTGGATAATTTTAGTAGTTCTGGCGCTGATAGTTCCACATTAACGAACACAAGTGTGACGACAAATTCCAACAATGATATATTTGTGCAATCTGTTACTGGTGAAGATAATCAAGCTACTCCAAATACTTTTCAAACAGATAGACAAAGTGCTAAATCTTTAATTTCAAAATTTTCTCCATTAGGAGTTCGACTTTGGTCTACATATTATGGTATTAACGAAAGTTACCTGTCAGGGTTGTGCGTTAATCAATTTGGATTATATGTTTCAGGAAGAGCAAGCAGTTGCAATACAACTTCTACTAATTATTTTGCTACCGCCAATTGTTATCAAACTGAAAATTTTGGCGAATGTGGAATTCCGTTTATTTCTAAATTTAATTTAGCAGGACAAAGAGAATGGAGTACTTATTTTGGAGGAAATAACATTCAGGATGATATAATTACTTCCAACAGTATAAAGTGCTTCGGCGATAATGTATATTTTACTGGTAAAACCTACAATGATAGTGGGATAGCAACTATTGGAAGTTTTCAGGGAATTAAAGATTTCGAGTATGGTAATTATTTAGTAAATTTTAATTCAAATGGACAAAAAATTTGGGGTACCTATTTTGGCCTAAATATTTTAAATAATTACATAACAATACAAAACACTTTGAAAATTGATATGTTAGGAAATATTTACATTTCGGGAGTTACTAATTTTCAAAATAATATCAGTACTTTAGGTTGTTTTCAAGATATAATAGTTTTTACTCAACCAATTTATAATCTTGATGCTTTTGCTATGAAATTTAATAATAATGGAGAAAGAATTTGGGGAACTTATTTTGGAGGAATTAGTCCAGAATACTATGCAGACATCATACCTTTTGATAATTATTTTTACATCTATGGATTTACCCAAAGTATGAGTGGCATAAGCACTGCAAATGCATTACAACCAAATTACAATACAAATGGAATTGAAAGTTTTTACGACAGTAATATATTTTTATCACGTTTTGACCTAACACAACTTTCAAATCCAAAGTTCGATAAAAATTCTTTTTCAATATTTCCGAATCCAAACAGCGGAAGGTTTACAATTTCTTTTAATAATTTTGCCTCCGAAAATAGCAATCTAGAACTTTACGACCTAGTTGGACATAAAATTATGACTCAAAAATTAAACACTACCGATACAATTATTGAAACTGAAAATCTATCTACAGGAATCTATTTTGCAAAAATTAGTTCTGAAAATGGTTCAATTACTAAAAAAATAATTATTGAGTAATTAAAAATTTACAACATCAATTTTATCTCCAATATATACAAGCGATTTTTTTACTACTTTGAAACCCATCTGCTCAATAGCGTTTTGATAGTTTTCAAGCTGCAATTTATATTTTGATTGATGTGAACCAGTTTTATAATCCAATAAATAAATTTCTTTATTATTGTTAAGAACTATTCTGTCTGGTTTTACAATATTTCCTTCTCTTTGAATTATGGTTTTTTCGTTAAGGATTTTATTGTCATTCGAGAAAAACAATTGCAGTTCGTCATGATTTACAATTTCATTTATTGTTTTCTGAATGGTATCTTTTTGGCTTGATACAATCAAACCATTTTCAATAGCTTTTGTCAACGCCAATTCAATTTCATCATTGGTTTTAATAAATGATAAAATTTCGTGTAAAATATTTCCATATTCAGTAGCTTGTTGCTGGTTGGTATTCCACATCAGACTTTCCCGTTGTGCAATTTTGATGTTTTTCGGATTTAACGTCGCCGAAAGTTGCGGAATAGTTTCCGTTTCGTCTTTGATATCTTTCGATATCGATAACTTTTCGGATTTTCCAAACTCATAAGTAAGTTTACGATCATCAAAACCTTTATCTTCAAGAAATCTGATGAAAAACGACGCCATATTTTTTGGATACTGTCCAGATGTTCTCGACTTGCTTTGCATTCCCGAAATAATATATAATTGTTCTTCGGCACGCGTTAAAGCTACATACAACACATTGACATCATCCAGCAATTCTTCTTGCATTTTCTGATCATAAACAATTGCCGCTTCCTCACCATAACTGGAAACAGAGCTGTTTTTATCAACCAAAACTTTTGGCAATCCAAATTGCGCTTCATCGGCGTTGAGCCACATCTTTTCTTTTGGCCCTTTGCTGTAATCTTCATCAGCAAACGGAAAAATCACTACCGGAAATTCTAAACCTTTAGACTTGTGAATTGTCATAATTCGAACGGCATCATTTCCTTCCGGCGACGGAATGCTTAATTTTTCTGAATTGGTAGCCCAATAATTCAAGAAATCTGAAATTCCAGCTTGCTTTTTCAAATCGTGTTCCAAAACCAAGTCCAAAAAAAACTGAACATAAGCGTTTCGCTTCTGCGTTGAAATAATTTTCGAAATTATAATTTCTGTTGCTTCATACAATGACTTTTTGCGAATATTTGCAAAAGAAAAATCGATCGAGAATTCGTTCAACCAGTTTTGGAATTCTGATTCATCTCTTAAATTAATTCCAGCTGCAATAAAATCATGCGTTTGAAGTTTGTCTTGTGCTAAGGCTAAATAATAAAGAAAATTTGCTTTCGCCAATAAATCGTTTTTATTGTTCAAATACGACAGCACCGAAAGTATACCTTTTACCTCTGAAGATGCACCAAGCAACAAACTTTCAGTTGACAAAATCGGAATTCCGTTTTCCGTCAAATAGTTGGCCACTTCGGTTCCGTGCGCTTTTTTTCGCGTTAGGATTACAATGTCCTTGTTGCGGAATCCATTGGATTTAACCTTGTAAATCGTTTCTAAAACTGCCTGAAGATACACTTC
>Ga0105047_10009634_pt1 | contig 15882 bp, 15 predicted proteins | sample MAT04_FD_78384 | JGI IMG/M metagenome (GOLD analysis project Ga0105047, IMG submission 78384) | Freshwater microbial communities from Lake Fryxell liftoff mats and glacier meltwater in Antarctica - MAT-04 (megahit assembly) | ecosystem: Environmental > Aquatic > Freshwater > Ice > Liftoff... | reverse complement strand
GGCAACTTTCTGTTCTCCACCGGGGCCAACCCTTCGGCCGGGCGGCACACCCTGGGCCACTACGACCTGCCAGTCGGCAAGTGCACGATCACCCTCGACGGCGTCGTCGCGGTCAAGGATGGGCAGTTGCAGGGCGAGCTGGCTTGACCCCGCAACCGGACATGGCGCTGCAAAAGGCCCGCATCGGGCCGGCCCCGCATATCGCGGTGGACTGGCGCGGATCGGGGCCGCTGCTGGTCATGCTGCATGGCATAGGCGGCGCCCGCACCAACTGGCGCGGACAGCTGGAGGTCTTCGGCTCCCGTTACACGGCTGCTGCGTGGGACGCGCGCGGTTATGGCGATAGCGACGATTACGAGGGCCCGCTCAGGTTCGAGGATCTGTGCGCCGACCTCGACCGCGTTCTCGACAGTTTCGGCGCCGAGAAGGCGCACATCCTCGGCCTGTCGATGGGCTCACGCGTGGCGTTGGACTATTACAAGCGCCGGCCGCAGAGGGTCGCCACCTTGATCCTGTGCAGCGCGCGAACCGCCCAGGGCGAGACCGAGGCTGACATCGAGCAATTTTTGGGCTTGCGCCGCCGCCCGCTGATCGATGAAGGCAAGAGCACGGCCGACATCGCGCCGACGGTCGCCGAGACCCTGCTTGGCCCGTATGCGAGCGGCCCGGCGCGGCTGGCGGTTACGGCAAGCCTCGCCGCCCTTCGCAAGGATTCGTACCTGAAAGCGCTTGAAACCGTGACCCGCTATCGGGGGTTTGCAGAAGCCTCGACGATCCAGGTCCCCACCCTGGTGATGGCTGGCGAACACGACCGCAGCGTGCCGCCCGCGCACGCCATGGCTATGGCGCAGAGCATTCCCGGCGCGCAACTCCGCGTCATCCCGAGAGCCGGACATCTGACCAACATTGAGGAGCCGGATATCTTCAACGCAGCCGTGCTGGCCTTCCTTGACCGGCATCGGGATATCGCCTCGACGCCGGCCAAGAACACGGCGACCTTTGCTTTGCATGTGCAATAACGTCCTGAACTGCTAAATTGATTCAACAACGAACAGTCCACAAGGGGGATTCAACCATGAAGATTAGACTTGCCGCGCTCAACGTGGCCTTGCTGACTTCGGTGTGCGGCCCGGCTCTGGCCGCGTCGCCTACGGGTCTCGAAGAGATCATCGTCACCGCTCAAGGCCGCGAACAGAACCTCAAGGTCACGCCGGTGACGGTGTCGGCCATTTCGGGCGAGACCATCGCCGAGAGCGGAAGCATCCGCCTTGAGGACCTGACCCGGTTGATCCCCGCCGTTCAGTTCGGCGCCGCCGGCATTCAGAGCAACCTGTTCATCCGTGGCATCGGGTCGGGCACCAACCAGGGCTTCGAACAGTCGGTCGGCACCTTCGTCGATGGGGTCTACTACGGCCGCGACCGCCAGGTGCGCGGGCCCCTGCTGGACATCGCACGGCTTGAGGTCCTGAAGGGCCCGCAGTCGATCCTGTTCGGCAAAAACACTATTTCCGGCGCCCTCAGCCTGGCGACGGGCAATCCCGGCAGCTCTTTCGAGACCATCGCCACCGGTTACTACGAGCCGGAATACGACGAGAAAATGCTCGATCTGGTGATTTCGGGGCCGGTCACCGAACGCTTTGGCGCGCGCCTCGCCCTGCGTTTCCGGGACGCCGACGGCTATGTGAGGAACACCACCTCGGGCAAGGACGAGCCCGGCGCCAAGGACGCCATCGCCCGCCTGACCCTCGCCTGGCAGGCGACCGACACCATCAAGGCGAACTTCAAGCTGGAAACTTCGCGCTTCAAGGAAATCGGCCGCAGCAGCCAGATTTCGTTTTGCGCCCCGGCCCTGCGCGCGCAGCTAGCGGTTCAGGACCCGAGGGAGGACTGCACTTTCAACGACACCCTGTCTGCGGGCGGCGGCGGCCAGTTCGGCATCCAGGGGACCGACACGCGGATGACCACGGCCGCCCTCAATATCGAGGCGGCGCTCGGGTCGCTGACGTTCAAGTCGACCTCGGGGTACGCCAAATACGATTACACCGACCTTCTCGACCCGGATAACACGCGGCGCGGCCTGTTCCTGCTCGATGTGCGCGAAAACTATGACCAGTGGAGCCAGGAGTTCCGCCTCTCGAGCCCCGCAGACGACACCCTGTCGTTCATCGCCGGCGTCTTCTTCATGAAGACCGACTTGGCGGCGCGGTTCGACTCCAGCCTCAACCTCGCCGAACTCGGCAATCCGACCTCGGGCACCCGCGCGAGCGACTATTATCAGGACGCCGAAAGCGCCTCTGTGTTCGTCCAGGGCCAATGGCGCATCACTCAAACCCTGTCGCTCCGCGCCGGCCTGCGCTACACCACCGAAGAGAAGGACGCGCTCAAGACCCAGGTTATCGCCGACGTCTTCCAGCGCACCCTGACCAGAAACCCCGGCACCCTCGGCTTCTTCGCGGGGCCGTTCAGCAGCAACAACCACGTGCTGCGCGCCTCGCGCAGCGAGGACAACACCTCGCCGCTGATCGGTCTGGACTGGAAGCCGACGGACGACCTGTTCTTCTACGCGACCTATCAGACGGGGTACAAGGCCGGCGGGTTCGACGCCGGGCTCACCGACGGCAACCCGGCCTTCTTCCAGTACAGGCCGGAAGAGGCCAAGAGCTACGAGATCGGCCTCAAGGCCACCCTCCCCGGGGGGAACGCGGATATCAACATAGCCGCCTTCCACACCACCTATGAGAACCTGCAGGTGTCCTCGTTCAACGGCGGCTTCGGCTTCCGGGTCGGCAACGCGGCCGAGGCGACGTCTCAAGGGGTGGAGGTCACCGGCCGGTGGCGGCCCATCGAGCCTCTGCGGATCAGCGGCAACCTCTCCTACCTGGACTCCACCTATGACTCCTTCAGGAACGCCCAGTGCTACGCGGGTCAAACCGTGGCCCAGGGCTGCGTCGCCGGGGCCCAGAATCTGGGTGGTCAGCGCACCCAGTTCGCCCCGGAATGGTCGGGCACCCTGTCCGCGGTCTATGAGGCTTCGATCGCTTCGGACCTGACCCTGTCGGTGGGCGCGGACGCGACTTACAAGGACGACACCTTCCTGCCGCTCAACCACGCTCCGTTGTCGGTGCAGGAGGCGTTCTGGAAATACAACGCCCGGATCGCTCTGGCGCCGGAAGATCAGCGTTGGGAAGTGGCCCTGATCGGCAAGAACCTGTCGGACGAGACCACGGCGTCCTGGTCGGGTGATCTGATCCAGAACGCCGGCTCCTACTTCAAGTTCACCGATCCGCCCCGCACGATCGCCTTGCAGGCGACCTTCAAGCTGGGCAGCTAACGCATGAGCGCCCTCGCCAAGCTTCTGGGAGACCGGTCGACCTCGCTTGATATCGACCGTCCCGGCAATATGGCGGCCATTGTGCTGATGGCCGTGCTGGCGAGTGCGTCGGTGGTGCTCAATCCGGTGATGGTCGGGGGAATCATCGATTCCCTCGGCCTCACGCCGGAGCAGGCAGGCCTGATCGTGGCGTCGGAGATGGTCGGCTACGGAGTCGGCACCTTCGGCATCACCTTAATTATCCGCCAATGGAACCGCCGCGCGCTGTTGCTCGGCGGCTTCCTGGTGCTGTCGGCTTTCTGGTTCCTGTCGGCGACCGCCCGCAGCTTCGAGGCCTTGGCGTTCATGAGGCTGGCGGCCGGGCTCGGGGCAGGAACGGCGCTCGGCGCCTTGAAGGCGGTCATGGCGGGTTCAAAGCAGCCCGACCGCTTCTTTGCGCTCTATTCGGTGGTCCAGGTCGGGTTGGGAGCGGCGGCCAGTCTGGCCATGTCAAAATTGGTCGCAGCGTCGGGGATCGGCAGTCTTTACCTGATCATGGGATTTGTCGCGGCGATCGGCTTGCTCCTCATTCCCTTGGCGCCGCCGTATTTCACCGGCGCCGCGCCGACCCGCCCGAAGGCGGCCGGATCGGCCCTGTCGCGCATCGTGTGGCTGGCGCCGGTGGCTGCGGTCGCGTCCGTGGCGGCCTATTTCCTGGGGCAGGGCGCTGTATGGCCCTTCCTCGGCCGTTTCGGAACGGCGTTCGGCCTGACCAGCAGCGAGGCCGGCGGCTATGTGGGCATGACCCTGGCGGCGGGGGCGGCCGGAGCGGCGGTGGCCGCGATCATCGGCGCCCGCCTGGGCCGGCCCCTGGCGATCACCATCGGCGTCGTCATGTCCATCGCCAGCATGATCCTGCTCAGCCGCCCGCTCGACGCCAGCAGCTTCGCCGTGGCGGCGTGCCTGTTCGGCTTTTCGTGGTTCTTCACCTTCCCCTATGTGCTTGGGATGCTTGCGGCGATCGACGGCACCGGGCGTTGGCTGGTTTCGGGGGTGGTGGTGCAGTCGCTGGCGATCGCCGCTGCGCCGGCCATTGCCGGCCGTCTGGCGCCGAACGAGGTCTACGGTCCGGTAGCGTGGTTTGGCGTCGCTTGCCACGCCCTCTGCCTGCTCCTCGTGTTCGTCGCCTATTCCGGTCGGAGCCGTTCGGCGCCGGCCGCAACCACGGCCTGATTCCCCTAGGGCGGCCCCGACGTTGACAGCCGCAGGCCTCGGGCAGAGCATCGCCGCAGAGGAGCCGGCATGCTTGAATCACGACGTCTGAGGCACTTCCTTACGGTCTTCGAGATGGGCAGCATCGGCCAGGCCGCTGAAAAGCTGCTGCTGACCCAGCCGGCCCTGTCCAAGAGCATCCGCCAGATCGAGGACGAGTTGGGCGTGCGCCTGTTCGACCGCACCACCATGGGCGTGGTGCCGACCGTCTACGGCAATGCGCTGGCCATGCACGCCAAGATGATCGAACAGGAACTCAGGCGGGCGGAAGCGCAGATCGCCAGCCTCAAGGGCAAGTCCGAGGGCCATGTCAGCGTCGGCATCGGCGCGTCGGTGGCCACCAACTTGATGCCGGCGGTGGCCGTGATGCTGCAGCGGCTTCACCCCCAGATCGAATTGACGGTGACGGAGGGGCTGGTGGACGAGCTGCTGCCGGCGCTGCGGCGCGGCGAGATCGACGTGGCGGTTGGCGGCTGGCCGCGGGTGTCCGACGCATCGTTCACGACCGAGGTGCTCCTGCGCGGGAGCATTGAAATCGTCGGCCGCGAGGGTCATCCCCTTGCCGATCGGCCGGTGACGATCACCGAGGTGCTCAGCCAGCCTTGGGCCCTGCCTCCGGCGACGCAGCGGTGGCGGCAGACCCTGGACGAGCTGTTCTTCGCTCAGGGCCTCTCTCCGCCCAAGGCCTCTACGACCAGCAGCTCGGCCAGTTATCTGATCGCCCTGATCCGGCGCAGCGACTGCCTCAGCTTCCTCCCCCAGGAGCTGATCGGGTCGGACGCCGGCATAAAGGTGATCCAGGTGGAGGGGCTGCCCCGCTTCGAGGCCGAGATCAACATGACCTACAAGGAACGGGCCTTGGCCAATCCGGCCAATATGGAGGTGATCCAGATTCTTCGCGCGGTGGCGGGCGACAGCGGCGCGGCTAACACGCCTGCGACGATCGAGGCGGCTTAGGTGTCGATGCGCACGATCTGCTTTCCGGGCCGAGCGTCGCCGAACAGGGCGCTGAAGGCCGCTGGAGCCTGAGCCAGCCCTTCCCAGATGGATTCGACAGGGCGAATCTCGCCGCTCTTCACCCAGGCTGAAAGCCGGGCTTCAGCCTCTGAGAAGCGGTCCTGCCAGTCGCCCAGCAGGAAGCCCTCCATCCGCGCCCGCTTAAGCAGGATGGGCAGGGCGGCGCCATAGCGGGGCGGCCCGCCTTCGGTGTAGCCGGAGATGAAGCCGAGCAGGATTACCCGCGCATGGGGGTTCAGCCTGCCGAGCACCGCGTCGTGCAACCCGCCGCCGACGCCGTCCAGGAACACGTCGACCCCCGCGGGGCAGTGTCTGGCCAGCCCCGCCTCCAGGTCGCGGTGATCTATCGCCGCGTCGAAGCCGAGGTCCTCGGTCAGGGCCCGGCATTGATCGCCCGAGCCGATTCCAACTACCTGGGCGCCGGAACGCTTGGCTATCTGTCCGGCCAGGGAGCCGACCGCGCCGGCGGCCGGAGCGATCAGCACCGTTTCCCCCGCCTTGGGAGCGCCGACGACATGGATCGAAAAGAAGGCCGTCAGGCCCGAGGACGCCAGCACGCTGAGATGCAGATGCGGAGGACCCAGAGACAGGTCCAGCCGCTTGGCCTTGTCGCCAGCCAGGACCGCATGGGTGCGCCAGCCGACGTCGCCGAAGACGTGGTCGCCAACGCGCACGGCCGGATGCCGCGATGCGATCACCCGCCCCAGGCCGCGACTGTCGACGCACTGGCCCAGGGGCATCCGGGGCCCCAGGGTCGGAGTCTCCTGCATCCGCACGCGGGTGAGGGGGTCCATCGACAAGTGGGTGACCTCGACCAGGACCTCGCCCTCTCCTGCCGAAGGCATGCGCAGGTCGGTAAGCTCGAAATCATCCTGTTGCGGGGCGCCGTCCGGATAGCGCCGAAGGATGACCTGGCAGGGGTTCGTCATCCCGCAATCCTTACCGTCGTGGCCCCGTGCGCAAGCATGTTCCGCCTCACCGTAGTTGGCCGGCCGAACCTAGGCGCGGCGCCCAGCCGCATCCCCTTCATTTCCCGCCCTCCGCAATAACTTCGGCGATCTGGAGCGGAGAATTCAGGTCGTCCGCGTTTGAACGCCGACCCCGCCGTCAGCCTTGTCGATGTCCAGAGTCGTTGTGCGTCGCAGTTCCCGCCGCTGACTCAGATCGTAGCGGCGGCCGCGGTGCAGGGTCGCGCGGTTGTCCCAGACGACCAGGTCGCCTGCCCGCCATTCGTGCGTATAGACGAAGCGCGCATCGACCGCGTGTTCGAGCAGGTCCTGGAGCAGCATGCGGCCGACGGCGATCGGCATGCCGAGGATTCTGGTCGTGTGCGCGCCGATGAACAGCAGCTTGCGGCCCGAACCGGGATGGGTCCTGATGATCGGCCAGCTAACCGGGGGATAGGCGGCGATCTGCTCGGGCGTGTAGTCGTCATCCCCCAGCAGAACTCGCGAGTGCAGAGCGAAGTGCTCGGCCTCCAACCCCTTGATTTCGGCCTGGGTGGCGGCGTCCAGGGCGTCATAGGCCGCTCGCATGTCGGCGAACTGGGTGTCGCCCCCGGTCGCCGGCACGCAAACCGCTGACAGCATCGAGTAGCGCGCAGGAGGATTCTGGAACGAGCTGTCGCTGTGCCAAAGCTGATTGGCCATGTTGGCGACGATCTTCTTGGAATCCAGGGCGACGACGGAGCCCGCCGCGTCCAAGTTGGATATGTCGATCAGCGCGTCATGTCTTATGCGGGCGCCGGGCCGAGGCGCCCGCTCCGTCGCGCCCGCAGGCTGATAGATGCGCTTCAGCCCGAGGTCGAGGGGCCCGAACCTGCGGCAGAACGCAATCTGCTCCTCCTGGCTCAAGGGTTGGTCGCGGAACACCACCACGGCATGGCGATCGAGCGCCGCAGCAATTTGTTGGATGGCCGCCTCGGCCAGGGTCGTCCGCAGGTCAATTCCGCAGATCTGGGCGGCGAAGCCGGCGGCGACGGGCTCGACGGTCATGGTCATCACCCGCTCCGTTGCGCGAGACGGCTGAGGCCAAACGCGGCGGCGGCGGCGCAAAGGGCGGGAGCGGCTGCGGCGATGAAGACAGTTTGCGGGTCCATGTGGCGGGCCAGCATGATGCCGCCGACCAGGGGGCCGACGATCGAGCCGATTCGTCCTATCCCCAGGGCCCAGCCCACGCCGGTCGAGCGGATGCTCGTCGGATAGAAGGTTGCGGCGAGGGCGTTGGCCGCGATCTGGCCGCCGATGATGCAGAACCCTGACAGGAAAATCGCAGCGGTCACCACCGGGATGGACTGGCTGGAGAGCCCGATCATAGCCACGGCGGCGGATGCGAACAGATAGGTGAGGGCCAGGGCCTGGAACGAGAATCGGTCGATGAACCGGCCCAGGATGATCGTGCCGATGACGCCCCCCACCTGGAGCATGGCTCCGATCACTGCCGCCGCCGACACCGAGGCGCCCATGTCGTTGAGCACTGTGGGCAGCCAGTTGGACAACAGATAGAGGTCGAGCAGGCTCATGAAGAACACCACCCAAAGCAGAAGGGTCACCGGCAGCCGGCCCTGGGCGAACAGGTGGGCGGTCGGCAGGCCCACGAGCTTCGGCTCCTGAGCGCCGAACCTGGACTCCGCAGACAGGCCGGCGGAGGGGAAGGCGCGGCCGAGCAGCTGGGCGATACGGCCGTCCGCCTTGCCGCCCAAAGCCAGCAGACGGATCGATTCGGGGAGCTGTTTGACCAGCAGCGGCGTGAGCAGCAGGGGCGCTATGCCCCCGACCAGGAACACCGACCGCCAGCCGAATTGCGGAATAAGGGCGGCGGCCAGCAGGCCGCCTAGGGCGGCGCCGACCGAGAAGCCGCAGAACATCGTCATCACCATGGTCGCCCTGCGGCGGCCGGGGCTGTACTCCGAGGCCAGGGCGATGGCGTTGGGCATAACGCCGCCGAGGCCGAGCCCTGTCAAGAAACGCACCACGAGCAGGCTGCGCACATCCTGAGTGGCGACGGTCGCCAGCGCTCCGAGGCCGAAAACCACCGTGCTGATGATAATGATCCGCTTGCGGCCTATCCGGTCGGCGACAGGCCCCAGGACGAGGGCGCCGATCATGAGGCCGAACAGGCCCGCGCTGAACACGGGCCCCAAGGCCCCGCGCCCCAGGCCCCATTCGCGCGCGATCGCGGGCGCCACATAGCCGATAGCCTGGGTGTCGAACCCGTCGAGGAACAGAACCGCTGCACAGAGCAGCAGCAGGCGCACCTGGAACCGACCCACCGGCTGCGTGTCGATAAAGGCGGCGACGTCGATGCGGCCGTCGGCCAGGGTCTGATGCGCCGCCATGTCTTCTCCCCGCAACAACGGCGCCTTGGGTTATCAGCCGTTTTCAGCGAAATCGTCAGGTCAAACAAGCGGAAGCTTGGACCAGGGGCAAACCCCTTGCAAGATCGCCGGGCGCGGCCGATCCGGCCGCCTTCGAGGCGCGCTCCATGGACCGATCAGACCCAACCCGAGGCCAGGTCGTCATCGTCGGCGGCGGGCCGGTCGGCCTGGGTCTGGCGGTTGATCTGGGACAGCGGGGCGTCCGCTGCCAAGTGGTCGAGCGCCATGCCCAGCCCCAGCCCATTCCCAAGGGGCAGAACCTCACTCAGCGGACGATGGAGCATTTCCATTTCTGGGGGGCCGAGGCGCAGCTGAGGGCCGCGCGGACCATTCCCAAGGCCTACGGGATCGGCGGCATGACAGCTTACGGAACCCTGCTCGGCGGCCGCCACTACGACTGGCTGCAACGCGAGGCGGTGCGGCCCTACTATTTCACCGACAATGAGCGGCTTCCCCAGTACCAGACCGAGGGCGTGCTGCGCCGCCGCGCCGCCGAGCTTGCCACGGTCGAGATGCTTTGCGGTTGGACCGCAGAGGATGTCGGGCAGGACCAGGACGGCGCCTGGGTCACGATCAGCGAACGCGGCGGCAGCCGCCGAACCCTGACGGCGGACTATGTGGTGGGCTGCGACGGCAGCCGCTCCGGAGTGCGCGAAGGTTGCGGGATTACCCAGACGCGCCGCGATCACGACCGTTTGATGGTGCTGCTGGTGTTCCGATCCGCCGAACTCAACCGGCTGCTCGAACGCTTCCCAGGCAAGTCCTACTACAATGTCCTTCACCCTGACCTGGAGGGCTACTGGCAGTTCTTCGGGCGCGTCGATCTGGAGGGATTGTGGTTCTTCCACGCGCCGGTCCCCCTAGGCACGACGGCTGACAATTTCGACTTCCGGGGATATCTGCACGCGGCGGCCGGAGCGACCTTCGACGTGGCGTTTGATTACATCGGCTTTTGGGATCTGCGGATCGCCATCGCGGACACCTACGGCAAGGGCCGGATCTTCATCGCGGGCGATGCGGCCCACAGCCACCCGCCGTACGGAGGCTACGGCGTCAACACCGGCTTGGAGGACGCGGCCAATCTGGGGTGGAAACTGGCGGCGGTCCTGGGCGGGTGGGGCGGGGCGGGCCTCCTCGATTCCTACAGCGACGAGCGCAAGCCGGTGTTCGAATCCACCTCGACTGACTTTATCGAGAAGGCGATCCGCTCCGATCGCGCCTTCCTGGCGGCATTCGATCCTCAGCGGGACGAAGCGGCCTTTGAGGCGGCATGGGCTGAGCGCGGGTCCGCGGCCCGGTCTGAGGTCGAGGCGTTCGAGCCCAATTACGAGGGATCGCCGATCGTCTGGGGCCCTGAGGGGCGGCGGCCCTCGGCGGCGGGCTCCCACAGCTTCGCCGCTCGGCCAGGTCATCACTTGGCCCCCTGGCGTTTGCCGTCCGGCCGCGATGTTTTTGAGGTCTTGGCCGATGGGTTCATGCTCGTGTCGCTGGAGGCCTGCGACGTCGCCGACGCCTTCACCGCCGCCGCCAGGAACATCGGCGTCCCGCTCAAGGTCGTGCGTGACCACCGCGCAGCCGCCGGCGCCCACTATCAGGCCAGGTTCGTCCTGGTGCGGCCGGACCAGTTCGTGGCCTGGGCAGGCGACGAAGCGCCCCGCTCAGCCGAGGCGATCCTCGCCCGCGCCGTCGGCATGCCGCAGTAAGGTAGGGGAGCCCGCGCCGACCACTCGCACCGGCGGGGTCGCCTTGTGCTTACTGGCTTGGAACGCTTGGCGCGGAAATGCTGACGTCCACATCCTTGGAGCCGCCGCCGAACATGCCGCCGCCGCCCGTAAAGACCACCACGCCGATGATCACCACCACCACAAGCAACGCGCCGACGATCAGGCCCATCCCGGCCCCGGATCCGCTATTTTCCGCCATAGCCTCGCCTCCTGTTTAGGCTCAGCTTGTTGCTGAGCAGGCTGTTAGCGGGCAGGAGGGCCTAAGGTTCCCCGCGCTGGCCCAGCATCGCGCATCGGCGCGCCAGGCCCTCGATAAGCGCCCAGTCGCGGGCCCTGACGGACTGCCTGGGGGCCGCCCATGAGCCGCCGACGCACAGCACGTTGGGCAGGGCCAAAAAGTCGGCTGCATTGTGCGCGTCGATCCCTCCGGTGGGGCAGAACATTACGTCCGGGAAGGGGCCCGAGAAGGCGGTGAGGGCCGGCGCCCCGCCGGCCGGCACGGCGGGAAAGAACTTGAAATTGGCCAATCCGAGATCCAAGCCTCGCATGATGTCCGACGCCGTGGCCACGCCCGGCAGGACTGGAATCGGGCCGGCCGCGACAAAGTCGGTCAGGCCCGGGGTAAAGGCCAGTTTCGCCCCCGCTTCTGCGGCCCGCTCCAGGTCGTGCACATTGAGCACCGTGCCGGCGGCGGCCACTGCGCCTTCGACCTCGCCGGCGATGCGGGCGATGGCCTCGAATGCGGCGGGTGTGCGCAGGGTGACCTCAAGAAGGCGCAGGCCTCCCGCGACCAGAGCGCGGGCCAGCGGCGCCGCATCGGCGGCGTCGTCGATGATGAGCACCGGAACGACGGGCGCCATTCGCATCGCCTCACGAAGGTCGATCATCCACCACCCATGGCCCGCTTGCAGAACCCATCAACGGCTCGTTCTTTCACTGAGACCACTCAGGCGTAGGAGCGGCCATCAGCTCGACAAGGACCCCGCCGCCGTCCTTAGGATGCACAAAAATCACTGGTACCCCATGCGCGCCGATCCTGGGGACGCCGCCGTTCATAACGGCTGCGCCCTTAGCGGCAAGGCCATCGCAGGCGGCCTGGATGTCGGGCACTTCAAAGCAGATGTGATGCTGTCCGCCGTTTGGATGACGCGCGAGGAAGGCCGCCAGAGGCGACGCGTCGCCGTAGGGCTCGATCAGCTCGATCTGGCAGTTGGGCAGGTTTACGAAAGCCACCGATACGCCTTGGTCCGCCAGCACCCGCGGCGCGGTTATGTCCTTTGCCCCGTACAGGTCGCGATAGACAGCGGCGGCCGCGTCGATGGACGGCGCAGCGACGCCGATATGGTTGAGCCGTCCGATCATTGTGTCCCTCGCCTTGCGCCGGCCTTCCAATCGGCCGGCGAGCGACCATACGCCCCGCCGCGCCTTCCCCGCAGCGGAGAAGCAGTGGGCCGGACCGACGAGTGCGCTGGTATCGTCAGACGCTTTGGCGTTGCCGCGCCCCAAGCTTTGCGCAACAAGTGGCTGCACAGCCTCAATCGCGATTGGTCTAAGCAAGTGGAGTTGAAAATGCAGCGACCCCGGCCCGCTCTTAGCGATCTCTCTATGAAGCAATGGGTGGGCGCCGCCATCGGAGTGGCGCTCTGGATTGCCCCGGCCCAGGGCTTCGCAGCGGACGCGGTCAAGTATAAGTCGTCATGGGAGCACTACCTTGCCTTGAAAGCCCAGGCAAAGGGCGGCGATCGGATGACGTGGGACAAGCTGCCCGATTGGACCGGGGTATGGGCGCGCGAAGGCGGCTTCGCCAACATGGCCTTCGATCCGAAACAGCCCAAAGGCGGTCCCGCCACGGCTGTGCTGACGCCGGAATACCAAGCCAAATACGCCAAGAAGCTCGCTGATCTCGAGAAGGGCATCCAGCGCGACCCGGTGACGGAGTGTCTCCCCGCCGGCTATCCGCGCTTCCTGACCGAGCCGTACTCGCGGGAGTTCGTCGTTCGCCCGGAATACGTCGTCTGGATTCAAGAAGAGGGCAATGAGGTCAGGCGAATCTACCTTGATGGCCGTGATCATCTGCCGGACGACGAGGCCAACCCAGAACCCGAAGGCGATTCGATCGGGTTCTGGTGGGGGCAGTCCCTGGTGGTGCACACCAACCATCTGCGCGAGGGTCAGTACTCTTACAACCAGCCCGACTACAGCGACCAGGTTTCCACAGTGGAGATCATCCGTCTTGTCGATAAGGACACGATCGAAGACGATGTAACGGTTTACGATCCGCCTGCCCTTGCCGAGCCGTGGCATGTAGTATCCCGGTACCAGCGGATCACGGACGTGCCCAACATTCGCTTGAACTACTGGCCATGCGTAGAGGCGTCCCGCGCCGTTATGAACACTGACGGAACGGTAGGCGTCCGTATGCAGAGCGAAGCCGACAAGAAATAGAGCCCTTTGCGCGGCTTATCCGGGAGATGGAAATGCGAGTGAAACATGTTGTGATCGCCGGCGTTGCGGCGGCTGCGGTCGGCGTCGGGGCCTCACAGGCGGTGGCCCACCATTCAGCCGCCATGTACGACAGCGCCAAGACCATCGACGTGACCGGCGTGGTCAAGCAGTGGAAGTTCCAGAACCCGCACGCGTTGTTGATCATCACGGGACCGCACGCCAAGGGCGCTCAAACCCAGTGGGAGTTCGAGGGCGCCGGCGCCTCTGCGCTCATCCGGTACGGGGTCAAGCGCAACAGCTTTGCGGTCGGCGATAAGATCACCGTCCGCACCCACCCGCTGCGAGACGGGCGTCCCGGCGGGTTCATGATGGAAGCGGTCAAGGCTGACGGCGCCGTCGTCGGCCGCATAGCCCGCTAGGCGCAGAGAGCAAAGGAGAGGGAAATGGCTCAGAAACGACGCAAGGCCTGGGTTTTGATGGCGGCCCTCGCCGTCGCTGCCGCAGGGGCGAGCGGGTGCAATGCGGGCCCGACGGCGCCGGCCAAGGACGCGGCCGCCAAAGCTCAAGACCCGATGGCGATATGGTTCGACAACACCCTGGTGTCGAAACACGCCAGCGGCAAGGTATCCAACATCCACTTCAACGCCGACCGGACGATCCAAATCTACGAAGAGGGCGTGCTGGTGTTCTCGGGGGTGTATGTCTACCACCCCGAAGGCGACAAGCTGTGCTTCTCGGTGGACACGCCCGCCGGCGCCGCGCCGCGTGATCCCGCCACCGCGTCGGGCGAAGTTCCGGGGCAGTTTTGCAAGGCGGCCCGTACGAGCGCCAAGGTCGGCGACAGCTGGCCGGACACCTCCCCCGACGGGGAAGCCGAGCAGCAGTTCGTTGTGGCTGGGCGCACCAAGGGCGAGCCTGCCAAGCCGAAGTAGCGCCGACAAGGCCGGAGCGGGGCTCCGGCCTTGTCGAGGATTCCTCTCTCTTAGGCGGGGGTGGGGCGGACCCCCTTGGCGTAGGCGGTGCGGCCGACCAGGAAGGACTCGAGCGAGATTTCCTGCGCCGGACGGATGCCGCGGGCTTCCAGGGACGCCTTGATGTCGGCGACGTCCTTAGCAGTGACCGACGGCAGGTCGCGCGCCTTGGGGTCAACCCGGTAGCGTCCGCCGTTGCCGCCGACCGCGTATTGGAACAGCTTCATGTGCTCCCAAGGGTGGCCGCCTGAGGGCATCAGCGGGCCCATGGTCTTCATCATGAAGTCAAAGCCTGGTTTCACATACTTCCAGTAGAGTTCCATCCCGCGCTCGTATTTGCCGGCCATCATCAGATTGAAGAACTCGACGGCGACCGGCTGTTCAGGCGATTGCAGCGCCTCGACGCTCCAGGCCCCGCTCCACTGTTCCTTATAGCCCTCGATGGCGAAGGGCATGACGTTGGGCAGCATGGCGCCGATCAGCATCTTGTCGCCGTAGCGCTGGAACAGGTTGTAGATCACCGCGGGGTCGGGATCGCCCACCTTGAGGGCGATGATATTGGGCAGTTGGACGATCTTGTCGAAGGCCTCGAACGGAATGCCCGAGGAGTGGAAACGCTTGAATTTGTGCTTCTGCGCCATCCACAGATAGATGCCCATATTGGTGGATTCCGATATCTGCGCCGCGTAGCGATACAGATCGTCGGGGCTGCCCTCGCTGGGCAGGTCCATCAGGATATGCTGGACGCCGGCCGCCTCGGCGTAGGCCAGCATGTGCAGCTTTTCCTCCACGGTGGCGCCGTGGGTGCCGGTGGCGATGCTCATCTTCCCGCCGGCCTCGTCCACCGCGATGTCGATGAAGCGCTTCGCCTCCGCCTGGGTCATGGCGACGCCTGCGGCCAGGGTGGAGAAGAAGCCGTGCTCGATGCTCTTGCGAACATCCAGGCGGATAGCCTCCTCGTCCAGCTGCTTCAGGTCGGGGGTGAAGCTGGCCAGGAGCACGTTCTCGAAGCCGCGGAAATGCTCCTTCGCCCAGGCGCGGCGGTTTGCGCGCAGCACCTTTTCGGGTTTGGCGGCCTTGGTTGTCGCAGCCGTGGCCGTAGATGCGGTGATGGCGGCCCCGGCGCTGATGCCCAGCGCCCCCAGGCCGACGAACTTGGACAGTTCTCGTCTGTTCACTAGCAGTCCTCCCATAGCGCTCTCTCTCGGAGCTGGGAGAGTCATAACGCCGCACCCGTCCGATTGTGTTTCAGGGGCGAAACGTATTCGGACCGGCCAGGCAAGGTCAGCCGGAGACTCGCCTACTTTCGCCTACTATAAGGCGAGTCGACTAGAGGGGCCGGTCGCGCCTGAGGAGATAACGCTAAGTCGTCGACAGGAAAAATGAAAAGGTTTAGCGTAGGGGCGAGCGGCCTAGCCAACAACGCCGGGCTGCGACGCGCTACATAAAAGAACCCGGGGGGAATTTCACATGAGTTTGATCAACAAGGCCGGAGTCTCATTGGCGGTCCTCAGCGCGTGCATGACGCTGGACGCCCAGATTAGCTCCGCGCAAGCCCAGAACGCCAAGGGCGTCAGCCAGCTGGACGAGATCATCGTCACCGCGCAGCGCCGCGAACAGCGCCTGCAGGACGTGCCTCTGGCCATCACCGCCCTGGGGCAAGAGGCCCTGGAAGTGCGCGGCATCAACGACTTTGAGAGCTATCTGCGCCAACTGCCCAGCGCCAGCTTCGTTGACGCCGGCTCGCAAGGCTCCGAAGTGAAAATG
>Ga0105047_10009633_pt1 | contig 15885 bp, 16 predicted proteins | sample MAT04_FD_78384 | JGI IMG/M metagenome (GOLD analysis project Ga0105047, IMG submission 78384) | Freshwater microbial communities from Lake Fryxell liftoff mats and glacier meltwater in Antarctica - MAT-04 (megahit assembly) | ecosystem: Environmental > Aquatic > Freshwater > Ice > Liftoff... | reverse complement strand
GACGGCGCACACGCGCACGCGGTAGCGCTCGAACCGTTCGCCGCAGCGGCGAGCGCAGCCGACAACGGGCGCGACGTCGTGGTACTCATCGACTCCCTTGCGTCACTCGCGCGAGCGCTCGTAGCGACGTCCACCGACGACAGCGGCCGCGTGCTGGACGGCGGCATTCCGCAGACTGCGCTGCGCGAACTGCGCCGCTTGTTCGGTCAGGCCCGGGCGCGCCCCGGCGACGAGGGCGGCTCGCTCACGATGCTCGCGACCGTGGCCGTTGAGACGGCACAAGAGCTCGACGACGTCGTGCTGCACGAGTTGGTCGGCACGGGAAACGTGGATTGGCGCCTCGACGCCGAGGCGATGCACACGGGGTTGTTTCCGCCGCTCGACATTCTTGCGTCGGGTGCACGACGCACCGAGCTCATCCTGGGCGAGGCCGAAGCGGAGCGCCGCGGGCAGATGCGCGCGCTCATCGACGAGCGCGGCACGGTTGCGGGGCTCGGATTACTGCTCGACGCGCTCGACATGATCGGCAGTCTCGACATGGTGCTCCAAGAGCACGTCGACAGTCGACGCTAACGTGCATCAGGTGCGTGCTCACGGCGCGCAACCACCTTGTGCGCGAGCGCATAGCTCTGCGCGAACAGGACGTAGAAACACGCGGTGACGACCAGTACGACGAGGATGGCGATGCCACCTCCGGGCATGGCAACGGCGAGGATGATCCCAGTAATCACGTGCAGAGCGGCTGCCACGTACAGGCCGATCGACATGCGCTTGCCGGGTGCGCGCAGCTCAGCGGCAGGCTGGTTCCAGGTGCCACGCTTGGGTCCGGCCCGCAACACAACCGCAAGCATCGCCAACGAGAACAGCACGAAGCTGATCAGCACGAGCGTGATGCGCACCAGGTCATGTGTGGAGAGATCCATCTGACTCCTCTTCGGCAAGACGCGCCCCTTTGTTGAAAGATACCCGCCTGAACGTGAAGAACACGTACCTGCGCCCACATCCGCAGCCGGATATCATCTCGGCCATGGCTCTCCCCCCGCTCGACCCCACCGATCCCGAAGCGCTCCTCACTCGTACGCTCGCGCTTGCGGTACCGCTGCACGCCGCAATCGCAGCGTTCGATGAGCCTGCGCCGGCGGTGTACCGAATGTCGGGTGCGCCGGGCGTGGCGTTTTTTCGACGTGACTCGGGCGACACGATCTCGCACGTGAGCGGGAGTCCGAGCCCCACGCTCATGCCCGCCCTCGATGAGCTGCGCGAGCGCTATATGCGCGCGATTGGCGCTCCGGACGGCACCGATAACTCGCACCTGCCTCCGCTGCTGATGCTGTGCATGTACCTCGCAGACACGCCCATGTGCGAACGGCTCGGCATCGCCGAAGTGGCGCATCGCCCCGCGCAGCTCGAGCCGTTGGATGAGGAAGAGGGCCAGCACGACCCCGAGCTCGAACCGCTCGACGCCGCGCTGCGCGCGTGGATACCGCTCGAGGCCGATCACGTGCCCGACGCTGGCGTGAACCCGGCGATCCTCGAGATCCGTTTCCCCGCCCAGCGCTACTCACGCCACGTGCCCTGGGAAGGCGCGGCCGGCGAGACCGGTCGCGTGCACCAGCCCTAGGCCGGCTAGGCCGGCTCAGCGCTCATCCGCGGGTTCCCAGCGGAATCGGCGCACGGTGAAGGCGGCTGCGGCAGTGCCCCACGCGACCAGCACGGGGGCGCTCCACCAATCGCCGGCATGCCAGCCCTTGATCCAAGCGTCCTCGATGGGGGTGACGAGATGCTCAAGCGGCAACACGCGCCCGACGGTCTGCACGACGTCCGGGATGGCGTCCACGTTGGTGAGCAGCGCGGTGACGAGAATGAGTCCGAGGTACGCCGCGTTGGTGATGGCGGGCGCTGATTCGCCCGTCGGGATGATGCTCGCCACCGCGAACCCGAGCGAGACGAACGTTGCGGTGCCGAGCATCGCGAAGAGGATGAGCTGCAGCGGCGCGTCGGGCACAGGAGCGCCGAAGAGCGCGATGCCAACGACCACGACGATGGTGAACTCGATGGCGATGACGATCATCGTTGACAACACCTTGCCGAGCACGAAGATTCCAGCCGGCAGCGGCGTGGCCATGATGCGCTTAAGCACGCCCTGATCGCGATGCATCGCGAGCTGGATAGCGAGGCCCTGGAAGCCTGTGGACAAGATACCGAGCGCGGCAATGAACGGCACGGTGTCGATGGGATCGTTGCTGAGCGCAAGCGCGAAGAGTAACGCGAGTGGCAGGATGAAGGTGAAGAACATCCCCGAGCGGTTCCGCCAGAAGATGCGCTGCTCGATGCGAAGTTGCATGCGGAGCATGGCGCTTGTGGTTCCTGTGGCGTTCGCGGCAGAGCTCGTCATCGCTCGTCCTGGCCCGCAGCGTCATCGGCGCGCTCTGTGAGTGCGAGATAGCTTTCTTCGAGGCTGGGCGAGCGCACGTCGAGGTCCTCGAGCGGGATGCCACGCTCGACCGCCCATACGCACAGCGCGCCCACAACCGTGGCGGGCTCCTCCGCGCGCAGCTCGAACTTGCCGGGTTCTACCAGACCGTCGCGGATGGCCTCAGGCAAGTCTGTGTGGATGATCCCGAAGGGCACTTTCGCACGAATGACAGTGGCGAGTCGCAAGCGCTTGGCAAGCGTGTCGGGCGTACCTTCTCCGACGACCTCACCGCCGCCGAGCACCACGAGCCGGTCGGCGAGGCGCGAGGCCTCCTCCATGTAGTGCGTCGTGAGCACGACCGAGGTGCCGAGCTGCGCGAGCCCGTCGATGACGTCCCAGGCGCGGCGGCGCGCGCCGGGGTCGAACCCCGTGGTGGGTTCGTCGAGGAAGATGACTTCGGGGCGCCCGACGAGGGCGACGCCGACGTCGAGGCGGCGCTGCTGCCCACCAGAGAGTTGGCGCACCCGCTTGTGCATCGATTCGGTGAGCCCGACGAGCTGAGAGACCTCGTCCACGTCACGTGGGTGCTCGTGGTACGCCTGATGCATGGCGAGGGTCTCGCCAACGGTCAGATAGCGCAAGTGGCCCGTGTGCTGGAGCACGACGCCGACGCGGCGGCGCAGATCACGCAGCTGTGCGGGGATACCTGGGTCGAGGCCGAGGAGCGAGACCGTGCCGCCGGTGCGCTGACGAAAGCCCGTGAGGATCTCGATCGTGGTGGTCTTACCAGCACCATTGGGACCGAGCAGTCCCAAGACTTCACCCCGATGGAGCTGGAAAGAGACGCCGTGGACGGCAGGCACGGCCTCGTCGCCATAGCGCTTGGACAGGTCACGCACGTCGAGCACGACTTCTCCAGTGCGTACGCGTGTGGGTCCTGTGGCGCGCACGGGCTCAGCGTCTGAGACGTGCAACGCAGTGGTATCGACATCGGGGGGAGCGTCGCTCACACGACGAGGCTATCAGCGCTGATGCGCCGCACGGCAACACAGCCGCACGGTTCGGGCGAGGCGGAGCGAGCTCCCAGCACGGATGAGATTCGGATTCGAGCCGATCACAGCGTTGTTGAGCTCGTACATGTGCTTTCACGAACTGCCGTGAGCTCGGGCGATCGTCGTCAGCGTGTCGCCCGTGCGCACGCGGTACGTCGAGACGGTCGAGTCGACACAGGCATGGGCCGATGACGTCGCCAGTTCGGGCGACAGACCACTCGCGTACGCAGTGATCTGAGCGCCTGGGCCAACGGTATGCCCGAGCACAACTCCCGACTACCACCATCTGCTCCCCACACACTTTTCATAAGCCCGGAGGTGATTTTCCCGCGGTCGGGAGCGCACACAGCACCCCGATTCCCCGCACATGATTTTCCCGCGATCGGGAGCAGGTCCTCCCCACCCGATGCACGTGGCCAGTCTTCACTTCGACAGCACGGGTACAGTCCATTGGCACTCCCAACCGCGGGAAAATCGCGTGCGGTATATGGGTAGGTGTGTGGCGCTCCCGACCGCGGGAAAATCACCGCGAAGTGCGCTGCGGCGATGGTCGACTGGCTCGTGCTACTTGGCGCGCGTCGGCGGAATGACCGTGGGCACGCCGAACGTGCGCTCGCTCTGCGCGGAGGTCCAGCGCGACAAGATCGTGCCCGTTGAGAGGTAGATCGCCCGGTCGGTGGCGATGCCCGAAACGTACTTGCCCTGTCCGTACTTCCACAGCTCGCGACCATTCTTGACCGAGTAGCCACGCGTGTGGCCGGCGCGGTTGCTCGACACGTACACGACGCTGCCGATCACGGTGGGGCTGCCGCTGACCGACCCTCCTACATTGGCTCGCCACACCTCGACTCCAGATCGGGCGTTGAACGCGTAGAGCTGGCCTGGGTAGTTCCCGATGTACACCTTTCCGCCGCTCACTGCCGGCGTCGAATACACGTAGCCCGGGATTGACTTCTCCCACCGCGTGGCGCCGTTCGCCGTGTTGAGCGCAAGCACCCGCCCACGGATGGTCGCCAGGTACGCCGTGCGCCCGGAAATGACCACGGATGAGTAGATGCGATCGCCGAGCACCCCACCGAACGACGTGCGCCATTTCACAGCGCCAGTCCTGGCATCGAGGGAGAACACCTCGCCCGCGTAGTTGGCAACGTACACGCGTCCGCCCACCACGCTCGGGCTGTCCTTCACTTCACCACCCGTGATGAATGCCCACCGCACCTTACCGGTCGCTTCGTCGATGGCGTACACGCGGCGATCCTTGGAGGTGGCGTACACGATTCCACCCACGACGACGGGTGACGACTCCACCGCGCCACCCGTGCGCAAGCGCCACAACAGGCGCCCCGTTCTCCGATCTAGTGCCTGCACCGAGCCGGGGCGGAACGAGCCCACGAACAACCGCGCACCGCTCACAGCAGGTGTCGAGTCGTACACCTCTGCAGTCGTGCGCTTCCACAAGAGCTTGCGTGGTTCGACCTGCACGGCCTGCGTCAACCCGCGCTCGTTGTTGACGTACAGCACGCCCTCGCAGAACGATGGCGGAAACTCCATCATCCCGATGCGCATCTGCCACACCCGCGTTTTGGGAATGCCGTGGTTCAGCTCGCTCGCGTCGGAGGTGCGTGCTGGCGTGCGCCCGTACACCGGCCAGCAGGGCCCCTCAGCCGCGACCTCAGGTTCCACCACAGGCGCTGGCGTGGGCTGTTTGACCACCTTGGGCTCGGTCACGCCGTTCAGCTCAGTATCGAGCTTGCTGTCGTCGGGTTCATTGCGCATCGCGATGGTCGCGATGGCGATGGCAACCGCCCAGAGGATAAAGCCGACGATGCACGCGGAGATGATCCAGCGGCGGTAGGAGTGGCGGGGAGGTTCATCCATCCCTGGGGATGATGCCAGATGAAGCCGTCGCTGCCCGCGAAGGAGCTACGCGACCTTCAACGCGCGACGACCCCAGGCGAAGTGCTCGCCCCAGTAGCCCTCAAGCTGGTTGATGGCGACGCCACCGTTGCCACCGCTCGAGTGGATGAACCAGCCGTTGCCCATGTAGACGCCGGCGTGATAGTTCTGCGTCGGGGTGCTCAGCGGGCCGCGGTCGCCGAAGAAGATCGCGTCGCCGGGCTGTAGCTTGGCGCGGGTGACGCGCCGTGTCTGCGGAATGGCGCTCTGTGTGTACGTCGTGCGCTCGCCGATGACCGCGAGCTGATCGGATGCCACGCCGCTCTGGTTGACGATGCGGATGGTGAATCCTGAGCAGTCGAAGCCGCCGTGCCCCTCGGACTGACGCCCTTCGGTCTCGCCGGCCCATACGTACGGCTGGCCAAGCTGTCGCACGCCGGTGCGCAGCACCGTCAGCTGATTGGCGCCGAGATCTGGCAGGTCAAAGGTCGAAGCAAGCCGCTGGGCGTCATTGATGCGCCAGCTGTCGAGGCTCGTGGCTGCCTTCTGAAGCATGTAGGCGCCATGGCCCACGTTCACACCCTCAGTTGGACCGAGCTCGAGCGCGTCATAGGGATCGAGCACGTTGTACCGTAAGCCAACCGTGCGGACGAGCGCCTGAGCCGCGCCATACAAGTACACGCCACCTGCGCCCGGCACCTCGGTCTTGAGGCGCCCTGCGAGCTCCGTCGTCGAACCGCGCAAACCGAGCACGCCCGTCATGGCGAGCGCTGCATCGTTGGAAGTGATGGGCGTACGTGCGGCGAAGGAACCCTTCACCGGCAACAGCCAGCCCAGCGCGATCGCTCGTGCTCCGACCGAGGACGGTGCCGCATCCCGCAACTTCGCGCCCGTCGTGCTCTCGGCGAGCGTGCGGGGCGCTCCGTAGTTCTCGGCGCGAATTGCCTCGACGCGCACCAGTGCGGCAACGAACTGGCCGCGCGTGATAGCGGCGGTCGGGCCACGGCGCACAAGGGCGGCGGCAAGCGTGCCAGACGACTGGGTCCAGGCGCGCGCAGATGCCGACCAGCCCCAGGCGCCGGCGGCCTGCGCAGTGGCACGCGTGGCGGGACCCGAGGTGAACTCGGCGGGGCTGTCGGGCACGGCGCGCTTGTCGAGCGGTGCCGCGACAGCACCAGCCGCGGTGCACAAAGCGACGGTCAGCGCGACCACGGCACAGGCGACCACGCGGAGCGGCATGCCGTTCCCGTTTCGCCGTTCGTGTCGTCGCATCCCTCGCACTGCTGCGAGTTTCGACGCTGCGAGTTCATAACTTGAGTGGTACTGCACGTGTTCGAACGTCTCCAAACGAATTCCTGACGTGGCGCACGTCTCGACCGAACATGGGTCAACGCTGCGCTCGTGGGGATCGCATGCGCTATCGCGCTACTTGCGCGCGTCCTCGATGCGCTGGGCGATGGGCGAATCCGCGATGAGATTCTCGATCGCGATGACCTCGTTAGCGTTGATCAGCCGGTCGCCGTCCCCGCCCGTGTCGCCCGCGATGGACACCACCTCAAGCGATGAATCCTTCGGAGCCGCACCCTCCTTGGCTGCAGTGTCGCTACGCCGTAGCCGATATCCGTTGCTGAGCTTCATCCACTCGCCGTCGCCCACTTCGACGTCTCCGAACAGCACCTGGCCGTCGGTGAGATAGACGGCCTGAATGCGGTTTGCGCGGATCCCACCCTCAATGCCGTCGCTGCTGCCGTCGCTGCCAGAGTTCTTGATGAGCACGACTGCGAGCACGGCGAAGAGGATCAGTCCCACCAGTCCGCCGAGCAAGGCGAGCACTGCGCCGGTGCTGCGCTGTGGCGCGCCAACAGCGAGGTGGGTGGGCGGTGTGGCGACGGGGTCGTTCACGGGGGCATCACTCATGACCGGGAACCCTAGCAACGCCTCCGGCGCAATCTGGTCGGATGCGCGTCATAACAGCGTCAGCTGCCCGCCTGTTCCAGCCACCACGCGATGTCTCTCACAGTTGAACGCGCACCGGCAGAGCTGGCATCTGCCCTGCCATCTACGTCGAGCAGACGGGTCACGCGCACACGCCGATCGTTGAGCTGCGCGGCGATGCGGAACGTGTCCTCGATCGGATACTGAGTGTCGTCCAACGGGCCACCGAGTAGCACGCGCGCGTCCAGATCCGCGACGACCTCGGTGGGCGAGAGCGCGCTTGCCTCCATGAGCAGGGACGCGGGAAGGAGCGTCCACGCGGCATCGAACTGCCGGGGATCATCGGTCGTGAGCACTCGTCGCAGCGCGCGCAGATCGCCCCTCAGCAGGCGCGGCGGGATGCGTCGCAGCGCCGCGAGTGGGTCGTCTTGGTCAATTGCGGCGTCGAGCAATCGACCAACGATCGGGCTGAGCGTGTTCGGCGCTTGTTCGCGGAGCGTGCGCACGAGCGCGCGGGCGGCTGTTCGTCGCAGCCGGGCCGCTGCGGGGTGCGCAACGTCTGCACCCAACGTGTTGCGTGCGGTGCCCGTTACCGCCAGGCGCACGAGCCCCTGGACGTCCGCCACCGGTTGGACCACAAGCATCGCTTGCACGAAGCGGTCGACCTCTGGCTCGGACGCCACCACGAGCGCCTGCGAGGCGATCGCGCCCGCAGCGATGATCGACACGTGCCCGTCGCGGGTGGAGGGATCCGATGCAATGCCGAGCATCGCGGACCGAAGCTTGCCCAGCTCGCGTGTGGACCCGAGCGACTCCCCCGGATCGGGCACACGCACCGCCCATGCAACCATCCCCGCGCGCGCCACCGCATGCTGCACGTTCTCGAGTTGCTTGAGCTCGCGCGCGCTGGTCCCGTTGGGCACGAGCACCACGACGGCGGGAGCCGTGCGGTCCTCCGCTCCGCCGGGCCGGATCATCGTCGCGGGCAATCCTCCCGCCGTGAGCACGCGCACATCGCGCGGCTCGTGGGTCAGCCACCCGGCGACATTGCGTCCGATGGGGACGTCGCCCACCTCGCTGCTGATGATCGCCGCCTGGCGCCACGACCGTGCGCCGTCGCGATCCACGAGCGTCCACACGCCGAGCGTCCCGACCACAAGCGTGATGGCGATGAGTGCAACCAGGAGCGACAGGCGGGGGAACGCAGACACCGCTCCATGCTAGAGGTTCCCGGCGCGCACCCACGCGAGCTGTCACCTCACGCGTGCGGCAACTGCTCGCCCCGAAGCGGATGTCGGCCGCTAGACTGCTCCCCACGGGGACGTGGCGCAGTTGGTAGCGCATCGGACTTTTAATCCGTTGGTCGTGGGTTCGAGTCCCACCGTCCCCACCTGATGAGGCCGTGAAATTCGCGTGTGCGAATCTTCCAGGATGCCCAAGGTGGCAGCGTGTGGGGCAACAATTGGAATGCCCCCAGTTTGGTTGACACCACATCCAGAGGGGGAATCGCATTCTTGCGGGGCACCTCTTTACCCAAATGTCGCGGGCCGGAGCCTGTCAACAACTTTGAGACACGGGTAACTGGTATTTACTGAGCCGAGTTGCCTGGGGTAGGTGGCTCCTTGGGTTTGTTGATCCACGCTGCCGTCGGCAGCGTGGATGGGGTGGGCGGCTTGTTGACGAAGCGGTCGGGGTGCTTACGGTAGACGGCTTCGAGCACGATGGCGCGCTCGTTGTGGATGCTCTCGGCGAGGCCGTGGTGCATCGCGTGGGGTGTCATCATTCCGATGCCTGAGTGGCGGTGTTCGAGGTTTGAACCACTACCAGGCACTTGCCACGCATACCTGTTTGCGGGACCGTGCGGCGGGCAGGTTCACCGTACCGGCGCTTCGATGCTTCGCACCCATTGGCTTGTCCTTCGATGACCCATCAGGGCATTGACCGCGAAGATCGGAAGTGCCGTGCCGACGACCCGAGATGATGCCGCCGCTGCCACCCGCGATGCCGAGGCAGACACACGCGATGTCGCAGCCGACACACGCGAGGCGCGCGCCGATACGCGCGAAGCCACGGCTGACACGCGCGAAGCCACGGCCGACACGCGCCAAATCGACGCCGACACGCGCGAGGCGGCGGCTGACACCCGCGAGGCAGATGCCGACATTCGCGAGGCGGTCGCGGACGCGCAGAAGCAAGCGTCACAGTATGCACGTAGCCTGCTCGAGGCGAGCCTCGACCCCTTCCTCACGATCGATCCCGAGGGGAAGATCACCGATCTCAACGAGGCGGCGATCCTGGTCACAGGCGTGCCGCGCGCCCACCTGGTGGGCACCGACTTCTCGGACTACTTCACCGATCCGGGCAAGGCGCGCGAAGGGTACCAACGCGCGTTCGCGGACGGCTCCGTGACCGACTACGCGCTCACCATCCGTCACAGCGATGGCCATCACGTCGACGTGCTCTACAACGCGTCGGTGTACAAGGACATCTCTGGAAACGTGTTGGGCGTGTTCGCTGCGGCACGCGATGTCACGGCTCAGCGGCTGGCGGAGTACGAGATCGTCCAGCAGCGCGAGATCATCGATCAGCGCGCGAAGGAACTTGAGCGTCTCGGAGATCTCGAGCGATTCCAGCGACTGACCGTGGGCCGCGAGCTCAAGATGATCGAGCTCAAGCAGGAGATCGCGACGCTCAAAGAACGCCTCGCGGCAGATCCTGATACGACCCCTGATACCGACGACGGGCGATAATTCGTGGAGAACGTCGCACGGGCAATTGTCAACATCCTCGAGGACAACGTCGCTGAGCGCGACCAGCTCCAGCTGACACATCGCGCGATCCTCAACATTCTCGAAGATCACAGCGAGGCCACCGCGCGGTTGCGCACGGCAAACGAGGAGCTCACGCAGCTCGATCAGCTCAAGAGCGAGTTCGTGGCGATGGCGTCGCACGAGCTGCGCACTCCCCTGACATCGATCAGCGGATTCGCTACGACTATGCGCGAGAGCTGGGACACGATTCCCGACGCCACCAAGTACGAGTTTGTCGGCATCATCGACGAGCAGGCACAGCGACTCGCTCGATTGGTCGAAGGCTTGCTGACGGTCTCGCGCATCGAGAGCGGGCGACTCGTGACTGACACGCGCGAGGTCGATGTGCGCTCGTCCTGCCACGAGACTCTCTTGGGGCTGGGGCTCGGGCCCGATGACGTCGAAATCGTGTGCGGCGCAGGTATCACCGTCGCGGCCGATCGAGATCATCTCCAACAGATCGTCGTCAATCTCGTCGCGAACGCGCACAAGCACGGCGCAGCACCGTTCCGTCTCGAGGCGCACGATGAAGGCGACGGGTATGTGTGCATCTCGATGATCGACCACGGGTCAGGCGTCCCCCATGATTTCGTGCCGCACCTGTTCGAGCGGTTCGCGCAGGCGGGCGAAGACCCGAGCAGAAGCACCGCAGACGGGTCGGGCAAGGGTACGGGGCTGGGTCTGTCGATCGTTCTCGCGCTCGCACGCGCGCAGGGCGGGACCGTCTCCTATCTCCCCAACGAACCGACGGGCGCGCGCTTTTCCGTGCGACTACCGAGTGTGAACCGCGCCCTCAGTCCGGCGCGGTAGCAGTCACGGCTTCAAGATCTTTGCGGACACACCCACGGCCGTGGCGCCCGCCGGGACGTCACGCACGACCACGGCGTTCGCACCGATGCGCGCGTCATCGCCAACTGTCACACGTCCGAGGATGCGCGCACCCGCGCCCACGAGCACGCGATCGCCGATCGTCGGATGCCGTTGCCCGGCATCATTGTCACGTCCACCCAGCGTTGCGCCGTGATACAGCAGCACGTCATCTCCGATTACTGCGGTCTCGCCAATCACTACGCCCATGCCGTGGTCGATGTAGCAGCGTCGTCCGATGGTCGCGCCGGGGTGGATCTCCACCCCGGTCACTGAGCGTGTGATGGTCGAGAGCAGGCGAGCAGGCGTGCGCAGCGATCCTCCGCCCTCCCACATGGCGTGCGCCACGCGATAGGACCACACAGCATGCAGGCCCGGTGCGTTGAGCACTGCGTCCGCGCGCGAGCGCAGTGCGACATCGCGCTCCATTGCGGAGTCGATGTCCTCGCGTATTGCGGCGACTACTCCCCGAGTTCTAGCGAGCAGCCCCATCAGTCAACGAGCCCCTCGAAGAGCACCGTGGACAGGTAGCGCTCACCGAACGACGGGATGATCACGACGATCGTCTTGCCTGCGACCTCGGGGCGCGCAGCAACCTGCGCGGCTGCGGCAAGTGCGGCACCGGACGAGAGACCCACGAGCAGGCCCTCCTCCATCGCCGCGCGACGCGCCCACGCGACTGCGGTCTCCGCATCCACGTCGATGATCTCGTCGTAGATCTCGCGGTCGAGGATGTCCGGAACGAAGTTCGCACCGATCCCCTGGATCTTGTGCGGTCCAGGCGCGCCACCGTTGAGAACGGCCGATTCCGCTGGCTCCACGCCGATGATCGTGACACCGGGCTTGCGCTGCTTGAGCACCTGCCCCACACCCGTGATCGTGCCACCCGTGCCAATGCCTGCGATGACCACGTCCACGGCGCCGTTGGTGTCGGCCCAGATCTCCTCCGCCGTCGTGTCGCGATGGATCTGTACGTTCGCCTCGTTCTCGAATTGGCGCGCGAGGATGGCGCCGGGGCGCTCGGCGGCGATCTCCTCCGACTTGGCCACGGCGCCTTTCATGCCGAGTGCGGGATCGGTGAGCACGAGCTCAGCGCCGAACGCTCGCAACAGGGCACGCCGCTCCTTCGACATCGATTCCGGCATGGTGAGCACCACCGAGTAGCCGCGCGCAGCACCGACCATGGCAAGCGCGATGCCGGTGTTGCCGGACGTTCCCTCGACGATCGTGCCGCCGGGTTTGAGCGAGCCGTCCCGCACGGCGGCATCGATTATGGCCACGCCGATGCGGTCCTTTACGGAGGCGCCGGGGTTCTGGAACTCAAGCTTCGCCGCGACCGTGGTGCCGCTCTCGGTGGTGTCGATGATTCGATTGATACGCACGAGCGGCGTACCGCCGACGAGCTGGGTGACATCCGCATGGATCGTCATATCGACTCAATTCTCCGAAGGTTGCTTCCTCAACTACATTGGAGCATCATCCCCGGTTCGGCGCGAATCGAACGCCGGGTAAGCGTCAGCGTACGCGCGCCACCGCCATGTCCACACGTACGGTCTCGCTGTCGCGAAACGGCACTCCCTCTGCTGTGAGACGGGCACGCTGGGACTCGCCCGCCGCGAGCGTGCCGTCGGCGCGCACGACGCGCCACCAGGGTAGATCCAGGTCGTGCGCCATGCCGAGCACCTTTCCCGCGAGGCGCGGCGCGCCCGGGGACACATCACCGTAGGTGCGCACATGCCCACGCGGGATGGCGCGGACTGTGTCGAGGATGTCGAGCATGCGATCGTTCACGCGCCGAGGCTACCTACCGGGACCTCCCAGCCCTCCACCTTCCCGATCTCGAGCTATCCCGCGTCCCCTCGCCTCCCCCGCTAGCCCCCGCTAGCCCCCGTATCTCCCGCCGACTTCGACGTTTGTACACATAGTGCGAACAAACGTCGATCTCGGCGAATCGGCCACCCGGCATCATTGGCCGACTTCGACGTTTGTACACATAGTGCGAACAAACGTAGATCTCGGCGTGACGGACGGGCGCGACGCGCACGGGCTGCGCATCGCGTCGGCGCGTGACAAGCCGGCTCGTTTCGCGCATGCACTCTAGGAATTACTCCTATCTGACGATACTTTGGTTGTGTACGCACATGCGTGCGTGCGCGCAACGAATCCACCCCAACGGGTAAACCTCACATCCATGGCGCTCCATCCCGGACATCACCAGCGTGGACAGGCGATCAAGCCGCTCCCTCGTCGCACCCGCGAACGGGTGGCAGGCAGCGTGTTTGAGGCGGTCACGCGCGTGGCGGGACTTCGTCCTTCGATCATCCCCGAGCACATGCGCCGACAGCTGCGAATCATCGGAGCGAGTGACGAGCAGATCGCCCGCGTGCTGCCCCGCCTGCGATCGCTCGGTGAGTGGCCGTACGTGTGGGAGGCGGAAGGCGACGCCCGTGCTGCCGAGGGAGATTGGCGTGGCGCATTTGCCGCTTGGTACGTGGCCCAGCGCATCTTGCTCGCCCCCTCCCCGCTCAAGCGGCGCCTGTACCAGTTGGCTGTGGGCGCATATGCGCGCATGGAGCAACCACCCCTCGAGCGATTCACGGTGCGCAACAAGCTGGGCGACGACATCGCTGGCTACCTGCAGCTGCCCTACGGCGCGCGGGGGGGCGAGCCCGTCGCGTGCGTGCTCATGGTGCCAGGTGTGACGGGCACGAAGGAGGAGCTGCACCCCTACTGCATGCCGTTCCTGCGTCGCGGTTTGGCCGTGGCTCGCATCGACAGTCCTGTGTACGGCGAGACCACCGGATTGCTCACCCTCGAGACGGCGGCCAATGCGCGCTTCGTCGTGCCACATCTGGCCGCCGACCCGCGCCTGAACTCCGACCGCATCCACCTGCACGGCATGAGCATGGGCGCGCACTTCGCGCTCACGTCGGCCGTTCATTCCCACGTCGCAAGCATCACGGTGATTTGCCCTCCGTTCACACCCGGGGTGTATCTGCGCGATCTACCCACGCTCAACCTCACCGCGATCCAGCACATGACGCGTCGCGAGGACATCGACGGGCTCGTTGCCTTCGCGGACGAACTCTCGCTCAAGCAGGTGGCGCCGCACATCGAGGTACCGGTGCGCATCTTCCACGGTGGGCGGGATCGCACGATCCCCATCGCCGACGGCATTGCGTTGGCTGAAGCTGTGGGTGGCCCATCCGCGCTGACGATCTTCGAGCGCGATCACCACAACTGCCTCGAGCACATCGACGAAATCACGGCCCTTACGCTGGAGTTCCTCCGGGATCCGCACGGTGCGTGCGCGCGCCGCGAAGATGTCGAGCGAGTGGATGTCGCCGCCACCGTGCACGCCACCGATCGCGACGCTCGGCGCGCCGTCGAGGGTCTTGAGCCCACGCGGCGACGCGTGCGCCTACCGTTCGCATGGCGCCATGCGCGCTCGTCCACCTCCTGAACTGAGCTACGCACGTCAGATTTCCCGATAGACAGGGAGACCGACGGGACGAGATCAACGGGGATTCACAGCATGGCCGTGAGCGCGATACATCTTCAGGGTGCGTATACGACGACCAGTCGCGCGCAGCAGGCGACGACAACGCTCCTGCAAGGAGACCGGACACCGAGCTGGGCGCGCGCACTCAGTGGAGCGCGCCAGGCGACAACAGTGAATGCAGAGCTCGCGGCCGCTGCCGACACGCTGGCGAGCGACGTGGTCGCCGGTGAGCCCTTCGCCGCGACCATCGCCAAGACCAACGATTACCTGCGCGGCGCCGCATGGCACTCCCGGCAGGGCGTGGCCACGCTCGAGCGAGGGGTCGCAGACGCGCTGTCGGGCCATGCCGAGCTCGCCAGCTTCGCGAGCCGCATCATGGATCCGTCTGCGCATCTCGTCGCGCCCACCGACATCACTGCCTTCGAGACGATGGCCAAGCACATCGATCCGAGCCTGCTCAACCGGATCGGCGAGGCGCTCCGTCCCGCGAGTGGATCGCTTGAGCGCGCACTCGCGGATCTGACGTCGGCGCGCGGCGTGCTGCGCTCGATAGCCGCGGTCACGCCGCACTGAGGCTCGGCGGTCAACCGAGATTCAACGTCACGCCGTAGTGGCGCCCTCGGCGACGAGGTTGCGAGTCGCGTCGAGCGCGCCCTCGAGGTCGCGTAGGAGGTCGTCGACGTGCTCGATTCCCACGCTCAGACGCACGAGGTCAGCAGGAACCTCGAGATCAGAGCCGGCCACCGACGCGTGGGTCATGAGACCCGGCAACTCGATGAGGCTCTCAACGCCACCGAGGCTCTCGGCGAGCGTGAACACCTTCGTTGCGGCGCACAGCTCACGAGCGCGATCGGCGCCCCCAGCAGGGCGGAAGCTGATCATGCCGCCGCCGGCGCGCATCTGGCGTACCACGACGTCGTGGTCGGGATGCGATGCGAGTCCCGGGTAGAGCACCTGCTCCACGTCGCCGCGCGCCTCGAGCATCGCCGCGATGGCTGCGGCGTTCTCACAGTGGCGGTCCATGCGCACGTGGAGCGTCTTGAGCCCGCGCGTGACGAGCCAGCAGTCCATCGGTCCCGGAATCGCACCGATCGCGTTCTGGAGGAAGCGTAGCTCGCTTGCGAGCGTGTCATCATTGACGACGAGCGCCCCACCGACCACGTCTGAGTGACCACCGAGGTACTTGGTCATCGAGTGCGCGACGATGTCAGCGCCGAGCGCAAGCGGATTCTGCAGGTACGGCGTGGCGAACGTGTTGTCCACCGCGAGCAGCGCGCGGCGCGTGTGCGCGATCTTGGCCACTGAGGCGATGTCGATGACATTGAGCATCGGGTTGGTGGGCGTCTCGACCCACACGAGCTTCGTGCGATCGGTCATCGCAGCCTCGACCGCAGCCAGGTCACGCAT
>Ga0105047_10009632_pt1 | contig 15887 bp, 9 predicted proteins | sample MAT04_FD_78384 | JGI IMG/M metagenome (GOLD analysis project Ga0105047, IMG submission 78384) | Freshwater microbial communities from Lake Fryxell liftoff mats and glacier meltwater in Antarctica - MAT-04 (megahit assembly) | ecosystem: Environmental > Aquatic > Freshwater > Ice > Liftoff... | reverse complement strand
GCAAGTGAGTTTCAAATCTGCCGATGCCGTGTGGGAAAAACTCGAGGCGGCGTTAGGCGATGTCACCGATCCGCAAACGGTGGCATCCGCATCGTTCGACGAGTTGCGCGCCTGCGGATTCTCGCGTCAGAAGCAGAGTTACGCACGCAGTTTGGCCGAACATTTGATCGCGGGCGAACTGAAACTCGATGCGTTACCCGCAGATGATGAAGACGCAATTACCCTGCTCACGAAGGTGAAAGGCATCGGGCGATGGTCGGCGGAGATTTACCTTCTGTTTGCGGAAGGCCGCCCCGACATCTGGCCCGCTGGCGACTTGGCGGTGCAAATCGACATCGGCCACATCCTGCAATTGCCGGAGCGACCGACCGAGAAACAACTGCGAACCATCGGCGAAGTCTGGCGACCGCACCGCGGGGCCGCCGCCATTTTCGCTTGGCACCACTACATGCAAGTCACGCGGCGCGGCTAAACACCGATTTCGAATAGAATACTCTCACACATCCGTTTAGAGGAGTTCGCCGTGAGACACGTTTTGTTCGTCGCGCTGTTCGCATCGGGCGCGATTGCGTTCGCGCAGGTGCCGCCGTTACGCGGGCCGTTTCCTGGTAATCTCACCACGCCGGGCCGCTTTCCGGGCGGGTTTGGTGGCGTCTCGACGGATCAATTCTTTCGCTCGAACGTCTCGCTCGCGGCGAACCAATTGCTGTCCGAAATTCAATCGGTGCGTGCGGGCATCAGCCAGAGCAATGCGCCGTTTGCCGCGAAACTCGCGCTGTCGCGTCAAGCCGATATCGCCGTGCGGGCCGCGCAGAATCTGACGCGGTTAGCACAAGGAAACGCCGACCGCAACCGGCTATTGGCCGCCGATCAGTTGGTCGATCAGAGCGTCGAACAGCTACTGCAAATGATCGCGCAATCGATCGTGCCGCAACAGGGTTTGGCCGACGCGATTTCCCGTGCCCAGTACGCGGACACGCAGTTGCACACCGCAATGGGCGTGGAAGGTACCTCGCCGGACGACCAACTCGCCCGCCTGATTCGTTCGACGTCTGCCGTGATCGATCAGAGCGAACAAATGCGGGCGCTCGCGCAAAACTTGCTCGGTGGCGGCAATTTGTACGAACGCCAACTCGACGTGGCGGTGCGTGGCTTCGGCACGCGGCTGGATCGGATGCGGCGCAACCTCGATAACGGCGGCACGGTGTTGCAAGCGGGGAACGACTATCAGTTGGCGGCTCAACAATGGCAGATCGTGACGCAAGGATTGTCGGCGGGAGTGAAATTGCAGCCCGCACTGCGATTGCAAGCGGCGCGCGTCGATGGCTTGTTTCAAAGCCTCGGCGAGCAACTTCAACAAAGTGGCAACCCCGGAACGCTGCCGTTGCCGAACCCCGGCTTCGGCTTCACGCAACGCGGGGTTTTCGCCGTCGGTGCGGGCGAAGGCGGCGGGCCACGGGTTCGCGTTTACTCGGATTTGCGCGGCGCACCGCTGTTCGATTTCTTCGCCTACGATCAAAACTTCCGGGGCGGCGTTCGCGTGGCCGTTGCCGACATTAATGGCGATGGCATCCCGGACATTATCACCGCACCGGGCGGTGCGCCACCTGGCACGATTGGCATACCGCCGTTCGTTCGCGTCTTTGATGGGCGGACGATGCGGCTCGCTTCCGAGTTCCTCGCATACGACCGCAACTGGACGGGCGGCGTGTTCATTGCCGCATCGGACAAGCAGCGAAATGGCCGCGCGATCGTCGTCACGGGTGGCGATGTGGGGGCTGGTCCGCACGTGCGAGTATTCGACATTTCGAGCGGGAAGGAACTCGATAGTTTCTTTGCGTACGATCAGAACTACCGCGGTGGCGTGCGGGTCGCGATCGGCGATGTGGACGGCGACGGCCTGCCGGACATCGTTACCTCGCCCGGCCCGCAGCACGAGCCGCGCATCCGCGTATTCAGCGGGAATAACCGTCGCGTTCTCGCCGATTACCTCGCATACGACCGCGACTGGACCGGCGGTTGTTTCGTCTCGACAGCGGAGTTATCGAAGAACGGTCGCGCGGAAATCATCGTCGGTTCGGATGTCGGCGGGCCGGGAATCGTGCGGGTGTTCGATGCGCTGCAAGGCAAAATGCTCGGCGAAATCGCACCGTATCCGTCGAAGTTCCGCGGCGGTATCCGCGTGGCCGCCCACGATGTCGACGGTGATGGCATCCTCGATGTCATCTGCGCGCCGGGGCCAGATTTTGCCGCACCCGTCCGCGTCTTCAGTGGCGTGAACTCGAAGCCACTCGGCGAGTTCTTTCCCTTCGAAGTCAACTTCGGCGGCGGTGCATTCGTCGGCGGGAAGTGAGCGAAAACGGAACGAGGCTCGGAAACAGGGTTTCCGAGCCTCTAGATTTCCATCGTGCGTCGAGGAATTACCCGACGTAGACGCCATCGCTGATCGGGCTGAAGCCGAACGGTTCGTAGATGGTGCCGTTGCCGGGGTTGCCGCCACTCCAACTGCCGGTTGCCGCGCGATAGACTTTGACTGCCGCCGGTACGCGTTCGCCGCTGCCGACGATGAGATCGGGTTTGCCATCGCCATCGACGTCGCTGATCGAGGGACGCACACCGCCGCGTTCGCTGGCCTCGTAGGCGAAGAAGTTCGCGAGCGGTTCGGCTTTGGCCACAGCGACACCGGCCATCAGGCTTGCCCCGCTGAGTGCGAAGACGCGCGGGCCGCCACCGGGACCGGCACCGAACACGAGGTCGGCGCGGCCATCGCCCGTGATATCTCCGGCGGCCACGTACACGCCATTTCGCAAGTTCGACACGTCTGCACCATCGAAAGCGAAGAAGTCGCTGACGAGCCGCGTCGGGTTGCCATTACTGACCGTGCTGCCGTTGAAGATCGCCACACGTGGCCCGCCACCGAATCCGGCGGCCACCACGATGTCATCGCGACCGTCGCCGTTAATATCGGCTGCGGCCACGCGGGCACCGCCGCGGAAGTTCGGATCGTCGATGCCGAAGAAGTTTGCCATCGTGCGGGCTTGCCCGCCGGATAGATCGAACACGGTCACGCGACCGCCGCCGCCTTGATCGGGGCTGACGATGATTTCTTTGCTGCCATTGCCTTGCAGGTCGGCGAGTGCGACGAACAACCCGCCGCGGTAGCTCGGCTCGAACGCGGAAAAGACGCCGACGATATCCGCGCCGGTTCTCCCGTCGACGGCGCGAATCCGCGAGCCGCCGGTTGGCCCCGTCACGTAGACGGCATCGGGTGTCCCATCGCCGTTCACGTCGCCGATGACGGAACGCACAGTACCGGCGAAATCGGAGAATGGCCGGATCGAGCCGCCCACGGGCGTCGAACCGCCGAGGTTATCGAGCTTGAATAGCTGGGCGGAACCGCCATTCACACCACTCAGGCTCACGAGGTCGTTCGTAAGCGTGACGGGGATTCCCCCGAACGGCGAAGACGTGATGACCGGTGGCACAACCGGAACCGATGGCGGTACATTCGGTGGCACAATCGGCGGCACGAAGGGCGGCGAAACCGGTAGCGTCGGCGGCGAGAATGGCACCACGGGCACGCTCGGCGGTACCACGGGTACCACGGGGACTTCTGGCACGACTGCGACGACGGGCGGCACGATTGGCACGGCGGGCGTGATGGCTGCGGTCGAATTTACGCTCCAGCCGATATCGGTGAGCGCGGCGTAATCGAGGCTCGAATACCCGTACCGCGTGTTGCTGACCAGCATCGCCTGCATTGAGGATGGCTGGCCGTTCGACAGCGTGCCTTGCGCCCAGTGTGCCTGATCGGGCGACAGTCGCGGGGGCGTTCCGCCGTTCGCGGCGATCGACGCGGAGCCGGCGAAGCGGCCGTTCACGGTGAAGCTGGAAAACTCGGGTGCGGTGCCGAAGCCGAGAACGTGACCGAGTTCGTGCGTGGCGACAGTGTAAAAATCGACCTGGCCATCGACCGGTGTATTCGCGCTGAAGTTCCAGTTGGAATCGGTGTCGAATGCGAGGCTGCCGCCCCAGAGCGAGAAGCCGGTGGCCTGCCCGCGTCTGGCGATACGATCGAGCCATGCGGAGTCCCCGCCGGCCTGGAATCCGCCCGAACCGCCCACGCCGGCCTCAGACGCATCAAGGTTCCGCCCGCCAGCGTAGATGATTAACGTGCTATCCGGAACGACGAGGTTCGGGATTTCCGATTGTGCGCCCGTTGCCGGGTTGAAGAACGACGCCGTCCAGGTGTTGCCGTTGGTGGGCGAAATGCCTTCGAGCGAGTCGCCGATCCGGCTGACGAGTTCGTTACCGGCCGATTCCAAAGCCGTACGCCGCGAGGCATCGTTGAAGAAGCCATTGGTATCGAAGCTGTAATCGAACAGCAAAGTCAAGGCGGGAACGTCGCGTAGTTCGAGTCGTTCGGCATTCAGGGTAAATCGCGTGGGGCGTGGCATGGGCCGGGTCCGTTGTTAGACTTTGCCGAATCGGTATCCTTCCGAATTTGGGGCATCCATTCCGTCTGGGCGTGCGGCGGAACAGGGCGTGAGAACGCCGAGTTGCGCGGGCGGGTGAAGTTGCGGGGGACCGGGCAGATTGCGGCAGGGGGGCAGCCGCTGGGGGTAATCTTCGATGAGCCGAGCGTCGCGATTTCATCGGCAAGGCCGATTTCGCCGACTGGCAGAGTCATCGCGGTTGTCGCTTCAAAAGTATTTAGAACGAATTTGCGGATTGGGAGGAATTGACCGAATTTTTCCCGCTTGGCATCCTGAACTTCGTGGTGAGAGCGAAAGTCGGCGAAGCCAGTCGCGATGTCGGCGTCGAACGGCCGATGGTGGGATGTGTGTGTTTGCACTCCCAGCGTATTTCGCACCGGCTCGCGTTAAATTTTCGTTACACTCGATAACATCGGTACCGATATGCTCGGAACGGAAATTTGCGGTCGGCGGGAGTGGGGGCAATCTACGCAGTCGACAGACTCGTCGGAATACTGTCTGCGTCGTGCTTGCCCAAACGAACCATCCAACTGTCACGGCGACTGAGTCGCCGAACCTAAAACGCACAGCTGAGGTAGCCATGCCTTTTGTGAAGATCGCCAAGTGGTTCAAAGATTCCGGCAAGACCCGCACGAAAGCCGGTCGGCTCCTCGACTTCGTAACCTTGGAAGATCGGGCCGTGCCGACCGCCGTGCTCGTCGATCGGAACTCGTCTCTGCTCGGCTCGGGCGATGGATCGGCGACCGTACTCGGTACGAGTCGCGATGGTCGCTATGCGATCTTCTCATCGAAAGCGAGCGACTTAATCACGGGGCAGGTGGACATCCCCGGCACGGAAGACTTATTCTGGACCGACTTGCGTACGGCGAGCGTGAAACTCGTCACGAACCTGCCGCTACTGGACACCACCGATCCGACCAACACGAAGTACAACTACGTTGACGGCGTGAAATCGCTGAGTCTGGTCCTCCCGTTCGGGCCGACCTTCTCGCAAGCCGTTATCAGCGACGATGGGCTTTTCGTGGCCTTCAACACGAAACTCGGGGCCGGGCAACTCGACGCCGCGTACATCACGAAGTCGATCTCACCGAACTCGACGGACATCACGCGGACGATCGATCCGGATCGGGGCAACACCACGCTCGACGTTTTCCGCTGGTCGTCGAAGTCGAACGAGATTCAGCTTTCCAGTCGCACGTTCGAAGGATCGAACCAAACCAACCAGGCGTTCGGCCGTCAATCCGAAGCGATCAATCCGGCGATCTCGTCGGATGGCACGGTGGTGTCGTTCCTCTCGATGCGCAGTGCGGAATCCGTACTGCCATTGCTTCCCGTACAAACTCCGGCGATCATCGATCAGCGATCGCGGCTGCGAGTATTCGACAACGGTGATACTTCGCAGGACTTGTTCCTCACGGACATGAGCGGCATCGACACGCCTGGCGGCGGGTCGTTCAAGACGACGGTGATTTCGAAGATCGGCTCGGGCTTCATTGCTTACGACACCGTCGCCACCACGACAGTCATCATCGGTGGGGTGGTCGTCACGCAGCCGATCCAAGTCGACGTGCAGACGTACACCACTGTCGGCGGATCGTCCCCCAACGGTGCCGTCACCGTCGATACGGCGGGGCGCTACCTCAGCGGCGATGGCTTCACCGCCGTTTACACCAGCGACTTAGATCCGTCCCTGCTCAATGCGCGGCAGTTCCGGGGGGTCTTGACGGCGACCGATCCGAGTATCCAGTTTGCATACCAATCCAGCAACGCCGCCACACGCCGACAGGAAGTCTACTGGACGCGCGTCGGAGCATCGAGCAGCTTTCAAAATGCCACTCGACTCGTCACTTCGTCCGTCGATAAAAATGCGACTGGACAGATCCGCTCGATCGGTGCCGGAGGCGGGTTCGCACAGAACGCGATCATCGCGCGGGACGACAGTTTGAACGTCGTATTCACAGCCAGTATCGGCACGTCCGATTCGAGCAGTCAGCTCGTCGCGGGTTTCACCGGCGATGTCAATCGCCAAGAAATTTACTCGCGGCGGATGATCGGGGAAATCGGCGACACCGCCACCCTCGTGACGGCCATCAACAAATCGACGAACAGCGCGGGCAACGGCACGTTACCGATCGGTAACGCGGTCACGAACGGCGTCGATCCGGCTTCGTACCAAGTTACGCCCGGTGGCGATAGCGTCGTCTTCACGAGTTCGAGTTCGAACCTCGTTTCGACGACCAAAGACGCGAATGCGGCCAACGACGTGTTCCTCAAAAACATCATCGGGAACGTGGCCGCCGGCAATTTGAAAGTCATCAGCGTTCGCCCCAACGGCACCCAGACGGGTTCGAAAGCAGCCACCCGCCCTTCGATTTCCAGCGATACCCAATACGTGACGTTCGAGAGCGCGGGCACCGATTACGTCAACCAGGCCGTTACGATCGTCGACGATACCAACGGCGTCTCGGACGTCTTCGTTCGCGATACCACCAGTTCGGCAACGGGCGTGGCGAGCGTGGTCGCGAACGGGGCAACGACGGGCAACGGGGCCTCGTCCGGTTCGTTCGTCGGTTCGAATGGAATCAGCGGGCGAGTCATCTTCAACAGCGTCGCAACGAACATCGATGCGCGATTCCCCATCACGCCGGGAAATACCGACGTCTATAGCAACGATCTACCACTCCAAGGGTTAGGCAACACTCCGACGACCGATGCCCAACGCAAGGGTGCCGTCGCAGGGGGTCGCCTCGCCACGGCGGCCTTCGTCGAATTCACCGGCGCGGGTCTTACCACCGTTGGCGACCGATTCTCGCCGTTCCCCGGCTTCACGGGAGAACTCCGAGTCGCGACTGCGGATGTTACCGGCGATGGTGTCCTCGACATGGTCGTTGGCTCCGGCCCGGGCGGCGGACCGCGCGTCGTCGTCATCGATGGGGCCAGCGGCAAAACCGTCATGAACATCTTCGCCTTCGAAGCGACCTTCCTGGGCGGTGTCAACGTCACTGCAGCCGACTTCAACCGCGACGGGTTCGCGGACATCGTCATTGGGGCCGACGATGGCGGCGGTGCTCGCGTCAAGATCATCGATGGCAAGACCGGCGTCACGTTCGCCGACTTCTTCGTCTACGAGCCGTCCTTCCGTGGCGGCGTTCGCGTTGGCGTTGGCGATCTTGGAAAATTCACGACCGATCCGGTGACGGGCGCTACCATTATCCTTCCGACAGCCGATGGCGTGCCCGACCTGATTGCCGGAGCGGGCATCGGTGGCGGGCCGCGAGTTAGCGTGCTCGATGGTGTGTCGCTGACTAAGAATCGCGCCGACCGCATCACCGATTTCTTCGCATTCGAGAACAGCCTCCGCAACGGCGTCTACGTCGCGGGCGGCGACTTCAACAGCGACGGACTCAAGGACGTCGTCGTCGGGGCCGGGCCGGGCGGTGGTCCGCGCGTTCAGGTCTTCGATGGCAAGAGCCTCATCACCACGCCCGACGCGCCGGTATCACTCATCAACTTCTTCGCCTTCACCAACAGTTCCCGCAATGGCGTTCGCGTCGCCGTCAAGAACATCGACGGCGATGGCGTCCCCGATCTGCTCCTCGGAGAAGGATCCGGTAATATCTCGCGAGTTCGCACGTTCGCCGGCGGCCGACTCGACGCACTGAAAAGCCCGAGCCTCCTCGACGACACCGTACTGTTCGACGACTTCGCGAGCCTCAACGGCGCGCAGGTCGGTTAAGAACAGAAGAATGTTTGAAGAGAGTATGCCCGCGGGGACCATTCCCGCGGGCTTTTTCTTGCGCCGTTCGTTACATTGGCCGAATCACAATCGCATCGCGAACGGAGGCCGTACGGTGAATCGCACAGTCAGAAAAATTCTACTCGCAATCGGCTGCGCGGTCGTCGCACTGGCCGTGGCGCTTTATCAGCAGCCCGAAACTGCGGCGGCACCGCGGGAAGACCTCAAGCCCGCCGCACACTGGGTCTTCGATAGCGAAGGGGTCTCATCGCGAAAAGTCACGGACCGCGCGGGCGTGCTACACGGCACCATTCTCGGCGAACCGACACTGAACAAAGACGCGAAATGCCTCGAATTCACCGACCCGAACGACGGCGTCAGCATTCGCGCAGCCGTGACGCCCGATGCAGAGTTTCTGCCTAAAGAAGCGTTTTCGATCGTCGCATGGGTTCGCGTCGACGAACCGGCCGAGTGGGGCGCGTTCCTCGGTTGCTTCCAAGACAACGGCCCGAAGGAGAAAGGTTTCGTCGTCGGGTTCAACAAGGCGAACTTTTACTTCGGCCTTGCCACAAAGGGCGGAGAAAGCGGCGAAGGGAAAATCACCTATCTGAACGGCACGACGAAGTACGAGCCGCGCCGCTGGTACCACGTGGCCGCCGTATACGACGGCAAGCAAATGCAACTCTACGTGAACGGCAAGCTCGACTCAGAGTCGAAAGAGCAATCCGGTGCTGTGAGATACGCGGACAAAGCGCCACTCGCGATCGGTCGCTATCGCGACGACGATGAAGATTATCCGATGGTCGGTGGCATCCGCGAAATCCTCTGGTGTCATCGGGCTGTCACTGCCGAACAACTCGTCGCACACTTTCAGGCCGACGCGAAACTCGCCAGCGCACCACCCGAAACCGTCGGCCCGAAGTTCGTCGTCGAGCCGTACCTGCAAAACGCGACGCGAACCGCAATGACGGTGATGTGCGAGACCGACACTCCAACGATCTGCGAACTCGAATACGGCGACACCTACCCACCGAAACTAACTGCAAAATCGGCAAAAGCCGACACGATGCACGAAATGCCACTGGCGAACCTCGTGCCGAAAACGAAGTACTTCTATCGGATGCGATGCACCGATGCCGATGGCAAGACGCTGTCCAGCCGTCCGCTGACGTTCATGACCGCCGTCGACGCCGACGATGCATGGAGTTTCGCCGTAATCGGCGATACTCAGCGCAATCCCGCGATCACGGGCAAGGTTGCAAAACTCATGTGGGAACGCCGTCCGCACTTCGTGATGCACTGCGGCGACGTGGTCGACGATGGCGCATCGAAAGTGCAATGGACAGGCGATTTGTTCAAGCCGTGTAACGAACTCTTCGGCCGCGTGCCGGTCTTCCCGTGCATCGGCAATCACGAAAAAAACCACCCGCACTACTACAAATACTTCAGCCTGCCGAAGCCCGAATATTTCTACAGCTACCAGTACGGCAACGCGGCCTTCTTCAGCATCGACACCAACGGGATTCGCACGGCAGACCTTCAACCCGGTGGCGCACAGTACGAATGGCTCGACAAGGCACTCGCCGCGTCCGATGCGAAATGGAAGATTTGCTACCATCACCACCCCGTATTTTCGTCGGACAGCGACGATTACGGCAACACGGCAAAAGCGAAGTCGACCGATGGCGACGTGCGACTGAAATCGCTACAACCCCTTTACGAGAAGCATAATGTCGATGTCGTGTTCAACGGGCACATCCACCTTTACGAACGCTCGTGGCCGATTCGCGGCGGCAAAGTCGACCAGAAAAACGGCGTCGTTCACATTACTTCCGGCGGTGGCGGCGGCGGTCTCGAAGACTTCGGCCCCACGCCCACATTCTTCAAAGCCGAATGCCGCTCCGACTTCCACTTCTGCTACGCGACCGTACACCGCGGAACCTTCCACCTGAAAGCATTCGACCAAGAAGGCCGACTGTTCGATTCGATGACTTTGAAGAAGGATTAATAAACCAGACGGTAAAGAATGCGTATGACACACTGTATTGTACGCATTCCTTTGACACCGTTGGAAGACGCTCATGACGACGAATGGCATACCCAAGTACCAGCAAGTGTCGGACTTGCTCGAAACACTCATTCGCGAAGGGCAACTCGACGGGAACAAGATACCGAGCGTACGCAGCGTCGCGAAACAGTTTTCAATTTCGATCGTGACCGCATCGCGTGCATTGCAGGTGCTTCGCGATAAAGGCGTCGTGCGTTCGGTCGAGCGCTCCGGAACGTTCCTTTTACCCGCAGCCACTGCCGAACGGTGGGCGCTGATTTTGAATGTCACGCATGGCTCGCAAGCGGAACTCGTGACTGCGAAAGTCCGCAGCGGCTTTGAGGCCGTTGCCCATCAGCAATCGATTCACGTACACACCGATGCGTTCCGGATCGAGCGGGATTTGACAGTCGAGCGTGCGACCGAGGCTGTACGACGCGCGCTGGCGAGCGGGATCCTGGGGGTATTCCTACTGCCATCGCGGTCGAACGATGCCGATGCCGAAGCCGAGGCCGTATTCCTCGCGGGTTGCGATGCGGCTGGTATGCCTGTCGTCTTGCTCGAACGATATTTGCGAAAGCAGTTGAACAGCGAAAAATGGGATCTCGTCGCGCAGGACGATTTTCTGGCCGGTGTCGAATGCACGCGGCACCTGATCGAACGTGGCCGAAAACGAATCGCGATGGCGGTCGCATCCCCAACGAGCTCGCACCAGCAACGCCTCGCGGGGTACATGCTCGAACTTCATAACAACCGCACGGCGAAGCCGAAGCGGACGAGCGAATACCCCGTGTTGATCGCGCAATTACCCGACGAATTGCCTTCGCGACAAACCAGCCAATACCTTTGCGACTACATCGCCAAGCACGATGTCGATGCCATCGTCTGCTACCACGACTACGCAGCGATCAGCTTGTTGCTGGAACTCGTCCATCGCGGCGTGACGGTTCCGGACGATGTCGCGATCGTCGGTTTCGAGAATATGCCTTTCGCAGCGATGTCGTCGATCGGACTGACGTCGTACGACTATCCCGGCTCATTTATAGCCGAAGAAGCGTTACGCGCGATGCGCGAACGACGCAAGAATTCCTCGCGGCCGGCGGTGCGAATCGTCGTTCCGAGTCGTTTGATCGTACGCGCGAGCACGGGTGTATAGTACGCACAATACGGAGCGACCATGAAGCGAATCGTTGATGTTGCGATTGTTGGTGCCGGGATCGTTGGACTGGCTTTCGCATGGGAAGCGGCACGACGCGGGAAATCGGTCGTGGTGTTCGACAAATCGCGTAAGGCCGAAGGCGCTTCGATCCGCAACTTCGGCATGGTCTGGCCCATCGGCCAGATGCCCGGTACTGCCTACCAGACGGCAATTCGGAGCCGCGGACGCTGGCTCGAACTCCGCGACGAGGCATCCGTTGCCGTCGCTGAATGCGGTTCGCTTCACGCAGCGTACGAACCCGACGAAAATGCTGTCGTCCAAGAGTTTGCGGCGAAAGCGGCCGCATTCGGTATCGCCTGCGAATACGTCCCGGCTTCCGGTGCCGCACGACGGTTTCCGAATCTCAATCCCGATGGACTACACGGTGTGCTATATAGCCCTACTGAACTCGTCGTCGATCCGCGGCAAGCCATCGATCGCCTCGCGATGTGGCTCGCGGAAACGCACGATGTGCAAATTTTATTTCACACCGTTGCGACCGACATTACGATGCCGCACGTGCGTACCGCCAACGGAGACATCTGGACCGCCGAACGCGTATTCGTCTGTTCCGGGACCGATTTCGAAACGCTCTTCCCGAAGGCATTTGCCGAATCGGGAATCCGTCGTTGCAAACTCCAGATGATGCGCACCGCAACACAGCCGAACGGCTGGTCGCTCGGCCCTCACCTCGCGGGCGGTCTGACGCTCTGCCATTATCAATCGTTCGAGGTGTGCGATACACTATCGAAACTGAGATCGCGATTCGCTGAGGAGTTACCCGATTACGTGCGGTACGGCATTCACGTGATGGCTTCGCAAAACCATTTCGGCGAAATCGTCATCGGCGATTCGCACGAGTACGACGGCGAGATCTCTCCGTTCGACAACACCCGCATCGACGACCTGATCCTCGCATACTTCAACCGCATGTTGCACCTGCCCGATCCGCGAATCGTCGCGCGGTGGCACGGCATCTATGCCAAGCATCCCACGAAGATTCTGTACGTGAACGAACCGCAACCAAACTGCCATATCGTTAACGCGCCGGGGGGCGCGGGTATGACGATGTCGTTCGGTTTCGCAGCCAATGCGTGGGATACGATCGCGGCAGATCGCCCGTTTCTTTCCGTGGAGCGAAATCATGAATCGTAGTGACCCCGTCGAGTCGATTGTCCGGTTATTCGCCGAACGCGGTGATTCGGAATATCACGGCGAAGCGGTTTCGCAACTCGAACATGCACTGCAATGCGCGGACCTCGCGGAACGAAATGGAGCTATTTCGGAAACGATCGTTGCCGCGTTGTTGCACGATATCGGGCACCTGTTGCAAGGCCACGGCGAAGCGGCTGCCGAACGCGGTGTGGACGACCATCACGAAAATCTCGGCTGGCGATACCTGAAGAACTACTTCGGGCTTGCTGTTTCGGAACCGGTGCGACTGCACGTTCCTGCCAAGCGATACTTATGCGCCATCGATGCAGAATACAGGAAGCAGTTATCGCCGGCGTCGACGCTAAGCCTACAACTCCAGGGCGGGCCGATGTCGCCAATCGAAGTCTCGGCGTTCGCTGCGGAACCGTTCCATGCGGCGGCGATTGCCCTTCGTCACTGGGATGATGAGGCGAAGGTTCCGAATCTTCCCACACCGGATTTTGCTCATTTTCGAAACTACCTGGAGGCTGTGCGTGTCTGATATTCAACTTGTGATTTTCGACTGGGCCGGCACCGTCATCGATTTCGGCTCGTGCGCGCCGACGGGGGCGTTCCTGAAAGCGTTTGCCCTGAAAGGCATCGAACCGACGGTGGCGGAAGTCCGCGCACCGATGGGATTGCACAAGAAAGATCACATTCGCGAGATGCTGAAAGGCGAACGACTGCGTCAGCAATGGCGAGCCGTTGTCGGTCGCGACTGGGCGGAGGCCGACGTCGAGGAGATTTACCGCATCGTGACGCCGATGCAAGTCGAAGCGGCAAAGGCGTGTAGCACACTCGTTCCAGGTGTACTGGAGTGCGTCGCACACTTGCGATCGCTCGGCATTAAAATCGGTGCATCGACCGGATATTTCCGCGAGGCGGCAGAGGTATGTTACGCGGCGGGGCGCGAGCAAGGCTTCGTGCCGGACTTCACCATCTGCGCGGACGATGTCCCTGCGGGACGCCCCGCGCCGTGGATGATTTACCGCGTGATGGAAGCACTGAATGTGTACCCGCCGACGACGGTCGTGAAGATCGGCGACACGCGGATCGACATCGAAGACGGCGTGAACGCCGCGGCGTGGTCGGTCGGTGTGACCGACAGCAGCAGCGAAATGAGCCTTTCTCCAAAGGAGTTTGCGGCCTTGTCGGAAGCGGATCGCGAGCAGCGCCGCGAAGCGATTCGCGAAATCTTCTTCGCTGCGGGTGCGGACGGCGCAATGGACACACTCGCCGACTTACCCGAGCTGATCGTGGAACTGAACAAGATTTTAGCCGAGACGGAAGAGTGATTTATTGCGGGTCGGCCCAGGGGCAGGCATCGTAGACTTCGTCCATAATGTGCCGCATCACGTCTTGCGTCTTCGCGCGCGTCGACAGGCTCGTGCCGAGTGCGGGCATTGCGACGAGGACTGTCAGCCTGTCGTCACTGCCGCCGGGTCGCTCGCCGTTCGCGCGCTGAATCATCCAGCGGATCGGGAAGAACGGGCTACGCGCCTCGGCTTCGTCGGCATCCGTCCAAAAGTGTCGGCCTTCTTGCGTCCAGTACCCGACGATCTGCGCATCGCTGCCGCGAGTGAATTCGCGGAACGTGACCGGCACCACGCGGCCCGCTGGCGAAGCCACCGACTCCATCCATCGGGTTGCCATTTGGAAGCCGCGGTTCGGCCAGCAGACATCGGGATGGTGGTAGTCGCGCACCGCATTCGCCGACGACCAATACACCACCCAGACATGCGCTTCGTTACCGATTCCATCGGTGTATATACGGTATACGACCGTGTCGCAACCGAGCGCCGTGGTAACCGCCGGGTCGATCGCTTTCGCCTTCCCCGTCCACCGTTCGACCGGTGGGGGAAGCGTTGCGAGTGGCAAACCATTACCGGCCGATATCGCGAAGCCCGGCACGAAACTGAGCGCGGCGCCGATTGCGAGTGCCACGCCGAGTACGATGTTCACGAACCGGAGCGAACGCCGTGCGGTTGTTGGACGAAAGGCGATCGTGGCCGGCACCGCCTCTACGGGTGCCGGCGCAAGTAACGCGGTTAGCCCGCTGACTAACGCTAGCCCGAGCAGCACCATCGCGATGCCGAGCGTGTCGTGCCAGACGCCATCGATGTAGTCTTTGCCGATCCACTCCTGCGTCAGCCCCGTGCCGATAACGCGGAGACCATTGACGAACACGATGATGGGCACGCTGAGTACAACAGTGAAAAGACTGCGAAAGAAGCCGAATCCGCGTACGTGACTCATGAAAACAGCGATCGCCACCAGTGCGGACACGGAGCGAATGCCGCTGCACGCTTCAACGACACCGAGGACGCCAGCCGGCAACGAGAGCACAAAACCACTTCTGTCGACCGACACGCCACACAGTGACAGCCCATTGGCAGCGAGCCACGTCGTCGCATCTTGCAGCACCAATTGAACCGGTGCCATAATGCGGCCCGGCACGGGCAAGGCAAAGAGTGGAAATAACAACGGGAAGCGGTAGGCCCGAAGTGTCTGTACGCCGTATAGCACGGCAATTGCACCGGAAGTGGCGATGATGACACTGAGGAGTTCCCACCAGAGCAAAATCTGACGCGGACCGACTTGTAGTAGCACGAACCAGCCGGGCAGAAAGCCGATTGCGCCGACGAAGACGAGGCCGACGCCGAGAGAGGGGAGCGGTTTATCGCGAGTGGGGCGAACGATGCGATTCGCGGCCCAGATGGCGGCGGCGATGAAAATGAGTCGGCTGAACGCCTCGCCCGTGGTTTCGCGGAGGTCGCCGAGCCAGAAGCGAATGAGGCCGTATAGCACGGCACCAGACGCCACGACGAGCATTATCCACGCGGGGCGGGCGCTCACGGCTTCTTCTCCAGATCTGCGAGAAGTTTCTCCGCATCCGTTTTGTAAACGAACGGCCCGGTCGCGAGGATTGCGTCTTTCAGTGCGCGTTTGGCATCGGCGCTGTTACCCTTCTCTGCCAGTACTTTGGACAGGTAGTACGCGGTATCGCGTGCGACCGGACCGGCACCGGCGGCGGCACGCAGGGCCTTGTCGGCTTCCTCGATCCGACCGGCCTTGAAGTAGCACCACCCGAGCACGGCGACGCCTTCGGCGGAACGCGAGTTCTGCCGAAATGCGACTTCCGCAATATCGATGGCCCGTTGTCGTTTCTTCGCGTCATCGGATTCTGCGAGCGAGATTGCCAGGTTCCATGCGGCG
>Ga0105047_10009631_pt1 | contig 15887 bp, 6 predicted proteins | sample MAT04_FD_78384 | JGI IMG/M metagenome (GOLD analysis project Ga0105047, IMG submission 78384) | Freshwater microbial communities from Lake Fryxell liftoff mats and glacier meltwater in Antarctica - MAT-04 (megahit assembly) | ecosystem: Environmental > Aquatic > Freshwater > Ice > Liftoff... | reverse complement strand
TTCAATTGTTTCAAAAGACCTTGGTGGATATCGCTTTCTTAATCGGGGTATGGGCAGATCGCTGGATTCCATTTCAGTTGTACAAATGGACAGGGGATAGCTATACGCTGATCATGAATATCTCGCCCCGCAGCCCGAATTAGGTTGATGGTGAGTGTTGCTTTTGTAGATGATTGAGAGTTAAAAGTTTATCCTCTAATCACTTGTTGGTACTTGTAAGTGCTTGCGCTTCAAGCTTGTGAGCGAAGATGTTTCATGTATTATGAATGGCAGCATAGTAACGAGGGAGTCGACCTACGGTCAGAAGAGGTGGGGATTGCGGATAAGTGAGCTAGACAACGATAAGCGGGTTCTCCCAGGGATGTTTGTTCGTTTTCCAATCGATGGCGAATCCGCGACTTCTATAGCCGAATGTAGGGATTATCGAATTGGCAAGGTTGTTGGTATCAATCAGCAAGAATGCTCGGTATCCCTGGTTCCAGCTTCAAACGATTCATATACCGTGCGTCGAGTCGTGATACTAACTCCTCTGATTCGACGCTGTAAATTGCGTTCGCAAGCATCTTTTACACATATACAAGCTGCTAGAAGTGGGACAATACTCATTGCTGCCAGCCTATCGTTTGAGGCTGGTCTCCCTATGTATTACTATGTTGCACTTGATGGATCGGTGCAATACCTTTCTGAAATAGAGATTAGTGTTGACTCCAGCGCTCAAGACCCGACTCCTCAGCATCAAATTGCAGAATACGAGTTTCATCCAGCAATTTGGAGGAGCAAACGAGATCAGTTGTTAAAGAGTTATATTCAATTGCAGTCTGCGACTTTTGGAATCGAGGAAATTGTTGGCGCACGTATACTCTTGTTGCCGCATCAGGCAGAAACAATTGCTCGCATACTTGGGGATCGACAGTGCCGGTACGTTCTTGCTGACGAGGTTGGTCTCGGAAAAACTATTGAAGCATGTGTAATTCTAAAGGGACTCAGGCGAAGAAATGCCGAACTGAGGACGCTGATAGTTGTTCCAAACAGTGTGATTCGACAGTGGCATAACGAGCTTGATAATAAATTCTGGTTAGATTTTTCTATCACCTCGGAAAGTGACCGTTTTGGGTTCAATACGATTGGTCCGGGGATTCTCATAAGTATTGAAGACCTTGAACGCTATCCGCGTTTAGTTGATAGCATACTCAAACGTCATTGGGATTTATTGATTGTAGATGAAGCGCACAGGCTAAATTATAACCCGATACGATATGAAATAGTGCTTCGCTTAAGTGCATATGTTGAACACTGCCTTATCTTATCAGCAACGCCGATCTTGCGTCACAGTGTCGAGTATCTATCGTTGCTGCGCCTAATGAACCCCGATCACTATGGTGCAATGTCCGGAAATCAATTTGACGCCATGCTCTCCGCTCAAGCGGATCTCCGTCGCCGATTAGCATATGTGGGAAGGTCTCTCAACGCCAGTGATTTTGACCCAAATGAGTTTCATGAAGAAATTGACACTTTGTTAGATGTTCTTACTGACGATGAGATTTTGCCTGCTCTATTGAGCGCGGTGAGTGGTCAATCATCTGATAAAGGACTTCGCGCCGCTCAGGAGATTCATAGCTATCTGAGTGAGAACTACCGTATCGAAAATCGAGTAATTCGAAATCGGCGAGCTGCGTTGGTAGGTCAACTATCACTTCCGACGCGGGTTTTCGAAGATGAATACAGCTACTCCCCAACAATTGAAGAACGCGAGACGCTTGGAGAGCTTACAGAGTATTCTGCTGCGTTATTGTCGCATAGTTTCGAGGCGATAGAGTTTGTGCGTCTTTTACATTTTGTGGCAGCGAGTAGCGCACATGCACTTGCCAACATCATCGAAGCTCGGAAATCTTGGATTACTGAAGAACATTTGATCCCTCGCTTGCAACATAGTCTTGAGGCGCTAGTCACTTCTGTACCTGAATTTCAGGGTGAGGTTTTGCAGATCGAAAGGCTAGAGTGGCATCTCACTATTTGGAAGCGCTCAACTCAGTCCGCTTGCGAAACTTCCGTGAATGGCAAGAAGCCAGACGTTCACACAGCCCATCGTCTGTTGCAGGTACTCCGCGCAGTCTACAAGCTTTGCAGAAACGATGAGCAAAAAGTTCTCGTTTTTTGTCGTTGGGATGAGACACGTCACATACTTGAACAGCTTCTGAAGAAACATTTCGGAACTCGCATATTGGCGGTCTTCCACAGCAATATGAGTCCCGATGACCTACAGAATCAGGTGGATCGGTTTCAGTCTGAGCTTGAATGTAAGATCATGCTCTCTGATGAGAGTGGAGGAGAGGGACGCAATTTCCAAATCGCAAGTGCAGTCATCCATGTTGATCTCCCATGGATGCCATCTCAAGTCGAACAGCGGATTGGGCGTGTCGATCGTATCGGTCGTACAGGGCAGGTGACATCGATTGTTCCTTATGCTCGACAATCAATTGAGTTTGACCTGTTTCAATTATGGTATACAGCACTTCAGTTGTTTACCCGTTCGACAAGCGGTATGGAAATTGTTTTGGAAGCTATTCAGGACGAGATTGCTGCCGCCTTTGCTAAAAATCCGCGAGAAGGACTAAGAGATATTCTAGACTCGCTTACAGCGAAGATCCGGGAACTTCGCAATGTGGTCGAAGAGGAGCGGTATGCTGAGGAAAATGCCGCCCAGTACTTCAGGCGCGAGGATCTCCAGCGCATCTTGGACGAATATGAAGATGGTGAGCAACTGAAGATACCTCTACTCCAATGGGCTGAGATGGCTGGGTTTCCTAGTCATTCTCAATTCGATCAGGCAACAGACGTGCAATTCACGGTCTTTGATCCGAAGCAATTCAACCAGAACGCCATGAACAATGCGAGATATGTGAATCCACCAGATATGCAAGAAGCGCTTCGTCGTTCGGGCAGACAAAGAAAACTTGTGATACGAGGTACATTTGAACGCAGAATTGCAGTTCAACGCGAAGATGTAGTCTTCTTTGCACCTGGAGAACGTTGGACTGACGCATTGATACAAAATGCCCTTAACGCAGATAGAGGAAAGTCAGCAGCGATTATGCGTTATGTGCCAAAACTCAATGAAGATTGGGAAGGGTTTGATTGTTTCTATAGTATCATCGTTGACCCACGTTCACTATTCAAAGCAGGTTTTGATCCCGTTCATTTGTTCCGCGCCCAGGGCTACTTAAGTACACCGTGGCATCGTGTCGTTATTGGACTTGATGGGCAAATAATTAAGCGATCAGGGGTTATTTGGGAAGCTACGAAAGACAGCCAACCACGGTCGGGGGATATCCACTTAGGAAAAAGAAGTGGAGAAAACGCTCCACTTAAACTTTTCATGGAGCGCTTCCCAAAAAATCAATGGAGTGATATTGTTTCCTCGCTTTTGGCTCAAACCGAAGAAATCGTCCGAGAAGAATTTAGCTTTGCGTCCGAATTGGCTGAAGAAGCGCAATCCATGTATATGCGACGGATACTCGGTCAGCGCGCAGCACATCAATGGCTTCGGGGTGAGCCTAGCAACGCCGAAATCGACGAATATGAGCAAATCTCGGACCTCTTGATCGAGGGTATTGCGCATCCACTCATCCAGCTTGAGTCAGCATGCTTCTGGTGGTTGAAGGCTTCAGATGGGTACTAACATGAAGCTTTTCGACTTGCTGAAGTCTCAGATGATATTAGACAAACCAAATTGGGCGCTGATTCAAGAACGCGCATTAAGCGAACGCTCGTTAGCTGACGATCGCGAGAAAGTGATTGCAAGTGCTGTCGTGCGATTGGTCTCCGCACTGTCGCACAAACAATATGGTGACGCAGCTCCAGTTCTTCGCCAAGTTCTTAAAATATTAGGTGGCATACAGATATCACATATATTGTGGGAGGAAATTCAGGGATTTGCCCAAGCAAGTGCCATCATCGGCGTGCTTGAAACTGATTGCGTCGAACTAAGTATCCGTCCATGGCACTCAACTTGGTTGGAAGATTCGGAGCAAATCGATAACTTCGCGCTCAGAAGTACTGTTCCCGCTTTTTTGGGAGACGGCATCTTGAACGCAATGCGTCCAGGCTGGACACATTACCGATCTGAAGCTCAGAAAGCTGCGGTCGATGCTTGGCTATTTGCACCTCCTGGATCCACGACCCTTATTACCCTGCCAACTGGAGGTGGGAAGAGTCTGTGTACGATCTTGCCCGCATGGTTTGATGCGCGAGGCGGACGTGTCAACGCCGGAACAACGCTTGTCATTGTCCCTACCGTCGCATTGGCGCTCGATCAACAGACTCAAGCGAGGTCATTCTTTAGAGGATCTGCTGTTCCTGAAGCGCGCACTGGCGCAGATTCATTACATGAGAGGCGTGAAATCGAAATGCGCCTGCGTGATGGCAGTTTGCCAATTCTTTTCACTTCACCGGAGTCTTTACTGTGGTCTCGGTTGCACGAAATTTGTTTGAATGCGGCGGAGGAAGGACTGCTCACGCGCCTAGTAATCGATGAGGCTCATCTGATCGAAAGCTGGGGGGCAGGCTTCCGCCCAGAATTCCAACTACTATCCGCATTTCGCCGTGAACTCATTCATAGATCAGGCGGAAAGTTAAAGACACTGCTTTTGTCAGCAACCGTGTCTGGACGCAGCAGAGAGACGCTTGAACAACTGTTCAGCGAACCAGGAAAACTAGCTACTGTCCAAGCAAACCGCCTTCGCCCAGAAATTGGTTACTGGTTTAGTCTAGCCCCGAATGACTATATAAGGAATCAGCGTATAAGCGAGGCACTCCGATTCCTCCCACGCCCACTTATTCTGTATGTCACACGCCCCTTTCATGCAGAGGAATGGGCTAGGCGTTTGCGCGAAGAAGGTTATGAACGTATCGCTACATTCACTGGTGAAACAAGAAGTGAAGAGAGGCGGTCTGTTCTAGAAGCGTGGATGGGAGACCAGATTGACATCATGGTCGCCACTTCAGCATTTGGACTTGGTGTGGACAAGAGCGATGTTCGATCGATAGTCCATGCAACGCTGCCTGAGAACATAGATCGTTTCTACCAAGAAGTTGGACGCGGTGGACGTGACGGCTTCAGCGCGTCATCGCTACTCTGTACGTGCCCTCAAGATGTTGACCTCGCGTACAGTCTCAGCCCGAAACGGATTACGTTTGAAAAAGCAGAACCCCGTTGGCGTGCGATGCTCAATACACCTAATCGCGTTCTATCAGGAGACAAAAGGCGCATTAATCGCGACGCGGTGCCAGTTGGCAAGCATCGTAGCGCTGTCGAGGTTGACCGTGACTGGAATGATCATCTTCTGCTGTTGTTACAACGAGCTGGCGCGATTCAAGTAGCAGCCATTGATTTGCCCGATTTCTCTCCGGACGTCATACCGTCAGCCGAATTAGTGATCCGAGTTCTGAATCATCGTTTAGTCGATGACCCTGAATACTTTCGACAGGTGTTTGAACGCGCCCGTGAACAAGAGAAAGACACGAATCCCACTGACCAATTACTGAAAATTGTCCGTGACTACGCGGATGGGAGTACAAACACTTGCATCGGTAGACGATTCGCGGAGATTTACGATGAAGTTGAGATTGCTTGTGGTGGCTGCCATGGATGTCGTCATGAAAAGCGTGAGCCGTATGGCGGGACAACGCTCGATTTTCAAGTGACTTATCCGCCGACCCTAGCAAGTCATGTCAGCGGGGCAGCAGATATTGCACAAGAGATGGCTTCAAAAATGGGGGCGTGGAAGTCTCTCAATGTGAGTTGGGCTGGACAGAGAAGCGTCGACTCTCTCCTAGGGGTATTTGAGCTACTGCCTGAAATCGTGAGGTTGGGCTTCCAGCAGGTAATCATTCCAGATGATTTGTTCGCCGATCGTGATCGATCCGCGACCTTTGTACGCGCATTGGCACAGTATGACCGCGAATTCACGGTCTATCCACATCGAATTATACCCGTGTCGTGGATCGGTCACAGGAACCGTACCCCATTATTCCCACTTGCCACCGTCATTGTCTACCCGACAGATGACCGATCTGCCGATAGAGTTTACCAATCCGTCAAAATGATAGAGAAACAGGGTGTGTACCTACCCGCCTGTATCAACATCGTGCATAGTGCCCTGCGCCTGCCGAGTGCAGGAAAGCAATTCACAGAACATGTCGATGGGCTAAGTGAGCCGTTTCATAGATTTAGTGACTTTGTTAAGCAATTGCATAATAATAGGTATTGAGGAGTGTATGTCAGAGGTTATCGACAAGAACCATGTGCTGCCGCACCGCATGTTTGCAATGGTTAATATTGTGAATGCTCATCCAAATATCCCTAGAGCGGAGTTGCTTCGCTTATTGCAACCCGCTGCGTTGAATGAAAGTCTTGAGACCTCAGGAAATATCTTTGTCAAATGTCAGCTTTGTGGACTGATTGCAGAGACACAAGACAAACAGCGCGCCGCAAGCTTGATCGTTGACCCTGTTGTCGTAACGAATATAGAAGCTTTTCGCATATATATGCAATCAGCGATCTTGGGCGTTACCGAGCAAGATGCGAATCACTTTGTTCTTAATCAATTTACAGCTTGGTTCATCACTCAGGATGCCAGGATCATGCGATCATCAAAACGGCAATTGGAAGCTAAATTCCATGATGACATGTATCCAGGAGTACCAAATCGTATGATCAGCGATGAACCAGGTATTGGGGCTTGGCAATCTTGGGCACAGTTTCTAGGCTATGGCTGGCAATCAGAGTTCAGTGTTTTTATTCCCGATTGCAGCGTCCGTATCCAACCACTATTGCCTGAGTTACTGCCGGAAGACAGTGTAATTCCGTTTGGCACGTTTATGGTTCGGCTGGCAGCAAGATGCCCGGAACTCGACGGTGGTGTCCTCTTCGAACGGTGCTGGGAAGCATCACACCCAAACGAGCGGCGTGGCAATCGGTTAAGTTTGATGCTTTCAACGGCACTTCGCGTGCTTAACCAACAAGGACGTATTGCGCTCGAAAACCGTGCGGATGCAACCGAAAACTGGATGTTGTTTCCAGCCCAAAGTTATATATCGCGGGTGACACACATCCGCCGGGGGATTGAATGATGACTCAAGCGTTTTCCAACTTTGTGTGCTGGAAACCGAACCGAATCGGTGCCGTTATCAATAAAGAGGCGCTCTCTGTTGATCGGGCTGATTTTCTGGCAACCCACGTCCCAATGCGTCAGATTGCCTACGAGCGATCCCCGCACGCTGTCGCATCTGCCAGTGAGGAGGACTTGCTGGCGGAGCTTCATCACCAAGCAGACGCTAGTCAACATACGTTTGTGGTGATCAAAGGTGTTCCGGGAACAGGGAAATCGCATCTCATCCGTTGGTTGAAAGAACGGTACACAGCCGAGCGCCCGCACGACGCCGTGCTGCTCATCGAGCGTGCGAATACCAGCCTCCGAGGAACATTACAGCAGATTATTCATTCCGGGCTATTTGACCGCGCTGGATTGCCCGATTCGTTGCAGCGTCTTCATGAGGCAGTTACAGAATTGACTGCCGACACCTTGGCGGACAACCTGCTGGATCAGATCAAAACTGCCATTTTGGAGTTGGAAGCCCCTGAACTTCCAAATCGGATTAAGCCAGAGAAAATCTACAGTTTTCTTCTCGACATTGTTATTCGCGATCAACTGAAACGACCTAATGGACCAATTGAGCGCATTGCGGCATTCTTAAGTGAGGGGCGGTCAGATAACTCCGGCGCTGACGAAACGCCCGGCTTCAAACCTGAGGATTTTGTGTTTCAGCCCGATATGCTTAGGAAGTTAAACGGATATCCTGAAGTAAGGAAGGTCGCTGACGATCTCCAATACAAGTCCGAGTTGCGTGACGCGCTCGCACACTATCTGAATCACCTGTTACGTAGGTACGCCATTAGTCGCGCTACCCGATTAAGTGCCCAAGATTTACGCGAAATGTTTAACGACCTGCGTCGGCATCTGCGCGATCTCGGAATTGAGCTCGCTTTGTTCATCGAAGACATCACCGCATTTACCGGAATCGATGAAGGGTTGCTCGATGTGCTGATTACGCAGCATACGGGCGAAGGAAACACCGCTTACTGTCGGATGACATCCGTGATCGGCGTAACGGATTCCTATTTCAGTGATTACATGCCGGACAACTTCAAACAACGTGCGACACATCAACTGACATTGAGCAGCAATACTGCGCTCGGCAGCTCTGACTTGATGCAGGATGAGACTGTTCGCGTGGAGTTCGCCGCTCGCTATCTGAACGCGATCCGTTCGGACAAGGACACACTAAAACAGTGGGTTCGCGCAGGGGCATCCGCAACTGCTTTGCCGGTGATATGCGATAGCTGCCCTTTTCAAGAAACGTGTTTTAACGCATTCGGGTTTATCAACATCACTGACAAGGGCGAACCCCTGCGTGTTGGGCTTTATCCGTTCAATCGACAATCGATCAGTACACTCTATCGCGGACTCCGTGACAGCTATCCGCGCACCCCACGCACCTACTTGTTTGATATTCTAGGTTATGTTTTGCAGAGCCACAGCGCCAGAATCGAGTCGGGTGATTTTCCGCCCCCTGAAGACGAGCTTGCTCCTGCTGTCCAAATCCCTTCATTCAATCCGCCGACCCATCGCCAAATTGTCGAAAAGCAAGGTGGAGCCGCTGCGAGTCGTTTGATGACACTGTTACTCTATTGGGGTGATCGGAGTGCAAACCGCATTGGCGGAAACTTGGGTTCGCTTTCTGAAAACGTCTTTCGAGCCTTCAGTATCAAGGTAATTGAGGGTGCAATCGCTGAGACCATTGAAACAAAACCCGCCCCAGTGACCGAGAGTACCCCTACTAATCCACCTGTAACGACCACAGAGACGAATCGCGATACCCGTCTCATTGACGCATGGATGACAACGGGCAAACTGAGCGGATACGATCGTTTTGCCGAGTGGATGGCAGATCTCGTTCGCTCATTCATTGATTGGCAGGCGCATGGCATTTCGCTGGAACAGGTTAAGGAGTACATCACCCAAGGTCGATTCGAGATCGATGGACAGACGGGTAAATCTCAACGAACGCATCGGTTGTTCTTTGCCCGCACACCAGAACTGCGCTATGTGCTACAGGCATTGGCAGATCTCAACAATGGGGAGAACCTAAGCCAAGCGCAGTATGGAGAGCATCTGGCTACGCTTAGCACATGGTTGCGTTCTGAAGAAGAGCGCATTGTTGCTTTTGTTCGGGAGCCGAGCGGGCTGAATCCTTCTGCCGACTATCTCACGCAAATCTTAGTTCGCAATGTTGTGCTGCTTGCCTGTTTGTCCGGCGAACTCAACCCTACAGATGACCTGCTGAATTTGTATCATCAAGTGATTGAGAGCTGTGCCGACAAGCACAAGTGGGAAGATCGCGTGGCTGCCACCAAGGACATCTATCCACCAGAGTGGCGGAGCCTCATGCGCGACGTCAATAATCAGAGCAACGTGTCAATTTGCCGCAGGTCGCTGCTGCAATTATTGAATCGTCCGCAAGGTCGAAGTGATGCAGTACGTTACGTCGATGCTGCTCAGGTGCTACGAATTTTAGATGATTTCGCCGCCGCTGACTGGGCACTGCCTGAATTGTCCCTTGTGCCAGACACCACCGATCCGACGTGGAGTGCTGCACTTGCAGTATACGGCGCACTGCGCAAGAGTTTCGCGCTTGCTGTGACGGCATGCTACAATGATCTTGATAGTTACCATGCTGAAATGACGTCCGCGTTCGCCGAAACCACGCCGAATCAGATGCTAGATTCCATGCAAAACGCCCTTCAAGGACTCAGGACGGTGGGGATTACATACAGCGCGCGACTTGATGAACCCTTTAACAAGGATATTGGTTCCACGCGATGGACTCCTGAGAGCTTTGATTGGGTACTCTCGCAGACTGGTTCAGCATTGCAAACAGCGACTCTGCAAGGACGTGCCTTATATGCTGGTGCGAGTTGGAGAACAGACATTACGTTTCTACGTGATCGCGTACAAATACTTCGACTTTGTGAACAGGAAATGGGCAAGAAAGCCGAACTTCTGACGAAAAAGGTTGATGAGTTAAAGAAGAAAACTGAGGCAGCACAGGGTTATCAGCGCGCAATTGAACAGTTTGACCAAGTGATTGCTTTGCTAGACGAAGCGACTCGAGATGACCATGATCAATGATCTTGCGTTGCAAATACATGAACAGACTCAGGAGTATGCCCAGCTTCAGCAGGTCGTCGCGCAAGCAGACTCAGTGCGTGATACAGTATCGCTCTTGGAATGGATAACTGCCCAGATTGGTCAATGGTCTGACGTGTTCATCGCGATTTCGCCGCTTCTCCCACCACAGATCGTTGCCACCCTTCGCGGGGACGCTGTACGGATCAGACGACAGCTTGCATCATCCCGTGATGAGTTTGCAGCTCAGAATTTTCAGCAGGCGACCAAGCTGACCCAGTTAAAACCAAAAGTTGAGCGATTGCTCAGCGGTACGAAAGATGCATGGTGTGCTTATGCAGAAGCTCACGTAGCCCCTTTTGTCGAACTGACGAACATCGCTGAGCGCCTGCCAAAAATGGCTCAAAAACTCGAAACTATCGTGGGGTATTTGGCGAACGCGCGCAAGCTCGCCCAAGATCTGCCGCCCAAAACTGATACGGTGCAGCAGTTTCACGCTCATTTGGCGCGTCTAGACACACTCCTAAGCGATCTAGATGGTTTGCCGGGTGATGTTCGCGTATTCTTAGATAAACTGATACGAGGAACGGCAACCTTTGCCGATGTCACGCAAACTGTATTTGATTGGTGTCGCGCTGAGGGTTTAGCGGACAAACTGCGCGTTGCGCGCTTTTAGGCAGAATGTGGGGCATCTTTACACATGAGCAACTTTCGTGCTTTAAGTTCCACACTCCCTGAACAAGGGCAAATCGTTCGCGTTAGGCAGCGTGTTTTCACCGTGACTGAGGTGCGCGCCAGCGCCTTACCCGCATCAACAGTTGAGATGCCAATGAGCTTGGTCACATTGGCATCGGTCGAAGATGATGCATTGGGCGAGACGATCCAAGTGCTGTGGGAAATCGAACCCGGCGTACAAATTATTGAACGTGCTGAATTACCTACCCCCAACACGTTTGACTCGGCAGAACGATTAGACGCATTTCTTGACGCCGTGCGCTGGGGTGCTGCTTCTCAGGCAGATCGTGCGCACTTACAGGCACCGTTTCGCAGTGGCATTCAACTATACGACTACCAGCTTAACCCCTTGGTGCGGGCGGTACAGATGCCGCGCGTCAGCCTGTTGATTGCCGATGATGTCGGGTTGGGCAAGACCGTGGAGGCAGGGCTTGTCATTCAGGAATTGATCAGCCGCAATCGAGCGCGGAGCGTTTTAGTCATTTGCCCAGCGGGATTGCTCTATCACTGGCGTGACCAAATGCGCGAAAAGTTCGGCTTGGACTTCCGCATCATCAATACCGACACGATGCGCGAACTACGGCGAACGCGCGGACTGCACGTTAATCCTTGGGCGCATTTTCCGCGACTCATCACATCAATGGATTTCATCAAGCGTGAACGCCCACTGCGCCTGTTCCACGAGAGTGTTCAAGGCAAGCCCGATTACCCACGCCCATTCGACATCTTGGTGATTGACGAAGCCCATAACGTGTCGCCCTCCGGAAGTGGACAATACGCGCTGGACAGCCAGCGTACCAACGCGGTTCGTGAGATCGTGCCGTATTTCGAGCATCACATTTTTCTTTCCGCCACCCCCCATAATGGCTTTCCAGAGAGTTTTTCGGCGCTGCTTGAGCTGTTGGACAACCAGCGGTTTGCGCGTGGGGTGCCACCGAATCGTCAGCAGTTGGATGCAGTGATGGTGCGCCGACTCAAGCGCGACCTAAAGGATGATTACGGTAACCCACGCTTTCATCCACGCCAGATCATCCCGCTGGAGGTCGCCTACACCGATGCCGAACGCCAAGCGCACGCATGGCTGCGGCAGTATGCTGAGATGCGCCGTCAACGGGCGAGCAGTCGCGAAGCGGAATACGCATCAGAATTCATCTATAAGCTCTTGAAGAAACGCCTGCTGTCATCGCCGGAGGCTTTTCGGGCGACGCTTGAAGTTCACCGAGCGTCGGCACAACGCCAGCACGGTGACGAGCCAGCACACCCGGAGTCATCCGTTGGCATTTTGCGCCGTCAGATCGCGCAGACCGAGGAAGAGTATGCCGACGATGACGAACTTGAAAATGCTAATCAGGGCGCTGTGGCAACGGCTTCAATCACTGTTCCACGGCTGACAGCGCCTGAATTAGGGTTACTCAATCACATGCTGGATTGGGCAGCGGACGCCAGCGAGCGACCAGACAACAAGACTTCGCGGCTGATAGCATGGCTGCGTGGCATTGTGAAACCCAGTGGTGCATGGAACAACGAGCGCATCATCCTATTTACGGAATATCGGGCGACCCAGAAATGGCTGCAAAATATGCTGGTGTCGGCTGGTTTGGGGGATCGTGACCGCCTCGCGCTCATCTACGGCGGTATGGATGATGAGGAACGCGAACGGATTAAGGCGGCGTTTCAAGCAGCGCCAAGCCTAGACAACAAGCTACGTATCCTGCTGGCAACGGATGCCGCGTCAGAAGGTATCGATCTGCAAAACTTCTGCCACCGCCTCGTTCATATTGAAATCCCGTGGAACCCCAACCGCCTTGAACAGCGCAACGGGCGCATCGACCGTATGGGGCAGCAGTTTGCGCCAGAAATCTATCACTTTGTGCCGCAAGGCTACGAACGTGCTGCGGATGAACTCATACGCGGCAAATCGATGGATGAATTGGAGGGCGATCTTGAATTTCTGGGGCGAGTCGTTGAAAAGCTGGATCGGATGCGCGAAGATTTGGCGGGCAAGGTCGGGAATGTGATCGCCGAGCAGGTCGAGCAGGTGATGACCGGGCATCGCCACCGTGTTGATCTGAACCCGCTCGTGGACAGCGCCGCGCCTACCCGCGCCCTAATGCGGCTGGAGCGCGATATGGATGCACGGATTCAGAAGCAGATTCAGACGTTCTACAGCGAACGCCATGCCCTGCATCTGATGCCTGCCAATATACAGAAGGTGGTCGAAGTTGCCTTGGAGCTTGGGGGACAGCCCCCTTTGCAGCCTGCGGCGGGACAAGCAGGGGCTTTTTATCTCCCACCGCTGCGGGGTAGCACCTGGAATCTAGCGCGCATAGGTTTAGCGCATCCGTTTACCGGCGAAGAACGCCCGATTGTCTTTGACGAGGCGCTCGTCAATGATGATAGCGTGGTGCTGGCGCATCTCAATCACCCGCTGATGCTGCTGGCACAGCGACTGCTGCGCGCCGAAATCTGGTCGGGACAGGGGAAACTCAGCCGAGTGACCGCCCGCCTTGTGCCCAACCATGCGCTGAGCGCTCCAGCCCTCGTCGGTTATGCGCGCCTCGTCGTCGTCGGTGGCGGGCGTTATCGACTGCATGAGGAATTGATCGCGACTGGCGGCTATTTGACCTTCGGTGATCGTCCCAGCTTCCGCCGAATGAATGTGGGCGAACTCACCACTGCTCTTGACGAAGCGATGACCCAGCAACCCGACGACCGCGCACTAACCGCCTTCCAAGGCAACTGGGACTCGTTTGCGCCCTCGCTACGCAGTGCCCTCGACGCGCGAATGCAAGACCGTCTGGGGACAATCACCAAGCAACTTGCCGAACGTGAGGCGAAAGAAGCGGACGATATCGTTGTCATCTTGAACGAGTTGGCAGAGGCGATCCGTACAGAACTCAAGCCAACCGCGCAGATGACACTGCCCGGTTTCTCCGACGCCGAACGCGACCAGTACATGCGTGATATGGATGCTTTGCGCGCTCGGTTGCAACGGATTTCAGGCGAAATTGCCCGCGAACAAGCCGCTGTCCACCTCCGCTATGCCGAATTACAACCGCGTTTGTTTCCCGTCGCGGTTGCTCTGCTCATCCCTGAGCGGCTAGGATAATTTCGATGACTATTGCCAAAGACCACGCCGAATGGCTCTCTCTGATCGATGTTTCGGGACCATTTCTGACTATCACCAGCCTATCGCGGGTGTTTCCTCAAGGCTTGGATATGCTGGAAACGCGCCGTATCCAAGAACTGCGTGCCGCCTATGATGAATGGGATGCCGAAGCCGAGCACGATCCGCGTTTTCATCGGGCGTGGGTGCAGTATGTGCTGCAAACGTTGCTCGAATGGGACAGCCAACTGATCGCATCGGGGCAGGCGATCCCGGAGCCGATCAAATACACCGCGCTGGAACACGGCGGCGAGACGATTCGACCGGACTATACGCTGCACGAAGCGGGACAACCCAACCATGTGCGTGCGCTGGTCTGCGTATACCCATTTGGGACGCCTCTGGAAAAACCGATGGCGCGGGCAACATGGACGGCAAGCCCAGCGGCGCGGACGCTGGCGCTGCTGCGCGCCAGCGGTGTGCGCTTAGCGGTGGTGACCAATGGCGAACATTGGATGCTGATCAACGCGCCGATGAATGGCTTGGCGGGCTATGTGAGTTGGTACGCTGAACTGTGGGGTGAAGAACGCCTGACGCTGCGTGCGTTCTACAGCTTGTTGAACTTGCGCCGTTTCTTTGGCGTGGCGGACGAAGATACGCTTGGAGCGTTGCTCGACGAGAGCGCCAACGACGCGCAGGAAGTGACCGATCAACTTGGTTTACAGGTGCGCCATGCCGTCGAAATCCTTGTGCGCTCGCTGGATCGCGCCGATCAGGACAGCGGCGGCAGCTTGCTGGCGAACGTGAGCGAAGCCCAACTCTATCAAGCGGCGCTGACAGTGATGATGCGCCTCGTCTTTCTGTTGAGCGCCGAGGAACGCGGCTTATTCCTGCTGGGCGATCCCTTGTATGACCAATCTTACGCGGTTTCGACGCTGCGGGCGCAGCTTCACGAGAGTGCGGATCGGATGGGCGAGGATGTGTTAGAACGGCGTGGCGATGCGTGGGTGCGCCTGCTGGCGACCTTCCGCCTCGTCTACTTCGGCGCGACCCATGAAGACTTGCGCCTGCCCGCCTATGGTGGCAGCTTGTTTGACCCGGATCGTTTTCCCTTTCTTGAGGGGCGGGCAGACGATCTGGACGGCACACCGCCGAATGTCGATAACCGCACGGCACTGCATTTGCTTGACGCGCTGCAAATCCTGCAAACGCGCGGCGAGGCGCGTCGCCTCTCCTTCCGGGCGCTGGACATCGAGCAAATCGGGCATGTGTACGAAGGCTTGCTCGATCACGAAGCGCGCCGCGCGACCGAGGTCATGCTCGGTTTCACAGGCAGCGCCGAGCCGGAAATTCCGCTGTCGGCGCTGCTGAATCGATCCGAAGCCGACCTGCACAAGTTCCTGAAAGAGGCGACCGGACGCAGCAGCACGAACGCGATCAAGAATGCCCTCAGCAAGCCGTCTGACGCGGATCGCGCCCGCCGTTTGCGAACCCTGTGCCGGGGGGATGAAGCCCTATTCAACGCGGCGCTGCCTTTCCTCAACCTGCTGCGTGATGATGAGTTCGGCTACCCAATGTTGATCCTGCCGGGGAGTGTGTTCGTGACTGCTGGCACAGAGCGCCGATCTACCGGGACGCATTACACGCCGCGTTCGCTGACCGAGCCGATTGTCCGGCACACGCTGGAGCCGCTCGTGTATCGCGGCATGGCGGACGGGCTGCCCGCCGAACAATGGCAGTTGATCAGCCCGCGTGAACTGTTGGCGTTAAAAGTCTGTGATATGGCGCTGGGCAGTGGC
>Ga0105047_10009629_pt1 | contig 15888 bp, 11 predicted proteins | sample MAT04_FD_78384 | JGI IMG/M metagenome (GOLD analysis project Ga0105047, IMG submission 78384) | Freshwater microbial communities from Lake Fryxell liftoff mats and glacier meltwater in Antarctica - MAT-04 (megahit assembly) | ecosystem: Environmental > Aquatic > Freshwater > Ice > Liftoff... | reverse complement strand
GCTCCCAGCGGTCACCAGTCGCGAAGCTCAGATTGTCCACGGACGCCTTTATATGCGTTGATGCGCATATCTGCAACTCCAAAGGTTCACGCCAGAAATGGCCCGTACTCCGCGGCGCTCTTTCCCCCTTCCGGCAGCGAGTCATATCGACAGGCGTTCTCATTGACAGTGAGAGCGGTTGTCATTAGTACCGGCGCTTCCAACTCAATGTCCGGTACAAGAAGGCCTCTCGACATGACCAAGCACTGGTTCGTCACTTTCTCTCTCGCTTCGCTCATGCTCGCCGGCGCCGGCTGCGACGAGACCGAGTCCACCGACGCGGGCACGGACGCCTCGGTGCTCGACACGAGCACGGGCACCGACACGCCGGTGATGATCGACGCACCCATCATGACCGACACGCCGGTGATGACCGACGCCGGCAACGACGCTGGCGAGATGGGTGATGGCGGGATGCCGCTCCCCGCGATCACCAACCCCGATCCCCACACCGTCCCGGCCTCGGCCGACGGTCACGATCGCCTCTTCGGCGCGGTCTTCGCCGCGGACAGCAGCTTCTACGTGGTCGGTCAGACCGCCGCGGGCACTGCGGCGCCAATCGACTGGCAGACCGTGGTCGGCCACTTCGGCGCCGACGGCGAGCTCGACACCGAGTTCGGCACGGACGGTTGGTTCGTGATCGATCTGACGACCGGCACTGGCGAGCTGGCGCGGGGCATCGCCCTTCAGAGCGACGGCAAGATAGTCGTGTCCGCCACCGTCGACGACGAGGACGCCACCGACCTGCGCGACAAGGACATCGCCGTCTTCCGCCTCGACACCGACGGCGCCCTCGACACCACCTTCGGCGAAGACGGTATTCGCATCGCCGACCTCAGCCCCGGAGGCCTCGATGGCACCACCTTCCGAGGCGATGCCGCGTACGGTATGGCGCTCGACGCGATGGACCGCATCATCGTGTCCGGTGAGGCCATCGGGGCCGAGCGCACCGACGCCGACTGGGCCGTGGTCCGCTTCACCGCTGATGGCGCGCTCGACACCGCGTTCGACGAGGACGGCATCTTCACGCTCGACATCGGCGAGCGCAACGCGCGCGGCCGCGGCGTGAGCTACCTGCCCGTGGGCCCCGGCATCATCGTGGTGTCCGGCTACTTCGACACCGCTGCCGCCGGCAACCCCATCGACCCGATCCTGTTCGCGCTCGACAACAGCGGCGCGCTCGCCACCAGTTTCGGCGAGGGCGGCATCTTCACTGAGCACATCCTCGCGATCCAGACCGAGGTCTACGGCGTCGCGGTCGTGGGCAGCCAGCTGGCCACCACCGGCTACGGCCGCGTGACGGGCACCCAAAACGACCTCGTCTCGCTGCGCCTCAGCGCGGACGGCGTGCGCGATCTGACCTACGGGCCCGATGGCGCGGACGGCGTCTCGCTCCTGACCAGCTTCACGCTGGCGGACAACGCCCGTGCGCTGGCGGCCCTGCCGGGCGGCGGCACGGTTCACGTCGGCGCCACCCGCACCGCCGATCCCGTCCCGGGTCCTCCTTCGGTGCCCGCTCAGGCGGACGCCATCGTGTGGGTGCTCGACGCGGACGGAGCGCTCGACACGTCGTTCGACACCGATGGCTGGGCGACGGCGGACACCGCACCCGACTCCGTCGACCACTTCTGGGCGGTCGCCGTCGACCCCCGCGGTGAGCGTGTGGTCGCCGTCGGGATCGGTGGGACCAATCCCGCCACCGATGACGATGGCCTGATCTACCTCTTCGAGACCCCATGAAGCGAAGCCCCCTCGCACGAGGGAACGAGCTCGTCGTTCGCCGCCGGATCCATCCGGCGGCGTTCGCCGTTCCGTCCGTCCTCCTCGCACTCGTGAGCTGCGTCGAAGTGCAGGCCTTCTATCGCGACGCACCGCCGCTCGCGATGGACGTCCCCGGGCGCGACGTGCCTCGCATGGACACGCTCGATCTGGATGTCCCGGAGGTGGACGCGGAGGCCGTGATCGGCGCGGACGCGACCCGGGCCGTGCTCGCCTCGATTGGTGAGCGGGTGATCTTCGCCGACATCGTGGCCTTCCACGAGCGCGCGCAGGCGCTGGAGGCGGCGACGGCCGCGGCGCTCACCGGCGGCCCCACCGAGCTCGAGGCCTCGCGCCTCGCGTGGCGCGAGGCCATCGCCGTCTTTCAGCGCATCGAGATGCTCCAGGTCGGCCCGGCGGGGCTGGTGACGTCCACCACCGGAGGCCGCGGGCTGCGTGACGTGATCAATGGCTGGCCGTTGATCACCACGTGCCGTATCGACCTCAACGTCGTCGATCCGACCTACGACGATCGCGCGGCCATCGAGGCCGGTCCCATCAACGCTCGTGGCCTCACGGCGCTCGAGTACCTGCTCTTCATCGACGGCACGGCGAACAGCTGCCCGGCGAGCTCGCGCATCAACATGGACGGGAGCTGGGCTGCGCTCGGCGAGGTCGGGGTAGGCCGCCGCCGCGCGGTGTACGCCCACCACCTCGCGTCGCTGGTTCTCGAGCACGCCGCCGAGCTGCGGCAGGCGTGGGATCCCACCAGCGGCAATTTCCTCGGCGCGCTGTCGAGCGCGGGCGCGGGCAGCGCGATCTACCCCAGCGCTCAGCTGGGCCTCAACGCCATCTCCGATGCGCTGGTGTACCTCTACAAGGAGGTCGTCGATTACAAGGTCGGGATCCCTGCGGGGATCCGCATCGAGTGCCCGACCGACGCCTGCCCCGAGCAGGTGGAGTCGCGCTGGGCCCACGCGTCCCTCCATCACCTGCGCGAGAACCTCGGCGCCTTCCGCGACACCTATCTCGGCGGCCCCGAGGGGGTCGACGCGCCGGGCTTCGATGATCTGGTGCGCTCCGTCGGCGGCACCGAGCTCGACGCGCGCATCCACGATCTGATCGCCCAGACCTTTGCGGCGCTCGACGCGATCGACGGCACGCTCGAGGAGGCGGTGATCTCCGAGGTCGCCGAGGTGGACGAGCTCGCGCGGCTACTGCGAGCGCTGGGCGATGCGTTCCGCGTCGAGGTGGTCTCGCTCTTGGATCTCTCCCCCGCGATGCGGATCGAAGGCGACAACGACTGACATGGAGACGGGCGCCAGCACGAATGGGCTCGGGCACCTGCGCGCGGCGATCTCACGTCTGCCGAAGGCCGCCACCGAAGGAACCTCGCCCCTCGGGTTGGTCGCATTTCGCATTCTCTTCGGTCTCTTGGTGTCCTTCTCAGCCGCGCGCTTCTTGTGGCTCGGCTGGGTCGAGCGCTGCTTCGTCGAGCCCCGGGTCTTCTTTCACTACTGGGGCCTCTCGTTCATCCAGCCGATGGACGGCGAGGCGATGACCGCGCTCTTCGGGGTGATGATCGCCTGCGGTGTGCTCATCGCGCTGGGCGCGCTCTATCGGCTCGCTACCCTCACGTTCTTTCTCGTGTTCACCTACGTCGAGCTCTGCGACGTCACCAACTACCTGAACCACTACTACCTCGTGAGCCTGCTCGCGCTCTTGCTCGGGTGCCTTCCGCTGCACCGCGCGTACTCGATCGACGCATGGCTCCGGCCGACCCTTCGGCGCGCGTACTTCCCCGCCTGGTGGACCTTCCTCCTCCGAGGACAGATCGTGGTGGTCTATCTCTTCGCCGCGCTCGGTAAGGCGCAGCCCGACTGGCTCCTGCACGGCCAGCCGATGGGGATCTGGCTCGCTTCGCGTGACGAGACACCGGTCATCGGTACGCTGCTGATCATGCCGGGGATGGCGCTCTTGATGAGCTGGAGCGGCTTTCTCTACGACCTCACGATCCCCGTCTGGCTCTCGTGGCCCCGCACCCGTGGATTCGCGTACGTCGTCGTGCTCGGGTTTCACGGGATGGTCGGCCTGCTCTTTCCGATAGGCATGTTCCCCTGGATCATGATCGTGGCGACAACGGTGTTCTTCGCGCCCGACTGGCCGCGTCGGCTCTTGTCGCGCGCGCTCCCGGCTAACGCGCCTTCGAGCAGTACCCCGCGACCCTCGTGGGCCGTGGGGCTCGCGGCGCTGTATCTCGTGGTGCAGGTAGTGGTCCCGCTCCGCGCTCTGGCGTACGGCGGTGACGTGCTCTGGCACGAGCAGGGGATGCGCTGGTCGTGGCGGGTGATGGTCCGCGAGAAGAACGCGAGCGTCACCTACCGGGTGCGGACCGATGGCCGCGCTCGGGAGCGCCTCATTTCACCAGGGGACTACCTCACCCCCGTTCAAGAACGCGAGATGGTGGGTCAGCCCGATCTCATCCTCCAGCTCGCCCACCTCATCGCCGACGACCTCCGACGTCGGGGAATGCACGATGTCGAGGTGCGCGTGGATGCGCTCGCGTCGCTCAACGGAAGGCCCATGCAGCGCTTGATCGATCCCGACGTGGATCTCACCACTCTCGACGATTCCCTGATGCCCGCTGCGTGGATCCTCCCCGCGCCCGACGGCCCCCCGCCCACGCTCACCCCTCGGCGCATCGAGCGCGTCGCGGAGGCGCTGTGATGCTTCGATCGCTGATTGCGCTGTCGCTGATGCTGTTCGCGCTCCCGGCGCAAGCCCAGGACGCTGAAGCCCCTCCGGACGCCGAGCGGACCGAGGACCCGGAGTCCGAGGCCGCGTCCGATGACGACTCCGACGACGAGGCGGTGTCGGACGACGACGAGGCCGAGTCCGCCGAGCCGGATTTCGTCGATCCAGAGGACGACTGGGACGTCTCCGAAGAGGACGACCTGCGCCTCTCGGATCTGACCGTCGAGGGCATCGCCGATCAGGTGCTGCACACCGGTGGCTCGGTGCACGTCCTGGGCGAGGCGTACCTCGACGAGATGAACTACGACGACGTGATGTCGGTGCTGCCGAGCGTCCCCGGCGTCTACGTTCGCCAGGAGGATGGGTATGGCCTGCGGCCCAACATCGGTATCCGCGGCGCGAACGCCGAGCGCAGCAGGCGCATCACCCTGATGGAAGACGGAGTGTTGCTGGGGCCCGCGCCGTACTCCGCGCCTGCGGCCTACTACTTCCCGCTGACCACCCGCATGACCAGCATCGACGTCTACATGGGGTCGGCCGCGATCCCCTATGGACCCCACACGGTCGGCGGCGCGGTGGACCTGCACGGGCGAGCCATTCCCCTGCACTCCGAAGGCGGCGTCGATCTCGCGCTCGGCACCACCTGGTTGGGTCGTTTTCACGGGCACTACGGCACCTCGAACGAGTGGGGCGGCTTCATCGTGGAGCTCGTCCACCTGCGCACCGACGGCTTTCGTCACCTCGATCCGACGGCGAGCACGGGCTCGCCATCGTCGAACACCGGGTTCGATCGCACGGACCTGCAGGTGCGCGGCGAGCTGCACGGCGACTTCTCGCCGGACGTCTATCACCGCCTCGAGGCGACCTTCGGTTTGGGCCTCGAGAGCAGCAACGAGTCGTATCTCGGTCTGGCGCTCCAGGACTTCGACGCCGATCCGCTGCGACGCTACGGCATCTCGGCCGGTGATCACATGAGCTGGTGGCGAACCCGCGCCCAGCTCCGCTACGAGATCCTCGCGGACGACGTCGATCTCGTGGTCACCGCCTACCGTCACGACTTCGATCGCAGCTGGCGACGCTTGGACCGCTTTCGGGACGGCACCGCGCTGTCGAGCGTGCTCGCTGCACCCGACGATCCCCGCTACGGGGTCTACTACGAGGTCCTCACGGGCGCCGAGGCGCCGCCCACGTTGAGCTTGGGCATCGTTCGGGCCACCAATCACCGGGTGTTCGTCTCCCAGGGCGTGCAGGCGCGCAGTCGCTTCCGCTTCACCGAAGGTGAGCTCCGGAGCGAGCTCGAGGTCGGCGCGCGCTTCCACTTCGACTCCATCTCTCGGGTGCACACCGGCGACGGCGTCTACCTCGATAGCGGCGCCATCGTCTCCGATGGTCTGGAGACCCAGATCCTCACCGACAACTACGCCCAATCGTTCGCGCTCTCCGGCTACGTCGCCTGGCAGTTCGGATTCTTCGGGCTGACGCTCACTCCGGGTCTACGCATCGAGACCATCTGGAGCGAGTACACCGAGCGCATCGCCGACCTGCCGCCCACCAGCCCGGAGCAGATCCTCACGACCCAGTTTCAGCCGCTGCCCGGCCTGGGGATAGCCTACGCCTTGCTCGATCCGGTCACCCTCTTCGCGGGCGTGCATCAAGGCTATTCGCCCGTGGCGCCCGGTCAGCCCGAGGGCGTGCGGCCTGAGCTGGCGTGGAACTACGAGGTCGGCGCTCGCTACGGCCGCACCGACGAGTCCACCAACGGACAGCTGTCGTTCTTCCTGTCGGACTACCAGAACCTCACGGGCGAGTGTTCTGGCGCCGGAGGCTGCCCGGTCGAGTTGATCGATCGGCAGTTCAACGGAGATCAGGCGACGATTCTGGGCGTCGAGCTGGTGCTGGGCCACGAGTTCGTCGTCGACGAACTGCACGTGCCGCTGCGCGCCAACTACACCTACACATTCACTCGCTTCCGGACCGCGTTCGTCTCCGAGAATCCTCAGTTCGGCGCCGTCGAAGTAGGCGATCACCTGCCCTACATCCCCGAACACCAAGGGTCGTTCCGGGCAGGTCTGTCTTGGCGTTTCATCTCGATCACCCTCAATGGCCTGGTCGTCGGTGCGATGCGCGACGCCGCCAGCCGAGGGAACGAAGGCCTCTTCACGGACGAGCAGTTCTACCTCGACGCCGTCGCCCACGTGGAGGTCTACGACGGCGTGCGCTTGTATGTGCGCGCGGAGAACATCCTCGATGTGCGCCCGATCGTGTCCTACCGGCCGTTTGGCGCGCGCACCGGTCGCCCCTTCCTCTTTCAGGGAGGCCTCGAAGCCGACTTCTGAGGCGCCTCCGCGGCCGGGCCCGCCCCTTGCTGCGTCGAGCCGCATGACCCAGCGCCCGACTCCCCCGTGCTCGAATCTTCGGCGTCACCCGCGCCTAGACTGTGGCATTCGTGCCGATCGGCCGGGCGACCGTGTCACGGAGCGTCACCTCGACGCCGCGCGCTCGCTCCTGCGGGGAGCCGGCCGATGACCCCCGGAGTGATCGTGGTGGGCACGGATTTGGGTCCGAGCGGCGCGTGCGCGCTCGACGTCGCCGTCGGCACGGCGAGCGATCTCGGCGCCGACATTCAGCTGGTGTGCGCCTATGCCGGCCTGCCCAGCCTCGATCCGTCGCTGGTCGGCAGCGCGCGACAAGCGGCCGAGTCGATGCGCGGTCGCCTCGAACAAGAGCACGACTGGCGGGTGGTGGCGCTGGCGGCCGAGGCCAAGCGCGTGGAGGCGTCGCGCGTGTCGGTCTCGTCCGAGCTCATCGAAGGACCTCCCCAAGACGTGTTGATCCGAGAGGCCGAGCGCCTGAGCGCGCGCTTCATCGTGGTGGGCCCGCACACCCACCGCACCAGCGTCATCGATCGCTTCTTCGGGACGACCGCCGAGCACGTGTTGGCCCACGCGCCATGTCCCGTGATCGTCGCGCCGCTCGCGCCCCACGAGGGCGGCGCGCGCCTGCGAGGCCGGGGCCTGTTGGTGGGGATCGACGGCGAGCACCAGAGCGTCGAGGCGCTCGAGGTGGCGCTCGCGCTGGGACGCGAGGTGGGCGCCCGGGTCGAGGGCGTCTACGTAGGCGACGACAAGGATGCGGTGGACCGCTGCGTCGACGAGCTGCGCGCGCACGCCGAGTCATCCACCCACCCTCTGGAGCCCGAGGCACTCGACGTCGTGCTCGCCGGCGTGCGTCAGGTACACGAGCATGGCGACGTCGGGCGGGTGCTCATCGAGGCGGCGCAGCGCGCCGACGTGGGCCTCTTGGTGCTGGGAACGGGTGCCCCCAAAGGCATCCTTCGGGTCTTCAAGCCGGGCTTGGTCGACCACGTCTGTCGCGAGTCCCCGCTCCCGGTCCTGGTGGTGCGCGCCACCTGAGGCTCACCTCGGGCTAGCATCCCTCCAATGCGCTCCCCGTCCTGCCTCGTGTTCGCCTGTGCTCTCACGCTCGGATGCGGTGGCACCGCGGTGCCCGACGCGGGTGAGACCCCCGACGCGCGCATCGACGCCGCGTCCAGTGACGGTGGTGAACGCGACGTCGCCATCCCGATGGACGCGGGCCCCGAAGGTGTCGTCGTGGCGCACCAACGCGAGCTCCGCGCGGTGTGGGTGGCCTCGGTCTTCCGCCTCGATTTCCCGGCGGCCGCGGGTCGCACCGAGACCCAGATTCGCGACGAACTCCAGGGCATCGTGGACCTCTGTGTCGAGACCGGGCTGAACGCGATCTACTTCCAGGTCCGTCCAGAATCCGACGCGCTCTACGCCTCGACGCTCGAGCCTTGGAGTCGCTTCCTCACTGGCACCCAAGGCACCGATCCCGGCTACGACCCGCTGGCGGTCCTGCTCGAGCTCGCGCAGCCGGCTGGGATCGAAGTGCACGCGTGGATCAATCCGCTGCGGGGCATGACCACCACCACGGTTACCACCGCGTCGAACCACGTGAGTCGCACGCTCGCGAGCGCGGCGATCACCTATGACGGCGGCATCACCATGAACCCCGCCGACACCCGGGTACGTCAGCACGTCGTCGATGTCGTCGTCGATCTGATCACCCACTACGACGTCGATGGGGTCGTCTACGACGACTATTTCTATCCCTATCCCGACGACGCGGGCAGCGCGTTCCCCGATGCCGCGTCGTACTCGGCGTACACGTCGGGTGGCGGCACCCTGAGTCGCAGCGATTGGCGCCGGGAGAACGTGAACCTGTTGGTGCAGGCGAGCGCCGAGGCCATCGAGGCAGCCTCGCCTCTCGTCCGCTTCGGGATCGCGCCCTTCGGAATCTACCAACCCGGCATGCCGCCCGGTGTGGTCGGACTGAACGCGTACGAGGTGATCTCCTGCGACTCGCTGCGTTGGATCGATCAGGCGTGGGTCGACTACCTGGCGCCTCAGCTCTACTGGGCCAGCACCTCGAGCGGTCAGCCCTTCGGCGCGTTGATCGACTGGTGGGCCAGTCACGGGAGCGCCGAGCGTCCGGTGTTCGCCTCACTCGGAGCGTATCGACTCGGCACCACGGGTTTCAACGTCGACGAGTTCGAGACCGAGATCACCCTCACCCGCGCCGCCGGTGAAGGTGCCGCCGGCCAGACCTGGTTTCGCCTCAGCAACCTCGAGGCGAGCAGCGATCTACGCGCCCGCATGGCCAGCCTGTACGCGATACCCGCGCGGCCTTCGCGGGTGCCGGATCACGACGTGACCGTCGCGATGCCCAGTGTCTCCTACGGGAGCACGCTCACCGTCTCGCATCCTGATCCCGTTGCGGGCTACGCGGTGTATCGCGACGACGGCGCTGGCTTCGAGCTCACTCGGTGGGTGCCCGTCGGTGTTCCTGCCGTGACTCTCGCGTCGGGCAGCTACGCCATCTCCGCCATCGACCGCGGCGGCGCCGAGAGCCTCGGCTTCCCCCTCACGGTCCCCTGACGGCTCAGCGCGCTCATCGGCCTTTCCGTGTGGGGCAGCAGCGCGTCAGGACGACCAAGGCCAGCGCACGTCGGGGCAGTCTCCGGCCAGCGGGTCGCAGAAGAGCATCGGCTCGATGATGCTCGTCTCGCACCGGCGGATGGTGAACGACAGCGGCTCGCAGTACGGATCGTCCTCGCCAGCGTCGGTGCAGTGATCGGCATGGATGAGCCGAGCGCCGACCATGTACTCTCCACTCTCGACCGACATCAGGTAGGTGCCCTCGGCCACCGGCCCCAGCAGGCCGAGCCCGCACGCTCCGCTGCGATCGAACACCACCTCGCCATCGCTGGCTCGGACGATGCGGATGCGGATCATCACGTCGGCCTCGAGGCAGGTGCGAAAGTCGGTCGGACCGAAGGCCAAGGTCGGTGCCACGATCAGCTCGGTGCGGCACAGCGCGCCGGTATTGAACGGCAGCCTCGCATCCCAGCGCGACGGGGCATCGATGACGAGCTCCGGGCGCACTCGGACGTCCGAAGCGACGCTCGCGTCGAACGGCGGCGTGTCGAGCGCGCAGTCGCGTGGCTCGACACACCCCACCAGCGCGACTGCCAAGAGCGATGCAGCGACCGCCCTCACATGTGCACCACGGTGACGCCGCACGCGCGCACGTCGAACTCGATCGCGGGACAATACTCATAGAAGGTGTCTCGGCACCGCTCGGGCTCGAGCAGCTCCACACCGCGCAGCGCCGCGCCGGGCGAGTCGAGCGCCAAGAAGTAGTGGCCCACCGGCAGCGAGCCAGCGTCGTAGAGCAACGCGCCGCTCGCGCACCGCGCGGGGACGTGGGCCGCGATTACCCGCTGCTGGTCGTCGTAGATCACTAGCGAGATGAGGTGCTCGCTCGTGCTGGGACATGCGTGCGCCGGGCCCACGAACACCCTGCCTTCCGCGACGCGGCAGGCGGGTGCGATCTCCTCGACCGTGTCGGTCGGTGCATCGGTTTGCACATCCGTTGGCGGGGGACACATCGCGCTGGCGCAGCCGACCCACAGCAGCGTCAGCACGGCCGGTCTCACAGCGGCAGCTCCCACGGAAAGCCCGTCGGACACTCGCCCTCGAGTGGATCGCAGTAGAGTACCGTCCACAGCATCCGCCGGTCACAAGGCGCGAGACGCAGTCGGAGCGGCGCACAGTGCGGCGGCGTGGGCACGAGCCCCGCGCAGTGGTCGGGACGCAGCAGCGACGCCCCGACGACCCACCGCGGATCATCGGGCATCTCTGCGGCGATCAAGTAGTCGCCGGCGGGCAACGGCGGGGCGCTCCCGTCGCACGCGCTCTCGCCTTCCGGCGAACTCCAATAGAGCACACCGCCATCGGTGTACACGTGGACTAGGAACTGTCCGGGACAGGAGACGGTCTCCCCGCTTCCCCGTGCCACGAAGCCGCCCCAGAACTCCACGATCCCCGGCGTGATGGGACTGCACGAGCTGGTCGGGACATCGCTGCCTGCGTCCGCGGGAGCGGCATCGTCGGGCGTATCGAGATCGACCCCGACGTCGGGGCAAGGCGCGGTGGCGCACCCGCACAGCATCAGCATCACGAGACCGAACCTCATGGTGCACACCCGGTGGGACCCTCTGCGCCACAGCGCAGCCAGGCAGGGAGCACCACGAGCTGACACGCCTCCAGCCGAACCTCGAGCGGATGGCACCACTCCCCGCGAGTGCCTTCTTCGTCCCCGCACGGCAGCGGCCGGATCAGCTCGGCGCCGGCCACGCCATGCCCCTCTCCGATGACCTCGACCGCGACTTGGTAAACACCCGGCGCTACCGCGCCCAGGTCGACGTAGCTCGAGCTCGCGTCGCACGCGCCCTCGAACGTCCGCACTTCGGTGCCGGACTGAAACAGGTGAACCCGAAGGGGCACGGGACCGCCCGAGCGAGCAGCGGCGACGGCGCACATCTCGCCACTCGATGGGAGTATCCCGTCGAATAGCACCGGCCCGATCACCAGCCGCGCCTCGCAAGACGGGGTGTCGACCCGCGCACCCGCATCGAGCATCGGGACGCCTCCGCATGGTTGCGGAGCACACGCGGCGAGAGTGAGCGCGATGGCGATGGTGATGGAGGTCGTTCGCTGCATCGCTCAGTCCGTGTGCCGGAGACGTCGCCACACCGTAGAACTTCCGGAGAGCCCATGCAGTAGGATCATGCTGGAACTCGTATCGCCGCTCGCCAAGGTGGCCTCGATGTTGTTTGTACCGTCCTGCGTGACAACCCGGCTCCAATCGGCATCCGCACTACATGGGGGAGCGCAACTCGCATACATCAGCGTGCTTGTGGTGGGCACTGCGGTCAGATACAGGGAGCGAGCGGCCACAGGAAGGCGGCCGCGAAAAAAGGTCGCCGAGACTGGAAACTCAGTGCGATAGTACCCGGTGCTTGGCCCCAACGGGGGCCCCAGATCCTCATTGAGGACAGCGCTGACATGGCGTATGAAAGTCCAGTTTGATGTCGCACCGTCAAACCGGGCGACTCCGACTCTCTTTGCAGTTCCAGTGCTTGCGCCTCGTTGTACACCAACCACAACTCGTTGCTGCCAACAACGTGCCAATCTTCGTCGCCGCTCGCCAACACGCCGGGAAACGCGCGGGAAGAATCGGGGGGACGCGTTCGCATTCCGGTATCTTGCTCGGTTGACCACACGAGCGTTCCGTCTTGGTTTCGTCTCCAGTAGATCGCGTAGGACGTTCCAGCGGAGCGTGAGTACGTGATGTACGTGTATCCGTTGAAATGCGCGACGGACACGCCTACCGCGTTGCCCGTTCCCCCTGGGTCGGGGCCGACCGCCCAGGTCGCATCGGTGCGGTGGTCGCACCATATCGATCCGGACGAATTCGTATAGCAAACGATCAGCTCGTTGAGACCGTTGACCGCCGCACTCAACCGCTGCGCCGGAATCGCAGTCGTGTGTACGGAGCCCTCGGCGGACCAGGTGCTGGAGACCGGAGAAACCGATGTTCGAAACGAAAGACGACCCGTGGTTGGGTTGTGGTAAATTGCGACTCCGCGCGTTGTGAATCCGGTCTCTGGATGCAACACCATCTCGACACCTCTCGGTGCGTTGAAGCCGTGGTACACATCAGCGCTGAACCACCCCCCCGCGTTGACTGCGCTCACGCAGTTGACGTTCAAGGTGCCTGCCCCGAGATCACCACATTCGGAGATGAGCGCGCTTCGAAGATCGGTGAAGGTGACTGCGCCGGCCAAATCCTCGACCAGCGCTCGGTACCAGATCCCGCTGGCGTACTGCTCGCCGACTCCGGCCACGCTTACGCCGTGATAAGTCGTTGCCCCCTCGGCCCATTCTCGCCCCATCAAATAGCCGACGTGGCTGACGATGCTGGAATTGAAGTGCGATCCACATTCCAATCGGTAGTTGGAGAAGTTGTCGGGCTGCGGGCGGATGATGTTGTTGAGCGTAGCTATCTCCGCGTCCGCTGTGCCACATGTGGTTACAGGGTCCGTCGTCGTTGCCCGCGAGAGGCAGACCGCAGATGTGGAGCCGGGGGAAATGAGGGACGTATTCCGCGCGGTCACGCACGCCTCGCATCCAGTCCCGTGAACCCAGTCCGTCGCCCCCGTACTCCATCGCTGTGTCAACTCCCCGATGACGTCGCCGATTCCCTCCTCGATTGAACCGGAAGCTTGACAAAAGCTGGTAGCGACGGCGCCTTCATCGCTGTCGATGGCGTGAACGAACTCGTGAGCGATCACGTCTAGACAATGACGACGACTGCCCAGCAGCATCATGTTGATTGGCGAGCCGACCCAGACTGAGTTGCACGAGGTCCAAGCGCCTGCGCCGACAGAGGGGTCGGACACGTTCTCATTTCTCCAGGCGACCAGGTCGCTCACCGTGTCCATGTCTGTGACGATTGCCATGCGATGGTTCGCGTTGGCGAGGCCCCCAGCGTTGTCCCAGCCATCCCGGCTCAAGCGAGAAAGCAGGTAGCTGTGAAACGTACCGGCGTGATCTCGGGCCTGCGCGGGCCCGGTCTCGATCACGCTGTTCACGCAGTCGCTGTTGAGACCGGTGCACACGTTGTACGGCGAGCCGGTGGTCGTGCAGCTGTACCCGCCCAGATTGCAAAGCCGTCCCGGGGTGGACGGCGAGCAAAGCGGTGGCGGCGGTGTGCTCGGATAGTGACACACGTCGTCAAAGCGCAGAGGTGTCACCGCAGCGAGATCAGGAAGGATCTCCTCGATCTTGTCGCACGTCGGGCAACGCATGATCTCACGGTGCATGTCGGAATCGATTGGTTCCTCCTCCGCCAAGAGCACCCCAGTTTCGGCGTCTACGTAGGTGGATCGGAGCGTGTCATCGACCCGCCAAGCCAGACGCGGGCGGTCAGGGACCTCGCCGCGTAGTTCAGAATCGAAGTACGTAAGGTTGGCTGGCGCGTCCCGTGCTGCGCGCGCAGTCGACCGCGCCTGGGCCGCATCGACGCGAATTTCGTCTGTGGCCTCCTCCAGGGCCACGCTGGGTGCAACATGCGCCAGGACGTACCGTATGGCGCCGTCCGTCACATGGAGCTGGAGCACCGAGCCGGCGACATCGTGGCCCCGATGGACCTGCCGAAACCGAACGACCGTGCGCCCGCGGAGGGTACTGGGCGCTTCTCGGATGATTTCAAGGGCCGCAACATCCTCCGTGGATAGCCCCAGCAGTCCGCGATGGGCCGCTACAAACGCAGTGGCGAGCTCGCCGGGCGAGCCTTCGGAGCGCAACGAGAGGGCGGCTTGGCTCGTCATCGACGTAACGAACCCCCTGCGTGACCATCCAAACTCGATCTCCGCGAGGCGTGATGATTCCGCGAGCGCCGCGGCGTCCTCGAGGGCTATCGTGCTGGCCTCCCTGAGCGCAGGCGACCTCCAAGGCTCCTCATCCGCACCTTCGCCATCAACGGCGAGCGCGGCGGATGCGTCGGGGCGAGCCGCTGCGTCGGCGGTTCGGCCACCGAGCGCAGCTACGCCGACCGCAGGACGATCGGGGGCGCATCCCCAGAGCACCACGAGTACCACTACCATCGAATCCCAACGTACCTTGTTCATTCCCGCCTCCGCTTGTGAGACGGCAGTGTCGCCGACCGCGGGCGGCACTGCAAGCTCGCGACGGCTCGCACGCTCGTTGGGCCGCTGCGAGTGCGCTCATCGAGCTCGAGCATGTCAGCCGAGACGGCCTACCTGGGACGTCATCCGAGGTGGGCCGAGAATAGGAGAATAGGTGCGGCTCGCGGGCCTCAGGGTCCACGCCTGGCGGAGCGCACTCGGCGGGTCGCCGGGAATCCGGCGGACGATCGACAGCGCCCGCGCGGCAATCGACATCCTTGACCGAAAGCGAGCGGCAGCGGACTGTGCGACAGCCAATCAACTACGTGTGGTCCCGAGGGGGGATTGGGAGCGCCGTCGAGGTACAACCGGTGGATCCGAACGGGGTCGAGACGGGCCCGGCACTGGGAACCGCGATCGTTGGCCCGAACGGTCGCGTTCGCGTCACCCTATCCAGAACGTTGGTGGTCGGCGAGCATGTCCGGCTCAAGGACACCACCTTCGGCATTCGCGGGGACTTCCCGCAGGTCATCAACGCCCGTCCAAGTGTGATGAACGTGTCCCCCTCAACCGGCCCGTTCAGCGGGGGCACTTCCATCTGGATGCGCGGAACAGGATTCCTCGGCACTACAGCCGTGACGTTCGACGGCGTACCAGGAACAGCGCTGACTGTGATTAGTGACGACGCGCTCCGAGTTATGTCGCCCGCATCGAGCGATAGGACGTCTACGATTCGGTTCACGTCCCCAGCCGGTACGGCTGTGGTCAGTTCATTCACCTATCGTCCGGGCTTCGCGTCGCTCTACCGCAGCTCCGCCCTATCTTCGTGGACCGCGGGATCTGGATGGGCATGTGGAGCCCTGGCCATTCCGTCAGCGGCGGCCCCAGTATCGTCGGACCGCGGGGGCTGCCACTACGCTGGCTCAGCGCCCGGGTGGGGCGCGCTCACCTCGCCCATCATCGGTGTTCCGCTGCAATCGGTCGGTCCCCTCACGTTGCGAGTCCAGCACCGTGGCGACTTCGGGTCGGATGGCGATGGCGTGGTTGTTTTTGCGATGCTCGGAAGCGCGCGGTTCGCACTCGTTCCGCGTGATGAAGCGACCACGCGCGTTCACGCCGGATCGTGCACAGGATCCGGCGCTGGACGTACGTGTTCATCTGACCCACCGAGCGCGGGCCTCGCGGGGTACGCACGCTCTACGGCGCCACTTAGTTGGAGGACGTCGTACTTCGATCTTCCAGCCCATTTCGACGATGGTGGGGCTGTTCGTGTCGAGTTCGTG